>Ga0315273_10002594_pt1 | contig 21422 bp, 22 predicted proteins | sample YL17G02_0_MG_FD_205753 | JGI IMG/M metagenome (GOLD analysis project Ga0315273, IMG submission 205753) | Sediment microbial communities from Yellowstone Lake, YNP, Wyoming, USA - YL17G02_0 | ecosystem: Environmental > Aquatic > Freshwater > Lake > Sediment | place: USA: Wyoming | collected... | reverse complement strand
CCTTGCTTACTTCTATCTTAAATAATGGAGGTTGGGCTACGTATAAAAATCCATTATCAATAATGTGTTTAAGATGTCTAAAAAACAAAGTTAAAATCAAGGTTACAATATGTTCCCCATCAACATCAGCATCTGTCATAAGGACAATTTTATGATATCGTAGTTTTGACATATTAGTGGTTTCCCCTAGGCCTGTGCCAAGAGCAATTACTAAATCCTTTAATTCTTTGTTTTCCATTACTTTATCAATGCGGTATTTTTCACTATTGAGTGGTTTTCCTCTTAGAGGGAAAATTGCCTGAGTATTTCTATCTCTGGCCTGTTTAGCTGAGCCACCAGCTGAGTCCCCTTCTACGATGAATATTTCCGAATTGGCCGGATTTTTTGATGAACAATCAGCTAGTTTACCAGGCAAACTGCCTCCTTCAAAGGCCCCTTTTCGGACGATTGCCTCACGAGCGGCTTTGGCCGCTTTGCGGGCTTTTTGAGTTAATAATACCTTTCCAGTAATAGATTTGGAGGCCTTTGGATGTTCTTCTAAAAATTTATCCAACCCTTCTGCTACTACCCTTCTAACTATTTGTGTGACTTCGGGATTATTTAATTTAATTTTTGTCTGACCTTCAAATTGTGCGTCGTGAATTTTTACTGAAACAATTGCAGTCAACCCTTCTCTTGCGTCATCACCAGAAATTTTAATTTCTTTTTCTTTTTCATTACCCATTTTATTTAGGTAATCATTCAGACATTTGGTAAGAGCGATTCTTAAACCAGCGACATGTGTCCCACCTTCAGGATTATGCACATTATTTGCAAAAGCCAATACCCTTTCCTGCATATCATCAATGTATTGAAGTGCAACTTCTACATCCACACCATCTAGCTCTTTTCTGACATAAAAAATATCTTTATTAATTGACTTATATGGATTATTTAATAATTTGATGTATGATTTAACGCCTCCAGCAAAATAAAAGGTATAGTCCTTAGGATAATTTACATCGTTTACTCTATCCTTATCCAAACGGTTATCGATGATTCTAAACTTTAAACCAGCTGTTAAATATGCCTGTTGGCGAAATCGGGTGTGTAATAATTTAATGTTGAAGATTCTTGTATTAAAAATTGAATCATCAGGTAAAAAAGTAATTTTTGTCCCATGTCTATCGGTTTTACCTACTTCTTTGACCGGATATTTTGCTAAACCTTTTACATATTCTTGCATAAAATGCTTGCCATTCTGAAAAACCTCACTCTTCATATAATTACTTAATGCATTTACTACCGAAAGGCCAACTCCATGAAGTCCAGAAGAGACCTTATATGCTTCATTATCAAACTTTCCTCCAGCATGTAATACAGTAGATGCAACTTCTAATGCGCTAATTTTTCTAGTGGGGTGTATTCCCGTTGGTATTCCTCTTCCATTATCTTCTACGGTAACTGAACCATCGGAATTCAAAGTGACTATGATAATTTTGGCAAACCCAGCTAAACCTTCATCAATAGAATTATCAGCAATCTCGTATACTAAGTGGTGTAAGCCAGTTACATCTGTATCTCCTACGTACATAGCCGGCCTTTTTCGGACAGCTTCTAACCCCTCAAGTATTATAATGGACGACGCATCATAGTTATTAGAGCTACTCATTTGGAAAATATTTTTAAGATTTAATATTGTACCATAAAAGCCGATTTTTTTGTCTTACGTATCCAGCTGAATTATTAAATTTTCTAACGCATTTTTAGATGAGACCTTGGCATTAATCATTTTTTTGGCTTGTGAAATCAATGTCAGTTTTTTGATTAATGTTGTATCTTTGGTGGATAATAATTTTTCTCGAAAATATTTCAATAACAATTCTAAAAATTTGTCTATTGCGGTCTTTTTATCTGTCTCCTTTTCCAATAATTCTAGGTAGGTGAATTTTTTCATCAACGGTAGGCTCAGAAACTCTGTAATATTTTTCAGATCTGAATTTTTTTCAACGCTATTGTCAATAATTATTTGACATCTTGAGAGTATCGTAGGTAATAATAAATGATGATTTATTGTGGTTAATACAACATAAGTATCCTGACTTGGCTCTTCCAATAATTTTAGAATAGAATTTTGGGCCTCTGGTGTCAATAAATGTGCATGGTGTATAAAGGCAATTTTATTCTTACTGTTAAATGGCTTAATACTTGACCACTTTTTTAATTCGCTCATTTTTTTAATGCCTATGCTAGCAATATCAGGTTCCACGGTAATTATTAATATATCGCTTGGGAAACATTTTGTTTCGAGAATTATTTTATTTCCATGAGTTAATATAAAATTCTCACTTTTAGAAGAGATAATAATTGATTTACTCATTTTTAATAATTGACTTTGTATTAAGTTTTAAATAATATAGTTATAGATAATATTTCACTGTCCCAAAAGAAATGTCTCTAAGCCAAGTTAATAGTCAAAATTCAAACAACAACAATACCTCTTCAAATTCTAACATTACCAGTGGTGTTTCAAGTATAACAGATGTGTTACTAAGAAAAAAGATTATCACCTCACAACAGGTTGAATCAATATTAGGTGAGGTTCAGAAATCAGAAAAGAATGTTAATGATATTATTTTGAGCGGATTATTTATTGATGCTGATAAATTAGTTCGAGCCAAGGCAGAAATATATAATATACCCTATGTTGACCTTGATCAGACAAATATCCCTGTTGCTGTTCTTCAAAAAGTGCGTTCGGATATTGCTCAAAAGTATAAAGTAATTGCCTTCGATGAAACGGAAGATACATTAAAAGTAGCTATGTTAGACCCTCTTGATATCCAAGTTACAAATTTTATTGGAGCTCCCTCTGGGAAAAGGATTGAGACGTATTTTGCTGACCTAAACAAAATAAATAAAATTATCGAAACCAGATATGGAGCACAAGTTGGTTCCGAAGTTTCAAAAGCAATGGAAGATGTTTCTACCCAAGAGGTCTTGGAGATTAAAACATCGAGTAAAACAGATATACAGTCCTTACAAAGTGATATAAGTTCTGCTCCTGTATCTAGAATTATAAATGTGATATTGGAATATGCAGTTAGAATGAAGGCCTCTGATATACATATTGAGCCAAGAGAAAACAAGGTTATTGTACGAAATAGAATTAATGGTGTATTATCAGAAAAATTGGTCTTACCAGAAAAACTTGCCCCTGCTCTTATTTCTAGAATTAAAATCCTTTCAAATTTAAAAATTGACGAGCATCGTATTCCTCAAGATGGACGATTTCAAATTAAAGTTGACACAGATATGATTGACTTAAGGGTCTCAATTATACCTGCAGCATATGGGGAAAAGGTAGTAATGAGGATTTTAGAGAAAGGTGGTGGGACTGTTACTTTAGACAAAACAGGACTTCGAGGAAGAAATTACGATGAGTTTATTAAAGCATTGAAAAAAACAATGGGTATTGTACTCGTTACTGGCCCAACTGGAAGTGGAAAGACAGTTACTTTAGCAAGTTGTTTAAAAATACTTAATACTGAGGCAGTAAATATTCTCACACTAGAAGATCCTATTGAAATAAGAGTTGATGGTGTAAATCAGGTTCAGGTTAATGCTGAGGTGGGATTAACTTTTGCTACTGGTTTGCGTGCTTTTTTGCGACAAGATCCAAATATAATTATGATTGGAGAAATTCGTGATGGAGAAACAGCAGGTCTTGCAGTACAAGCGGCCTTAACTGGACATTTGGTCTTAGCCACTTTACACACAAATAGTGCTGCTACTGCAATCCCTCGTTTAATAGATATGGGTGTGGAGCCATTCTTACTTGCATCCACAATAAATATTACCGCAGCTCAAAGATTAATTAGATTAGTTTGTACGGATTGTAAAGAAACATATTATGCAAGTAATGAGGAAATTGCTAAAATTAAAAGTGTATTAAGTAATATTAAAGGATTTAATGTTGAGACGTGGTTATCTAAGAGTAATTACAAAGTTACATTAGCCAAAGGAAATGGTTGTGACCGATGTGCAAATACTGGTTATAAAGGTAGGATGGGTATTTTCGAGGTCTTCACCATATCTGAGCGAATTAGGGGTATGATAATTTCTCACGAGTCCGCACAAAATATTGAAAGAGTAGCAATTCAAGAAGAAGGTGCAATGACGATGGTTCAAGATGGTATGTTAAAGGTTTTAGAAGGGATTACAACTATTTCAGAAATATATCGAGTAATCAGTTAATTTATTATAAATATTCGTATTATGATAACAAATAATAATCCAACCGGACAATCTGTAAATAATTCTGATGCTTCACAAGTTCAGCCTACCCAAAGTCCTGTGGAACCTGCGGTAAGTGATTATAAAACATTGGTTGAGGAGCAACATAATTTAATGAGAAGTGTACCTGCCGAGACAGCTAATATTGATGTGAAGACATCTATGCAACAGCAGGGTTATGTGGAATTAAAAGGTCCGACTTTCCCGGGTGATTTAGCAACATCTGCAGGTATTGTACCTACAAATATGACAGAAAATATAACAGTTCCACCAATTGTAAATATAGGTGCGGAAGAAAGTCCATCAATTGCAAATATTAATACAAAAATTATTCCAACAGTACAGCCGGTTGCAGACATTAATGAAAATACTGCAATTCCTGTAAGTATAGATACGGAAGTAAATCCATCAATTTCACCAGTTGAGAATATTAATACAGAAGTTATTTCAACAATTCAGCCAAATGCAAATATTATTGAGAATACTGCAGTGCCTGTGGAGACCAAAGTTGTAGAAAGCCAAATTTTACATAATGAACCAGAAAATCTTGTTGAAAAATCTCTTCAATTACCACAAAATGAAACAATCGAAATTGAAAATGTTATTAATACACCCATGACAGAGACATCGGAAGAAAAAAGTATTTACAAAGAGCAACTTGAGGACTTATTAACTTTGGCTGTCGAAAAAAATGCTTCCGACCTACATATCGCAGTGAATTATCCTCCCATGTTAAGAATTGATGGCACTTTAGTAAATGTTGGAAGCCAGGACTTAAATAAAAGACAGACAGAACTTATGTTGACCACTATACTCATTCCAAGATTATTGAAGGAATTAGAGGATAAGTCCGATGTAGATTTATCATATGAGCATAAGTCGGGGAATAGATTTAGAGTAAATATATTTAATAATAAAGGAACTTTAGCTGGAGCTTTTAGATTGATTCCTTCAAAAATTAAAAGTATAAGTGATTTGAAATTACCTCAAATGTGTTATGAATTAATTAAGATACCTCAAGGACTTATATTGTTTACAGGTCCTACTGGAAGTGGAAAAAGCACTAGTATTGCAGCTATGATTCAAGAAATAAATCTTAATTTCAATAAACATATTATAACTATTGAAGACCCGATTGAGTATGTTTTTCCTAAGGCGAAGGCAATGGTAAATCAAAGAGAGTTAGGTATGGATGCTATCTCTTGGACAAGAGCCCTGAGAGAATTATTAAGACAAGACCCAAACGTTGTATTGGTCGGAGAAATGCGTGATTACGAGACCATCGCCGCTACTATTACTGTAGCCGAAACAGGACATTTGGTCTTTGCAACTTTACATACAAATTCTGCCTCTCAGACCATTGATAGAATAATTGATGTATTTCCCGAGGGTCAACAAAATCAAATTCGCTCTCAACTTGCAAATGTAATTGTTGCAGTAATAGCGCAGAGATTAATACCAGTAAGTTCGGGAGGGAGAAAGGCTGTTTTTGAAGTAATGTTAGCAACTCCCGGAATAAAAAATGCAATTCGAGAAGGAAAAACCTATCAAATAGATAATATGATTCAAACAAATGCCGATTTAGGTATGATAACTTTAGAAAAATCTTTAACCATGTTAGTCAAAACAGGGGAAATTACTGTTGAACAAGCCCTAGAATATACCTCAAAGCCGGATGAATTATTAAGTTTATTAAATAGTAATACAAAATAATTTTTTATATATATTACGATGGAATTATTTAGTTATAGAGCCACGAAGCAGACAGGCGAAATAACAACAGGAGAAATTGAAGCAGAAAATTATGAAGGTGTAGCTGGTGAATTAAATAAACAGGGTTTAATGGCTATAGCAATTGAAAAAAAAGTAGATATTGATGTAAAGGGTTTTTTTTCAAAAATGAAGGAATTTGAAATTGGTGATGTCCCACTTGAAGAAAAAGTAATATTTGCTAGACAGTTGGCAACAATGTTATCTGCCGGTTTGCCAATTACTCAGACAATTGAGATTCTTTTGCAACAGACAAAATACGCAAGAATGAGAGCCAAATTAACGCAGGTTTACAAAGATGTGCAAAGTGGTTTAACACTTTCCTCTTCATTTGGAAGATCTCAATTTATTTTTAATGAGTTACAATTAAGTTTAATTGAAGCGGGAGAATCGTCAGGTAATTTAGTTGAAATTATGACTCAGATTGCTGATGATATGAAAAAATCAGCGGCATTGAAAGGGAAAATAAAAGGAGCAATGATTTATCCTGTCATCATTTTTGTAGTAATAATTATTGTGATTATTGTGATTATGGTCTTTATGATTCCAGCTGTCGAAAAACTTTATCAGGATTTTGGAAATGCCAAACTACCTGATATTACTCTATTTATGGTGAATACCAGTAAACTCTTTAGTAACCCTGTATTTATAATAATATCTGTATTGGTCTTAATTGCCGGCTATATTAGTTTTAGGGCATTTTATAAAAGTACCAGAGGAAAAGCTCTAATCGATAAATTATTATTAGTACTTCCAATTTTTGGGGACTTAATATCAAAAACACAGGTTTTAGAAATGACACGACTTCTGGGTTTATTAATGAAAAGCGGTATTCCAATTATTGATGCTCTTAAGGCCACATCAAAATCGCTTGGAAATTATCATTTTAAAAAAGCATTGAGTGATGCTTCTGTTGAGGTTAGTAAGGGAATCCCTCTAGCAGTTCCTTTTGCCAGGAGCGGGGTCCTGCCATTAATTGTTACCAAATTAATTGCAACTGGAGAGCAGACAGGTAAATTAGACCAAATATTAACAGAACTTACATCTTTTTATGGTGACCAGGTAGAAGAAATGACGGATAATTTGACCAAAATGATGGAGCCAATTATTTTAGTAGTAGTTGGCGTAATGGTAGGGTTTTTAGCACTAGCGATATATGTCCCAATTTACAACTTGGGAAATGTGATTAAATAAAAAATTATTGACTTTATTACAAATAAATTATATCCTTTTATTAGTATTTAAATTATTAATATTGTGATTATGAAGCAAAAAAATATTCAGGCGTTTACAATGGTAGAATTGCTCGTGGCTATGGCAATTATCGGGTTATTGATTGCTACGGCTATATGGGGAATTGGTACAGCTCAAGTAAGTGCCAGAAATACTCAAAGAAGAGTGGTTGGCGGAGAGATTCTTGCCGGAATGTCTGAGTTTTATGCTAGATATAACAAGCAACCAGCATTTGTATGTTGGGATAGTGCGAATAATGCGGTAAAACTTTCAAGTACGTCTTTATGTCCTGCTGCAGGACTTGGTATATCCACCTATTCTGTGCCTGTCTCAAATACTAGTCCATCTATGCCTAATACAACGAACTTAGTTATTAGTACCGGCATCCCTTTGACATCTGCTGCAAGCACAAAATATATTGTTAGGACCTCTGCAACTTCAGTCCAGTTTACTGGCTCTTTGGTTTGTGCTTGTATGGAAGGCGGTGGTTTTGCAAATTTAAGTGAACCACAGGTTACTGGACAAACAGTGTGTCAGACAGAGTGTCCATAAAATCAAAAAATAATTAGTAGAAAAAAGGCCTAGCGAAAAAACTAGGTCTTTTTGTTGCCTTTTTTTGAATTCTTCTTTATATTATCTATATGGGATATCAAACAATTGTTTTACTTATATTAGGAATATATTTTTTTATAATTGGAGCAATTTTCGGAAGCTTTATGAATATGCTTGTATATAGAGTGAACAAGGGAGAAAATTTATTCGGCAGATCATATTGTGATTTTAGCGGTAAACCACTCAAAATAATTGACCTTATTCCTATCTTTTCATATATTATTTTTAGAGGCAGATGCAGTGACTGTCATAAAAAAATCCCCCTGCTCTACCTGATAATTGAACTTTGTTTAGCAATAATTTCCGTATTGGTGTTTATTAAGGTCGCAACTTTTGTTAATGTTATAAACGTAAATCTCCCCCAGATAATGTTGTATTGGTTTTTGATGTTTTTGATATGTTTTATCTTTATATTTTTTGCATATTATGATTACTTACACTGGGAAATTGATTCCAGAAGTGTAAATATTTCTCTGGGAATCTTAATATTTATTAATGTTATAAATATTTTCGTTCCCCTACCCTTTCTAGGTGAAAGTTCTGACAATTTCATAGGGGGCTTATTACTTGGCGGTTTTATTTTTCTAATTTATAGAATTACCAGCGGTGGAGGAATGGGCGAAGGAGATATTTATCTATTTGCATTGACCGGCTTATCTTTGGGAATTGTCGGCGGTTTACTTGCATTAACAGTAACATCGGTAACCGGTTCGCTTTTTGGCATTGTGAAAGCAATAATTCAGAATAAAAGAATTAAAGGTCTAAAAATTCAATTAGCTCCCTTTATTGCTTTGGGCTTCCTGGCTATCTTCTTTTTTAAAGTTAATATCCTCAATTTTTTGGGATTTATTTGACTTGTTATTTGTTCCTTTGTACTATTAACAATAATTGATATATTCGTTTAAATGAAAAAAAATGCTTTTACTTTCCTGGAATTATTAATTGTAATGTCAATAATTGCTTTATTATTTGGTTCAGGGGTAGCAGGTTTGTTACGATTACGTGCATCAATGGAAGCAGAGCAAGCAACTAATCAATTATTATCAATATTGAAAGCGGAACAAAATAAGGCAAAAAACAATGTCAATAATGTTGAACTGGGAAGTTCATTTCCAGACATTAGTAAAAAACAGTTTGATTATGTTTTTGGTGTATGGTTGCACTTTACAGGAGCACTAGACTTCAAATTAGAGAAGAGAATTTGTTGGAGATTAATTTCACCTGGTGCTTCATGGACAACACCAATAGCTACTCGTAATTGTACTTCGCCGGAAGAAATTTCGATTTCAGGGGCTGCAATAAATTTTTCAACAATTGTTCCCGGTTATACACCTTGTATAGATATTATCTTTGAGAATTTATCAGAAAAAATCTTTATTATTACACCTACTTCTGGTGATTGCAAAATTGGTATCGAGACAGAGACCTTTAAAAGTCCAGATTTGCCATATAAATATTTAACTTTCTATCGTGTTGGATATTATGATGTTAAAATGCCATAAAAATAAAAAACCTGCTTTTGGTTTAATTGAGATTCTTATATCTCTTGCGATATTTGCTTTAGCCATAATTTCAATTACATCTACGAATGCCAAGACATATAGAATTGTTAAAAATAACGAACTTGCTGATTTCTCTAATCGTACTATGGTCAAAACATTAGAGTTTTTTAAAGCACCTACGACTGATAGTCTAGTCGCAGGTATCCAACAATCTACACAAAAAATTATTGAAAATGCATTAATAAACAATCCTCCAAACCCAACAAAGAGTGTTACTTTTAAGAGCAATTCAATTATTGATACAAACGCACAATTAACATTTCAAGAAGTTGAAAATAACCCTATTTCAAAAATTATTACGTGTGACTCCGGCTCCACATACAAAGTTGCAGTATCTCCAAATTCTGGCTATACGGGCTTTGATTTATGCAATCAAATAATTATTGAGAAAAAAAATGATGGATATTTAATTCGCTCTAGAATTGTATATCAAATTCGTGAAATTACAAAGATAAATGAATTAATCGGCTATAGACCATTTACATATGATTAAAAAGGACAAAACAAAAAAAGCATTCAGTCTTATAGAAATGCTAGTTACAATGGCAATCTTTGCATTAATTATTGCAATGTTACTACAAAGTTTGTTATTAAATATCAAATTAACGACACAAATCAACCTTAGAAGCAAATTTAATACTGAACTTGACCAATTGGTTTCGTTAATAGAGAGAGATATCAGAAATGCGGACTATTTTTATCCATCTGACAAACCCCTTACCCCTATTATGGGGTGCGGGCCTTTAATAAAAACTGATTGTACATTGAGTTTGGATTCAAATAATTTCAAATGGTACTTATTGTCATCAACATGTATACCACCACATACTCCGCCATCTCCTTGTGGTTTTGTTAAAAGAGATAAATGGCCAAATTCGGGAGGAATTCCTTTAAATGATTTCACTTCAAGTTCTTACTTGGATATCACGATGTTTGAGTTTTATGTAAATTCTGGAGAACAGAATGAGGCGCTTGAATTTTCAAAAGCAAATATTTTAGTTACTATCAAGGCAAAACCATCTATTCTATCTTGGGAAACAGATTACGGAATTAAAGAACAGGTCAGACAAATATCTGTGAGCACTAGAAATTATGAAATAAAATTATAAAGAAAAGATTTTATTGTAAAATTTTATTCAAAATACTACAATTATAAAGATTGTATTGTTAATTACAAAAATTTATGAAACTGCCCGATTTTTTTGGATTGGATATAAGTTTAAATAGTATCAAGATAGCCCAAGCGCAGAATATTGGTGACAATAAATATGAACTTTTAAATTTGGGAATGACCGAGACAGGGAAAAACATATTGCTACTAAAAGACGAAAAAGAAAAACTTCAATTTGCTACTCAGATAAAGAAACTTCAAGACACCTTAAACATCAAGACAAATAAATTGGTTGCGGTTTTACCGGAGACGGTAATTTTCAGTAAAATCCTAACCGTTCCGGATCTTGATGATGAACAATTAGAAAAACTATTATATTTTGAAGCAAAAAATCAACTCCCTGTTTCTGTGGATACAGTCCAATTAGACCATATCCCAATTACTAAAAAAGAAATTAATGGAAAATCATATATACAGGTCTTATTAATAGCTGCTCCAAAAAATTTTGTGAATATATATTTAGAAATTTTGGCGATGGTAAATCTGGAACTACTTGCCCTAGAAACCGAGTCCATAGCCACTAGTCGTGTCTTTTCCTTAAACAAAGAAATAGTTGATTCAATGATGATAGTTGATTTTGGTGCAATGAATATTTCAGTTAGTGTAGTGAAAGGAAAAAATATTGTATTCTCTCAAAATATTAATTCCGGTTCTTACTCATTAACACAGGCCATTGCGAAGGACTATAATATCAATCTAGCCCAAGCAGACCAATATAAAAAGATGTATGGCTTAACAAATCAAATTGGCGGGAAGATATTCAATTCTATCAATCCGGTGATGCAGATAATTGTAAACGAAATTAATAAAATTATTAATTATGTAAATATTAATTTAATTGAATATATTCCCCAAAAATTTGTAATTATTGGACAAGGAAGTCTATTACCCGGACTGCAGGATTATTTTATTAGGGCTTTGGGGCGTAATTTTGTAATAACTGACCCAATCATTAATTCATTTTCATATTCAGACACAGTAAAAGCAGAACTTACCAGGAGTACCGGTTTGGGCTATACTGTGGCTGTTGGCTTAGCACTGAAAGAAACATAAAAAAAAGATGAAAACATTCGCATTTAATTTACTACCACAAAAATCAAGAGCCCTAGTCAAAAAGGAAGACAAAAGAGATAACTATGCATTACTAGTTACAATCTTCCCTTTACTGGGGGTAATTCTCTGGCTATTGATGGTTTTGTTTGATGGACTAGTAATTGAATACTATCAAAAGCAGTGGGAAAATACTATTGTAAGTAGAAAAGCGACAATAGAACAGGACTTACTTCCAATACTCATTAGCCACGGTGAGTTAGTTCAAAAAACCAATTCGTTGAGTAATGTTATTACAAAAGACATTAAACCGGAACAATTATTTATATTATTAGATGAAATATATTCAAATCAAGATAGTACTTTTAATATTGTTGGATATGGAAGGAATGAGGATGGTTCATTTATAGTAAATATTGTGGCACAAAACTATATTCGTTTTTCCGAAATTACTAGAAGATTTTCCACCTACAAATATATCAATAATGTAAAAATTGAAAATGGTACTTATGATGAAAAATCAAACAATATAACAGGTTCGATATGCTTTTTCTTTAATTATGAGGAACCGGTAGCTATAAGTCAAAAATGATAAGTGAACCAAAAAATAACAACTCAATTGAAGAATATGATTTATCAATTTTGGATGAGATAAATCATAAGGAATTCAATTTGCAAGAGACACTTAAAGAATTAGTGTTTTATCTTTTGCCTGTATTCAGTTTCCTGTTTTTTCTGATAATATTATTTTCCGCAGTAATTCCAAATATTAGTAGTATGAACACCAAGTTGGATAAAATTGAGGCACTGAGGAAAGAGGAGCAACAATTAAATACCCGTATTGCAAAAATAAGAGAACTGGAAAAAGATGCAGCAAATAATCAGGAAATAATTAAAAAAATTAATATTATTGTCCCGACCGGGAACACAGAGGTAGTAAAATTTGGAGAAAGAATAAGGAGTACAATCAAAGATAATGGTTTATTAAATACCGAAACTGCATTAGGTGAGTCGGTTCTTGTCCAAGATAAAAATCAAGTACCTACTACGACAAGTAAGAACACCACACCCATTGTTCAAGATGAAAATGTATTATCAATGAGCGAAATACCAACAAAGTTTGATATTAAAGGGGACTACGAAAATATCAGAACTTTTTTTAAATTAATGTATAAAAGTGATGATTTTTTTATAGTCGATAAAATGTCTCTTAAGAAAAATGATGCAAATGCTTGGTCAGGAGAGGTATCTTTGGCTAAATACCAATTCGGTCAAAGTTCGGTATTTGACCCAAAGATAGCATATGGTTTGATTAGTGAAAACATTGGCCTTGATGAAACGGTGATGCAGTTCTTGCAGACAAAGTTTATTGATAATGTATTTGATAACACACCCAATACTCTAACTCCTACGCCTACTCCCTAATTCCCATTCTGGTGAGTAATTAGTCAAGTATTTTTATTCTTACTCTTTCCCCTTCCCTTTTGGCAATTATCGATACAATATTTCTAATTGACTGAATATTTTTTCCTTTTTTCCCAATAATAATTCCACGTTCTTCTTCAGGAATAGAAATATAAAATATAATTTCGTTGGTAATTTCATCAATTTCTCGAGTGATTTTGATTGTATCTGGGTCTTTAACTATTTTGGTTAGAATATAATTTAGTAATTGTTCCATTATTTTTATTGAGATAAGTTAGATGATTTCTTTTTCGATATTTCAGTTTTTGGGGCTCTAGCTTTTGATTTTTTACCTTTTGGGTCTTGAAATTTCTTTTTTGCACCCTTGGTTTTTGGTAAAAGTCCAGTTTTCTCGAATATTGCTCTTACAGTATCAGTTGGGATAGCACCTTTTGCCATCCAGCTTTTTGCTTCAACTTTATTGTATTCAATGGTCTTTGGAACGGTTCTAGTATTGTAATAACCCAAAATAGCCAATGATTCCCCGTCTCTTTTACTGCGTCTATTCGCAACTACAATTCTGTAACTTGGCGAATTTTTCTTTCCTGTTTTTGTTAGTCGAATTTTTATCATTTGTTAAAATTCTTTAAAATAAACTAATATTTGTTTTATAGGTCTGATTCTACCAAATTATACCGCTTTCAAGCAAGGATAATGGGAGTAATTTATTAATTTCATCGTTTTTTCAATGAATTATTTTTTATTAATTTTTTCCATGAACCTAGGGTGTCCCTAGCAGCATTTTCCTCTGCTTCTTGTTTGTTTTTTCCCCGTCCTTTTCCATAGTTCAAGTCACCAATCTTTACAGACATAATGAATTCTTTTGCATGGTCCGGACCAATTGCAGAAATCATTTCATAATTTGGTGTAATGCCGAATTGTTCCTGAGATAATTCTTGGAGTTTTGATTTGTTATCAACATCCAGACGTTTCGCAATAATATTTTCGACCTTAGTTAAAAGAATTCTACTAACAAAATCTTTTACAATTTCAAAGCCCTTGTCTAAATATATTGCACCAAGTAGTGACTCTAAAGTGTTTGCAAGTATATACGGTCTCTTTCTACCGCCTGTACTTTCTTCACCCTTACTCAAATATAAATATTTTCCTAAATTTAGTTCTAAGGCCGTGTCAGCAAGACTGGTTGTTCTTACTGTAGCGGCTCGGAAACTTGTTAAGTCCCCTTCTTTGTATTGAGGAAAATTTATATATAAATATTCGCTCACTATTAACTCCAAGACCGCATCTCCTAAATATTCTAGTCGTTCGTTATGGTCCCAGTCCTTTGATTTGAGTTCGTTAATATAAGACCTGTGAATTAATGCTTGTTTGAGAAGTTTCTTATTTGTAAAGGTAATATTTATTTTCTGTTCTAATTCGTTGATTTTTACTTTGTCTGTTTCGTCTATCATAAAATTTTCTCTTGATTACTAAATAAATTTCCTAACACTCCACTTACAAATTTTCGGGTCTGGTCATTGCTAAATTCTTTGGAAAGTTCAATGGCCTCATTTATTGCAACTTTCTTAGGAGTGATATTAATTATAAACCCCTCCAAAATTGCAATTCTCAATATTTCCAGGTCAATTTTAGCAATATTATTTATTGGCCATTCCGGTGCTAATTTTAGAATAAGGTCATCAATTTTTGATTTATTTTTCTTTACCCCATCCAACATTGTGGCTATGTAGTCCCTGTCAACAAACTTAATATTTGAAAATTCTTTAAGGACGCTTTCAGAATAACTTTTGATGGCCTCATTTGTCTTTGTGTCCCCAAAAAAGTCCTGTTCAAATAATTTTTGAATTAAGATAATTCTAGAATTATGTTTATTTTTGTTAGAAAGCATATTTAATCAGCCTTAATTACTTGTATTCCTTTGTACGTCCCGCAAATAGGACATACATGGTGAGCAATTTTTTGTTTTTTACAATTAGGACACAAGGACAAAGTTGGTTGTTTTAAAGCATCGTGAGATCTTCGATTATTTCTTCTTTGTTTTGATAATTTTCTTTTTGGTAAAGCCCCCATTATTTTTTAATAATATAAAAGATTGATTAGAGCACATTTTAGCACAGTTGAAGGATATTTTCACTATACCTAAACTACCTTTTTTCGATAAAAACTCACTTTACTAATTCCATAAACCTTGGAATATATTTCCTTGTTACTTTTACTACGATATATTTCTTGTTTGGGGTAGCGAAAAATAATTATAGCATTAGGATTTTTTGGAGACATGAATTTTCCGCTTAAATTCAATAATTCCTGTTTTTCTTCTATTGTGAAGGGAAATGGTGGGTCTAAAAATATTATGTCATAATATTTACGAGTATTTTTGGTCTTTAAAAAAGTAAATGTGTTTTCACATATAACTTCGGTTTGCACAGTAAATTTCGTGTTTATAAGGTTTTCTTTTATAAGAGAAATTGCTTCTGGATTCAATTCTATCAAGGTAGAGCATTTTGCTCCCCTACTCATTGCTTCGATGGCAAAATTTCCACTTCCCGAAAATAAATCTAAAATTGAACTGTCAGGAATGTAATCAGCAATCAAATCAAAAATAGATGTCTTAATCATATCAGTCAAAGGTCTAGTGACTCCACTAAGGACTTTTAATTTTTTTCCTTTTTTCACTCCTGCAATAATTCTTATCATCAAAATTATTTAATATATTATATTTATTTTGAGAAATGCCACTGTCTAATAATTTCATAAAGAACAATCCCACAACTGGTAGCTACATTTAGAGATTCTTTTTGACCGTACATTGGAATTTTAATTGTAGTTACGCATTTTTTCAAGGTCTCATTACTTATACCGGATATTTCGTTTCCCAAAATAATTCCAATATTTTTTGGAAAGTTATACTTATATAAGTCAGTTGCTGACTCAGTAATTTCAATTGCAACCAAGTCCATTTCTTTACTCATTTTATCAATTATTTTGCTTTTGTCTTTTTCATAATTCCAGGGTACATTTTCAATTGCTCCTAAGGCCGTTTTTGGAATTTTATTATGAGGTGGATATGGAGTAATGCCAGTTAGAATTAATTGCTGTACCAAGACGGCCTCACATGTCCTGAAGATTGCTCCAACATTCAAAGCCGAACGAATGTCTTCCAAAATTACTGTTACAGGATTTCTTTTAATTGTTGATGATTTATTGTGCTTCATTTAATAGAATTTTTTTCAATCATTAAGGCCGCATCTCTTGTCATTCGCATCAATTCAAGATTACCAAAATTTGCGACTTTCAAATTGGGTATTCCTGCTTGAATTGTACCATATACCTCGCCGGGACCTCTTGTTTTCAAGTCGAATTCTGCAATTTTAATTCCATTATCTTCTTGGGCAAAATAATTTAGCCGATTGGCTACGTTTTCTTGTTTTTCCAGTTTGGTATAGAGCAAGCACCATGCTTCTTGGTTATTGCGCCCTACCCTACCCCTTAATTGATGAAGTTGAGCCAAACCGTATTTCTCCGCATTTTCAATTATCATAATATTTGCATTGGGAATATCAATACCAACTTCTATAACGGTAGTTGCGATTAATATTTGATATTTGTTATTTTCAAAATCCTTTAGTATCTCGTTTTTTTTGGTACTTTTTATTTTTCCATGTAAAAAAGCTGACTTAAATTCAGAGAAACTCTCCTGGACTTCTTTATATAAATTCTCCACGGACTTTATTGCCTCATCTGTATCGGATTTATTAATTAGAGGACAAACCCAAAAAATTTGTCCACCAGTATGTAATTTTTCTTTTAACCAAGTGATTGAGGAGCCCCTCTTCCTCTCTGGTACGACAAATGTTTTTACAATCTTTCTACCTTCAGGTTTTTCAATTATAGAGACATCCATCTGACCAAACAAGGATAAAGCAATACTTCTAGGAATAGGTGTAGCAGTTAAGTTAAGCAAATGGGGTCTACTTTGTGTCTTTTCAAATTCTAATAATGTCTTCCTCTGTTCCACTCCAAAGCGATGTTCTTCATCTATTATCAACAACCCAAGCCGCTTTAATTGGGCTTTATTTTTATATAAAATTGAATGTGTAGCAATAATAATATCTGCTTTTTGAAATTCCTTTGATTTGGTTTTTGAACTAGCTGTTTGAAGTATTACTTTGTATTCTGTCTTTAGTAACTTAGAAATTGTCTGAAAGTGTTGTTCAGCCAAAACAGAGGTTGGTGCGAGTAGTATAACCTGAAAGCCAGAGTCAATAATAGGAATTGCGCCAAGTAAAGCCACAATTGTTTTTCCACTTCCCACATCTCCTTGCAGTAAACGGTGCATTGGATAGGCCTTTTTATAATCCTTTAGAATTTCCGATACAGCAGTAGTTTGAGATTGAGTCAGAATATATGGGAATTTAGTAATTATAGAGTCAATTTTTTTTATGTCAATTATTATTTTTGGAGCAATTGATTGTAAACGTTTTTGTCTTTCCTTTACCAATATAAGGTATATTTCGAGTAATTCATCAAAGGCCAGACGTTTGCGGGAAGACACGATTTCATCTTCAGAGCCAGGGAAATGAATTTTTATTAATGCCTGATGTAGCTCTATTAGATTAAATCTATTTTTAATAAGTGGACTAAGAGAATCAACTAAATCAGTAATTCCAAAAATATTGAAAATAAGGTCGTTTAGGCGGTTACGTAGCCACTTAAGAGTAATGCCTTTTGTAAGGTTATATACAGGAACAATTCTTCCCAAATGAAGATTATTTCCCTTTACCACTTCATAATTCGGAGAAATAAACATTGGTTTTTTTGATTTTATATCCAATTTACCTGAAAGATAGACAAACTCTCCAACTTTAATGTTTTTTATTAAAAATGGTTGATTAAACCAAGTGACTTCAATTTCTCCGGTATTATCCCCTACTATGGCCTTTTGAATAAATTTCCCATTATGAATGCGAATATTTTTAATCATTAAGACCTTGGCGATAATAGTGTATTCCTGTGTTTTATCAATATTGTTTAAAATACTGATTGAACTGATTGAAGAAGTATCTTTGTAATATCTAGGTATATGGTAAAGTAAATCCTTGATAGTGAAAATACCTAACTTTGCCAAATTTAAGGCCTGTTTTTCACCAATAAAAGAGATATCTATAGTAGGGTTTGTAGTTAGCACATATACTATTTAATAAGTACACTTAGTAGTGGTACAAACACAATAGAAACGATGATAACGATTGAAATAATCCACCAGATTAATTTTTCATATTTATTGCTAGGAGAGCTTTTTGCCATATAATTATTCTTAAAAAATTTATATAAGTTTACGCCAATTTCTTTTTCCACAGCGTATTAACGAAATTGTCTTAATATCTAAAATTTCGTTTGACTCTAAAATTAATTTACCATCAATCTCTACTGCTTTTTCTCCAATTAATCTCTTGGCATCGCTTTTACTGTCAACCAACTTAAGGATATACAACAATTCTTTTATGCTGATGGGTTCAGTAATATTTAAAGTATTTCGAGGAATTTCAACGATGTCTTCTGGGGTTAGTTTGTTTTGGACTGTGTTTTCAAAATTCTGTTGTGCTTTTTTTGCACTTTCCTTGCCATTAAACATTTCAACAACCATAAAAGCTAAGTTTTTCTTTTCTTCCATAGGACTCGTTTTAATTCTCTGAGAAATACCTGTTAACTCTTCTGAAGAAAAATTTGCTAAAATTTCGTTGTAATGCATAATCAAAGAGTCAGGTATTGCCATTACCTTCCCATACTTTTCTTCCGGGGTATCTTTAATGAAAATGCAATTACCAACGCTCTTACTCATTTTATTTACTCCATCGCTAGAAAGTAATAATTTTGTTGTAATGACAAATTTTTCTTTATTTAAATATTGTTTAACTAATTGTCTTCCTGCAAGCATATTAAATGTCTGGTCAGAACCGCCAAACTCTCCATCAACTTTCATGGCAACAGAATCATATCCTTGTACTAATGGATATAAAAATTCATGTAGATATATAGGTTTGTTATCATTTAGCCGTTTTTGAAACATATCTCTTTCAATCAATTGCTGTACTGTAAAATTACTAGCAATATCTAAAATTGCTTCAAAATTTAATTTACTGTCCCACTGTGAGTTATACATTACTTTTGCCGGATTTTGATTAGAATCAAAATCTATTATCTCTTTAACCTGTTCAAGAAATTCTTGTGAGTTTTTTGTAACTTCTTCTTTTGACAATTTAACTCGTACTGAACCTTTATCTGTGGGGTCCCCTATCATTGCTGTAAAATCACCCATAAGGAAAATAATTTCATGTCCCATTTTTTGTAATTGGGCCATTTTTAAAAATGGTATGATATGTCCTATATGTAGTCGTGGAGCAGTTGTATCTACCCCCATATAAAATCTTAAGCGATTGCCACTTTTTAGCGCTTTTTTAAATTCATCAATTGAGGGATATACTCTATCAAGTTTTATATCAAAGAATTTATTTATTGCTTCATCACTTGTTTCTGGTGTAACTGAGTTCATTGTATTTATTGAGTAATATGTTAATTTTTTTGATTTTATACCGAAATTTTTCCTTATGCTACTTTTTTAACGATTTTTTTAATAATTGTGACAGAAATCATTATTATTCCAATGCCACTCAATACACCAATTCCCAATAACAATAAATTTTTTGGGATATAAATAAATGTGATTTTGTTGACTATCGTTTTATTTGTTTCATCATTAGTAATTCTACTCTCGACTGTATATTCTCCCAAACCATCAAAATATTCTTTATCGTTTGTCCAATCCACCATAAAATTCCGAGTGTCTTGAGGGAAAAACAAACCGCTCAATTGAATTTGCGAAGTGAGTTCTTTCTCTGCAACTCTTACATCATTTTTGGAAATTACGACTGTACCTGAGACATTAAAAAACTTTGTACCGACGTTAGAAATTGTCCCTTCAACAATGAGTTTTGGGTCTAATGTGTAATTTTGTACGTTAATACTTAAAATGCTATCGATTTTTGACTCTCCCTTAGTATTTTGAATAATAAAAGGAATGATGGTCTCTAAAAGGACATTAATTTGATCGTTGTTAGTTGCTTTTTCTTTGAGGATTAAAGCAGGAAATGACTCGAAGGTTTCATTGGTAAAAATCTTTACGCGAACTATTAATTCGTATGAACTATTAGCGTTTACTGTAAACTCGTTTTTCGCAATCTCTAATCGTTTGTTGGTAATGACAGTTGGTAAAATCGTGGATACGGTGTTATCTGTCTTTATAAGTTGCTCTGTTGTAGTAAATGTATATGGAACAGGTGACGAGTTAGTGATTGTGATAGTGTATTTTTTCCCGAGATCGTTTTCTTTAACAATTACTTGACTGGGTGAAAAAGAAATTAGTTCTTCTGCCTTAATATTTATTCGACCAAAAATATTGGTTAATATTAAAAAAATTAATAGAAAAAAAAATTTTTTGTTTTTCATAATTTAATAATTTCCCATAATTGAAAAATAAATAATATCAGAATAATCAGAAGATATTGGTGTGGTTGCAGTGGCTCTAGCTTTTATTAAGATCGCCCCCCTACCATTTAAGATTTCACCCTTATTTCCATTAGAATCATTGGTAAAAAATAATAGTTTATTTGTAGTTGATAAAGAACCGACTGTATCTTCATTTATAGTATTAAATCCAGTTGCCTTATTAAGTGGACCTAATGCTGTCTCTGTAGTATTGCCATTATACACCTTAATGCCAAATCCGCCATTATGATTAAGGTCAACAGACAAGTCCTCATTTTCAGATGGGATAGTGGCATTCTTATTGCTGGAAAAAAGTCCGTTATTAGTGTCTCTTGTATAAATACTAAATCCTTTTGGGTTATTACTTAACATATCAAGCCAAACCAAATTTACAGATGTCGTTGCAGTTAACAGTGAAATATCAGATAAATTTATATTATATGGGGCATTATTATTGATGTTAGGCTCTGTAGTAGGGCCAACATCAATATCTAAACCCACACTTTGCATAACGGTGTTAGCACTTGTTGCTGAACTAAATCCAGTGCCAGTAAAATCACCATTTAAAGCACTCACGCTTGCTTGGTATGTCGTATTATCTGATAAATAAAACATATTTGTGGATTGTAAATTTGAATTCCATTCTGCATCGCCATTTTCATTACAGTTTGGATTATTCAAATCCTTTCCCTCAATAGCACATTTAGTTAAGAAATTATTTGTTGTATATGTTAAGCCCAATGTATGGTCACTTTTGAGGTAGTGGGTAGTGTTGTCAG
>Ga0315273_10002593_pt1 | contig 21434 bp, 24 predicted proteins | sample YL17G02_0_MG_FD_205753 | JGI IMG/M metagenome (GOLD analysis project Ga0315273, IMG submission 205753) | Sediment microbial communities from Yellowstone Lake, YNP, Wyoming, USA - YL17G02_0 | ecosystem: Environmental > Aquatic > Freshwater > Lake > Sediment | place: USA: Wyoming | collected... | reverse complement strand
TGGCTCTGGCTCGAAATGGTGACAGGAACAATCATGTCTGATTTATTTGTAGAAATGCTGATAAATCAGAAAATGCCCAACTAATCCGATTAGAGACCCAATTACTTTCGAGTAGTTGGGTTTTTAAATACAGGATGGGCTCTACCAACGTGAAAAAAGAAGATATCCTTGTCTCTATTTTTTGTTATAGTCCCAAAGTCTAGATTTTCTTTATCTCCAAAATAAAAATCTTTCGATAGTTTTCGTACTCCAAAATTATAAAAATGTCCACCAGCGTATTTCATGCCAATTTTTAATATTTTTAAATTCGCTTTGCTTTTTACGAAATCCAAACAGGGTTCTATATTTTCTCTTACATTTAACGGACCTCCCATGTGAAAATTTCCCGTAATGATGATATTTTTTTTGTTTTTAATATTATCAATAAGTTCTATAGCCATTATTTCATCATCACTCAGATGTTTACTATCTTTGTTTTTAACTGCATCTAAGAAAGTCAATTTTTCTAATTCCCCCATTCTTATTTTATTATTCATCCACTTAAGAAAAGAAACGGCGAAAGGATTCATTCGCCCGTCCTCTGAATCGTTACTTCTTTCAGAAAAATCGGATTTCATTTCCCATATTATATTTTTGAAGCCGTTTTTAGAGAGTTTGCCAATAATTTCTTTATACGCCCTATAATTTTCCTTAATTCCATGTATTTCACCAATCCAGATTAGATCATATTTTTTACTTGTTTTTAAGAAAGTTTCTTCTTTAATCATTTTGTTTTTTTCACTTATGTATTTGGATTACTCCATTAAAAATTCCAGTCCAAACATCTTTTAATTATACCATATTTATTTAAATCCGAAAGACACAACTGTTAATGGCCAAAATCCCAAAACTTCAAGAAAAATACAAAGGATATTTTCAGCCGTATTTGGAGGAGAGGGCTGCATGGGGCCAGGTTAAAAACTTAAACTGTGTTAAAATCAAAAAATGAAAAACCAATTATTTTGTAGTATGGCATATAATGTACACGATTCTTCCGTCTCCTTTGCAATTGGTAATCGTGTTGCTCTTGTTTTAGAAGCAGAGAGAATTTTTAGAAAAAAGAAGAAAAGGTGCAACGAAAAAGAAATGGAACATTTAATCAAATGTGGACTATCTTATCTAAAAAAAGATGTGGATGATATAGGTCATTGGACAATGACTACGCTTCAAAATCCACTCCTGAATGAAAAAGATGTATTTAATTTACAGACAGGTCTACCAAGAGATCCGTACTGGAAAAAAGTTAAGATATTAGGAAAAGAGAGAAATGTACTTATTGTAAATCATCATCTATCTCATGCAGCAACGTATTTGATGTCAGATTTCCAGGATGCAATTATTATGACATGTGATGGTGGTGGCGATTATAGTGTGTCACATAGAAAAGGAGAATGCATCGCGGTATTCAAGGGTAATAAAAATAATATCAAAAGAATTAGTGTTGATTTAAGCAATGCAATAACTGCAAAATTTTATGGTGCCTGTTCTTTTTATATTTATAACGAAAATAATTGTGAGGGCAAAATGATGGCTCTCGCTGCTTATGGTTCTCCTAATTACAAAATCACTAAGAAGCTCGAGAATATTTTACCAATATTAGGAACTCTCATTTATAAAGAAAGTAATATGATATTAAAAAAATTATTTCCAAATATAGAAAGAGGGGCACTTACTTTTTCTAAAGATGCAGCTGATTTTAGTGCATCAGTTCAAAAAATTTTCTCCGACCATAGAATTAATGACGTGACTGATGTTCTTAAAAATGTGAGTGGACCGAACAATAATTTAATAATGGCAGGTGGTGCTTGTTTAAATTTAGATGTAAATACTGAGCTTTTAAAAAGCTTTCCGAATCTTAGGTTTTTTATTGCCCCCTGCTGTGATGATACTGGTCAATCTTTGGGTGCCATCTGTATCCTAATAAATGAAGTGCTGAAAATGCGTCCTTCTGTTAATCTGCCATATTTAGGTATGGGAGAGAAAAAATTTATATATACTTCCGATTCTATTGATAAGGTTGTGGATGTACTTTTGAAAAACGGTGTGGTTATTTTACATAATGGTCAAGCTGAGATTGGCCCAAGAGCTCTAGGAAACAGATCACTCGTTGCTCGCCCAGATATGCTTGAAGTAAAAACAAAGCTTAGTGAAAAAATAAAACAAAGAGAAAACTATCGTCCCGTGGCGCCAGTTGTATTGGAAGAAAAGATTCATGAATATTTTATCGGACCGGTTACTTCGCCTTTTATGTTATATAAATATGATGTTGTTCAGTCTGCACAGGAAGAAATAAAGGGTGGAGTTCATTATGATGGTAGTGCCAGAGTTCAAACCATAAACAGAAAAACAAATCCTTTTCTTTATGATTTGATTAAAAGGTTTGGGGATAGAACTGGAATCTATGCGTTATTGAATACCTCCTTAAATTTAAAAGGGGATCCTATAGCAAATATCATTGAGGATACTTTGGATATTTATAACAAAATTGAAGGACCTAAAATTATGGTATATAACGGTAATATACAATAATTTTATTGTGAGAATGTTCAACTTTATTTTAATCCGCAAACAAAGATTTTTGGGCGAAGATATGCGTTTACTGATGTCATAAATTTTAAATCTAGAGTTTTTATGATCTCAAGTTTTGATTCCGAGATTATTTTTTTCAAGGTTTTGTGTTCACTCGTATAAATAACAAGTTTGCCTTTATTGTTTAAAGTTTCTTGGCAATATTCTATAAAACTCTGGTATAATTTTTCCAAGTTTTCATTTTTTGATATAGACATACCAAATGGTAAATCCGATGTAATTGCATCAAATTTGCCCAAATCAGGCTTGTCGAAGATATCCTTTTCTTTTAGTTGTATTTTCTTTATCAACCCTGCCTTTTTTATGTTTTGTATAGCTAAAGAAATATGTTTTTTGTTGTTATCAAAACCAACCAATCTTTCCAGATTTGGATAACATTGAGCAGCTTCAATAAGCAGTGTTGCACTACCTGAAAAAATATTCAGATAGGAATTTATATTCTTTAATCCGCATAAAGAATTTACCGCATACGCGATTGTCGGATCCATCGCACCGCTCATATTTTTTATCTTATAATCTCGGAAAGACAGAGGTCTTGGTGTAATTTGAATGCCGATTTCCCAAATCTCATCAAGTTTTATTATATGTATTTTCATGTCAGCTTCTGCTTTTTCAGTTAGTCCATATGTTTTTTGTATATAATTGGCAATACTCCTAACTTCAGAAGAATCAGAACCTGCGCAGGTTATCTTAAAACTCTTAAATTTACCTCCATTGCTATTTAAAACTATTTTAATAAGATTACCTAAGATTGACTTGTGGTTGGAGATATAGAGTGGATTATATTTAGAATCTTGTACAACAACATATGCTCTGGCAACACTTCTCAGGTGTTTGATTACAGCAAGGTTTTGCATAAAATCTAAGTAAAAAGAATCCTGTCCTTCCTCAATAATCTTAAGATCTTGACGTTGGTTTATCTCATCCAAAACGACTTCTCTTAAGCCGGTGATAAAAGATAATTTGATTTCTAATTTCGGTTCATCCATAAAATTTATTGTACTCCCATATTTATGAGCCTCTGTTGTATTCGTGTAAATTTCAAATTTGTTTCTTCATAAGTCCTTATTTTCTCTTCTAATCCTGGTGTTTTGTAAGTATAATACCAGGAATAAAGTATACTATTTTCTTTTATAATTTTCTTTATCTCACTGTCTATTTCAAACGGTCTTATTATTTCACGAAAGTCTCCAAATAGTTCGTCTTTATATTCAGCATAGATTTTTGTTCCTACTTGTGGTCTTAGGAAGCTCATTACAACAGGCAAACCCCCATTGTATAATGTTGCGGCCAGTTTTATAGTGTCATGAAATTCTGCCAATTCTTCGAATGGAAAGCCTACTATGAAGCTTGGTGATATGTCGGGGATATACATCCTGGCACGATTTATTGTTTGCAACGCCTTTTCTATTGTGAATTTTTTATCAATTTTTTTAAGAATCCTATTAGAAGCAGACTCTAATCCAAAACTCAAACTCACACAGTTAGTTTCCTTCAGGTTGGTTAACATATCGTCATCTAAAGAATCTACTCTTGCTCCAAGTATCACATATCTGAACTCATATTTTCCTAATTTATACAAGTTAAAAAAATCGTAACATCTCTTTTTTGAAAGAAAAAACAAATCGTCCACAAACACAATATGATTTAAATTATATCTTCTTAAAATGTAATCTATCTCGTCAAATATTTGCTTAAGTGGTTTGAGTTGTACTTTCCCACTCCACATATTCTGATTATAACAAAAGCCGCAATTATATGGACAACCATAAGAAGTAATGATAGAAGAGGCAATATCGTAGTCATTTGAGTCTATGTCTGTACGATCTGCAAAATGTGAGTCATATTCCACTTGTTTTATTATTTTGTTCTTGATTGTGTGATTATTTTCACGATATGCTAAGTTAGGAATATCTTTTAACTCGGGTGACAGATTGTGTTTTTTTTCAAGATTTCTTATTAACTCAACTATTGCCGTCTCTCCTTCGCCTTCTACCACATAGTCTATAGACTTAACTTGTCTCAATATTTCCTCCGAAATGGGGGATACTCCTGGGCCACCCAGTATTATCTTTTTTTCTGGGTTTTTGTCTTTTATTATTTTTGTTGTTTGAAAAAGCCAAGGAAGCATCATTGAAGTAGTACTTATCAATAGATACCCAGAATCATCAAATAAGAGATCAGATTTTTGTATTCCATCATCGATAGTCTGTAAATCAAGAAATCTAACTTGGTGTCCTTCGTTTCTTAGGACGGTTAAAATTTGTAAACATCCTAAAGGAACCCACTTGTCTCCTGTCGCATAATTAACCAAGGTTATTTTTGCCATAAGGTTTTGATTTGATTAAAGACTTCATCAACTCTTGTTCTATCCATACAAAATTCTTCACAACAATTTATCTCTTCTTCTCTTGTATTGTGTTTACAAAGTTTATGCCTATTCTTATCATAGATAGGCACGGCATTTTTAGAAAGGTGTAAATATTTAAGATGAGTTGCGCCGCAAATTATAAAGGATTTCTTATCAAAACTTTGAGCAATTACCGCCGGGCCTGAATCATTACCAACAAAAAATTCACAGTGTCTTATAAGTGACATCATTTCACCAAAAGAATAACTTGTTTCAAGTATAATACACCTGATACCACATTCCTTCTCCAACAATTTTGCCAGTTCAACAAAATTTTTGTATCCCCAATTTCTCTTTTTCTCGTTCCAGGGACTTGTAAAAGGCGCAATGAGGATATATTTATCTCCAATTATATTTTTCCAATCGTCATTTAACTTTGGGATATCTTTGGTAACTACCTCACCAAACCCTATCGATTCCATATAACCTTGTATATAAGTCCTTTCATTATTGCTGAGCTCGTATACTAATCTTATTTTTATATCACAATCAATTTCTCCAAAATTACCCCGGTTATTTTCATAGACTTTATTATATACACTAAACATAGAGTTAACGTTCTCTATGTCTGTAGCTAGATAAATCTTATCCACATACTTTAACAGAAACTTTGCAATAGGTTCAGTCATTATTACATCACCCAAGTTTCCGCCGCGGACCAAACAAACTGATTTGATTTTTCCGCTTTCTATTTTATTCCTAAAATATTTTCTATACCAAATAGACAATGTGGTGTCATAAACGATTTTATCTTCGGGTATAATTGTTTCCCAAAATGTCCTGTGTTCTAAAAACCACTTCTTGTTTATTTCATCAATGTTATCTTTAAATCTTTCAACATAACCTCTAATTGTTCGGATTCTTTCTAACCAGGGAGCATCTTCATTTGAAGTAGAATCATTTTCGTATGTTGCTAATTTAACCCATTTTTTATAAAGAGCACTAGCATTATCTCTAAATTCAAAATGCAATAATCTTGCTTCTTTGTATGGAACAATAAAGGGGTTCCGATTAAATTCACCAAAGAAATCTGCATTATTTTCTGATCTTATGTAATGTCCACTCACCACAATTTCCATGTTTTTATGATTCTTAACTATGGTTTTTCTAAAGTGGCCATATTCTTGCCAAACTCTTTCAGGCCATGGGTAATAAAACTTTAGGGTGTCAATTTTATTAACTGGTGAACAGGTATAGTCTCGATTTGTATAATCTAAAAGAGCATTTGCCCAACCAATTGTAGCGTATGGTATACCCTTAATTTCTAAGCGATTTACAAATTCATGTATATCGCCTTCATTTATTGATAGAAACTCATCAGCATCTAAAAATATAAACCAATCAATTTTATAATTTAAATTAACAAAATTAAGTAATTTATTTTGAATTATTGCATGATCAAAGACCGGGTCGTTTTCCTGGATAACAATAACTCTTTTATCATGCTTGTATGAATCGAGTATCTTATTTGTCCCATCTGTAGAACAGTGATTGGTTATAAAGATATAGTCAAAACCAAGATCAAGATGATATGAAATGTTAAAATCAATATATGATTCTTCGTCTCTAACGGACATAAGAATAGCGATCGCATTGTCCTTCTGCATGTGACTAATGGTAGCATTTATGGTCTTATTTTAAAACTGGTCATCTAGTCGTCTTCTCGATATAATCTTTGAACTTATAAAATGCGGGGTGATCCGGATAAACTGCATGAAGTAAGGTTATATCGTCCAAGTTTTCAATATGCGTATTTTCATTTTCTCCAATAAGGATATATTTATTTCTTGGTAATATATACAATTCTCCATTTTTTAAATATTTGGTGAGTGCGACTGCCAACGCTCCTTGTTCGTCATGGTGGGTTTGCTCGTCTTTTCTTATGTTCTTTTTCCACCACTCAAGCTCCATTATTAAATCGGGAGAAATATCATATCCTGCTTTTTGAACAAAAAAACCGGCGTTCACAAAAGGAGTATCTGGATCAGCTTTTCTATTCATAGCACCGTGTTGCCAAGATTGGCCAAAAAATTCATCCATGATAGCAAATTTCATATCCGGATTAGATATAAATGTGTCAATTTCTTTTGGATATTTCAATAAAAAAACGTCTGAATCTACGAAAAATTCAGTCTGATTAACATCTAATCTCGATGAGGGACACCACTTTAACCACGTTGCTTTAGATGTAATACAAAATAGGGAATCCTCACCTATCGGAAATTGCCGAATATCTATCGCTTTATCCAGACATTCTCTAACATACTCGGCGTTATCTGTGTAGACAATATACTGGTGATCACTCCCAAACTGTTTCTTGAAAGTAAGAATACTATAACGAAGCAGTTCAATATTTTTAGATATGTGATCTCCCCAAATTGACCATCGAAAAATCATATAGCTAAGTATACTTAAGGTTCACACAAAAACAATAAGACGAATAACTAGCCACAATGTTTTGGAGGAATCCATTTATGTCTGTGGTTTCTTTTATATGTATATGCTTGATATAACGTCATAATGGATGTGGTGTTTTTATTTTTTTTAATCCAATCTTTAATATCAGTATAATATCCATGAAAACCAAACTGATTTTTGTAAATATAGTCACCGCCTTCAATTGAAAACTGCTGAGCAAGTTCTACCGGTGCAAAACTAATACCATTGCTTTCGAACATTTCTCTATACCATACACTTATCGCAATATCTTCCGGATGGAATTTTTTAATAATCCCTTTTTTATACAACATTGATGATACCTTTAAAAACTTTTTACTTCTGATACAAAATCCTCCGTTTCCAACGATTGACTTACCTCTTTGTTTCTCAGGAAAATCAAAATCATTTATGGACCAATCTTTTACAATCCAAGGAGAGCCGATATAATCAAAATTTAAAAACAACTCACTCCAACTTTGTGGGTTTAAAATGAAACCATCCCATTGTACTAAAAGTGCATAATCAGTTTTAACGTAATCGACCAAATCTTTCAGGCAGAAAATTGAGTATTCTTCTGGTGAATTTATTTCTGGAATTTTTATCAATCGTTCATCTTGAATATACTTTGAGGACAGTAACTTTACAGAAGCAAAATTAATTTCTTTTTGGCATATACTCATTACTTTTTGCAATCGGTAAGGATCAATACAATCAACTCCGATTAAAGTAACTTTGTCTAGGTTAATTTTCATAATAGTTGCATCAAATCAAATCTAGGCCTGATTTTTCAAAGAGTAGATTCTCCATATTCTTATTGATATCTATTTTAGCTGGTGATTTAAAGTTTTCAAAATTAATCTCTTTTGTTTTTAGACACAATTGATCCGTATTCATTTTATGATGACCAATCAGTCCAATATTACTTATCAGATTATGCTTTGGTAATATCGCAAATGCCTTATTTATTAAACAAGAATAAGCCCATTGAATATCCCAAGTAGAAGATTCTTTCTCAAAAACTTGATCGAACATTTTCTTTGTAAAAAGCTTGTTTTTCAAATTATGTGGGTAGACTTTATCTAAGAAGTTATCCTTTTTGAGCTTTGGCCATTCAGATAGGTTTATATCAAATTTTTTCCATGCTCTTCTCCATGTAGCCCATCCCCAGATGTGATAAAACCGAGAGAAAAGATAATCACTATCTATTGCCATATAGGTGGCTGGATTAGAACCCGAGATCATCATCACCTTGTTTTCATATCGGTATTTCTCAAGTAATTTGTTACAAAAAAGGAAAAAAGAATCATTTGGAAGACAATCATCTTCCAAAATAATACCCTCTTTTACGTGCTCGAAAAACCAATTTATCCCTCCACTAATACCTAGTTTGCAGCCAAGGTTTTTATCCCTAAACAACGTTTTTACCTCACAGGGCCAGTCAACTTTCTCTATAATTCTTTTCGTATCTTGACATAATTCAATGTCTTGTATCTTATCCATTCTGGGCCCATCAGCAGAAATAAAAAGTCTTTCAGGTTTTGCTCTTCTTATGGTTTCAAATACTTTTAGAGTATATTTAGGACGATTATATACTAAAAACAAAATTGGGGTCTTCATTTGTCAAATACTTGTTGTCCAAAAAGGAAGATATTATCTTTTATAAATTTTTCTAGTATTTTAACAAAATCAAAATTATTTATAGTTATATTATTTTTCATCAGCATATCTTTTCTTTGTATCTCATTCGTATTAACGGCATCAATAATTTTAGATGAAAAAATGTCTATATCTCTGGGATCCACATAAATAGCCTCATCATCATTAAATGCATCTACTGCTCCATCTGTATTACTAATCAAAGTGATGTAGTTTGTGTTCTTAGAAAATAGTTTTGCTTCGATAGAGGTGTGGGGAAATGGGTCCATAAGTGATGGGATACACACAACATCTGTATTTTTCGTTCTTAATACAGTTTTCCAGATATTCGGATTAAAATCGTCCACAATTATAGATCGTGGCAGATTACTCAGGATATCTTTTATGTGCAAAAAATAAGCTGTCTCTCCAGAATTATTTGGCATTTGAATTACTAGATAGTAATTAGGGAGTTGATTACAAATTTTAGACCAAGCCATAGCCAGCTCTCTAAACCCTTTTACAATTGAACATCTTCCCCATGCAAAAATGATTTTTTTATCAGACTCAATTTTAATACCAAATTTTTCCAACTCGCTACTATCAAACTTGATATTCAGATAATCTTGGTATTTTTCAAAGCATAGGCCATTTTGCAGATAATCGTTTTCGGTGAGATTAACATTGTAGTCTTGGTGCATTCTGCCTGCAAAACATTTACCCAAAGCTATAACCTTAGAGCTATTATCGGAGGATATGAGATTAAAACAGTCTTTTTCTAATTTTATCCGTTTATTTCTCCAGTGGTCAGGACCGAAATCATGGTTAATACCGGTACTTAGCGGAAAGTAGAACAATTTTATATTTTTTATATTCAACAATTCTCTAAATCTTGCAAACATTAAAAATGGTGTATCATTCAAAATAAGCATGTTCTCTTCGTTGTCATTAAGCAAAAGATTTAATGAGGTGACAAGAGACACACAAGCAAAATCCCATTCCTCAAAACTACGCCACATGTCCCACTCACTATCTCCTTTTGAGGAGTTACAAAGCGGTATCAATGATCCTCCTGTTTTGTTAACTAAATTAGAACTATCTTCAAAACATTGCCCATTAAATACCTTGGACTGCTTGTTTACATTTATATAGGCAATACTTACCCGAAGATCATATTTATCTGAAAGTTTCGTCAAAGCAAAAACTAAATTTTTTGCAATAGTACCGACTCCGCTGTAGTGAGTTCCAATCCCATCGTACGTTGCTATAATAATATGTTTTTTCATTTAATTTTTATTCAAATAACGAATTGATATAAATTATGGTGGAATTATTTTGTTTAGCAACAGAAAAGTCTTTTTTGAGGATTATTTTGTCTGTAGTTGTCCATTTTTTATATTCGTCTGTCCAAATAGAATCAAACATTTGTGAATAAGCTTCAAATCTTTCGTTTAATGATGTGGCAGAAGTGTAATTTTGGAATAATTTATAAAAATCTTGAGCATTATCTTTAAGATACAGAATCGCGTTTTTCTCACCTCTCCAAGGAATATCTCTGAGAGCGAAATAGGCACAAATGACTTGTTCCATACTGTAAAACAGCTTTATTTCCAGAGCCTCGTGATAAAGTTTGTCTCCCGAATCGAAATATCTCTTATCTGCAATATAATTGTGATTTATTCTCTGCCAGAATCCTTTCTTTGATCTATTGGATTGATGTGAGATATCAATTTTTGAAGCTTTAGATTTTAGCTCTGTCAAAACACCGGATTTATCAAAGAAAATATTTGATTTTTTAATCCAATCAAGCAAAATAGCGTCAAAATTATCCGAGTCTATATTTTTACTTGAGACAATTCTATTTAAATCGGCCAAATCAAAAAAGAATACTTCTGTGAAAACTCCATCTATCCAACGATACAAAGAATACAATTCGTTTTTATTTTCTTTCAGAATTATAACCAAGTCTATATCGCTGTAGGATTTTGCTTCTTGAGTATTGTATGAGCCAGTTATAAAAACCGCATCTACATTGTCGTCTGATTTCAGTTTTTCAATTATTTTATCCAAATTTTTCATTGTATTTGTTTACATTTCTTTCAAAAGAAAAGCTAGATTGTAATAGAGAATCTTTCTTGCCTCTTCTAGTGGAAACCAAGCAGATTGAGAATATTTTTCTTCCTCCTCTAATCTTTTGGCTAATTCTTTTATAGGTTTTGCTTTAAACATAACTACTCTGATAAGTTCTCCGGTTTGGCCATGGGTGTATGTAAGATCAGATAATCTTTTTAAAATCTCAACTTTATAACCAGTTTCTTCTTCTACTTCTCTTAAAGCTGCTTGTTTAATAGTTTCTCCATCTTCAGCATGTCCTTTTGGGAAAGTCCATATTTTTCCTTCTCTATCACCAACAAGCAGTACTTCTCTATCTTCATTTACAACAACACAACCCGCTTTAATAGTCTCGTTGTTTTCGTTTTTGATTTTGGTATGTTCTGTCATAATATTAACTTATTTCTAAAAATCTAATGTGAAAATCACTTAAACTATACCATAAAAATCTACGAAGAATACATGGTATAATTTTGCTGTGTTGTTTTACAAACATAAAAAGATTTTGATTTTGGGAGACGCTGGACGTGGCAAAAGCACTTTTGCCGAGAAATTATCAAAGAAAATTTCTATACCTCATTATTCAACGGATGATTTTTACTGGAAGGTCAAATTTACTGAAGCAAATGACAAGACAAAAAGTGTAGAAGAAATTTTTAATGTTTATAAGCAAGACAAATGGATAATGGAAGGAACAACGCGTCGGCTAATAAGAGAAGGATTGGAAAAAGCGGACATAATTTATCTTTTGCAATTTAGTCACATAATTCAGCAATATTATTTTCTTATTAAGCGTAAGTTTAGAAGGAAACACGAAAGCTTTATGGACTTGTGGGGCTTGTTAAAACATGTGACATATAAAAAATACAAAAAGGGGTATGGAAATGATACCCCCTCTCTAAGTGAATTAACGGAATCTTATAAGGAAAAGATTATTAAATTTAATTCAATTAAGGAGATTAATCGGTATCTCAAATCAATTAATTGATCTAATTTAAACCAAATCGCCCGGATTTAATGTTTTTATATCCTCTTCTTCAAAAACTTTTACGTTCGCAGGCCCAATAGCTTCAATATTATTATCTGTTACATGTAGTCCAGCATTTTCTGGTATGGCTATTATTTTTTTGAGACTATATTTATCCATATAACTTTTTATAGTTGGATCCAACGATTCAGAATAATGGCACCATATGTCATAATCTTTTACCAAATTTAATGCAAAGAAATCAGTCAACTCAACGAGGTTTTCATCTGCAGATAATGCCGGAATAACTGTCTTTGCAAAAATTATGGCCCCGGCACTTCCGCCGTAAATTGGAATGTCTTTTTGTGCTAACTTTTTCAGTATTTCAAATGTTCCAAATTCTTTCAATTCTTTGAGAAGTTTAAATGTGTTGCCACCTCCGATGTAGACTCCGCTAAATTGTTCAAAATCTTCTTCTTGTTTTTGTTTTAAATCATCTTCAACCCACATTATTATATTTTTTATCCCTAAGGGACTAAACACATCTAAAAGCCACTCCAAACAGCCAGAATACGGATGTTTATCAGTATTTATTGCTATTGGTATATACAAAAGTGGCTTGGACAAATCCAAGTTTGCAACAAATTTTTTGTCTAATTCTATTGAATCTTCTTTTCCTCCACCCCCCCCTAAAAATAATTTCATAGATTTAACGATTAAAATCCACTTATCTCCTCCTCATGTTTTTGGGCTTCCTCCCAGAGTTTTTTGAGTGTAGTCTCGAAATTGTCGCCCGAGGCAACACTATCCAGATATATTTTCTTGAAATATTCTGTCATACTTACATCCCCGATTTTTACATCTTTAAAAGAAGAATAACCCCAATGAGTCGGTTTAATCAACTCTTTGATTTTGGGATGGCACTGCAAAATAATGGGGTCCATAATTTCACTTAATCTCCAAGCCAAATTAGGGGTCTCGTATTCTCTGCTGTCCATTTCGGGAAAAACCTCTTTCCATTTTTTAAACCAGAGAAAATGTAGTATTTCATGGGCCGTAGTCTCAATCGACTTGGCTGTATTCTCATAACCGACGCAAAATTTATACTTGTTCAGAAAACGCGGGAAAGTCGGCATATTGGTAACATAGCCGACAATCTCTGGCCTATCTTCCGGCCACTCGGTTTCAAAATGTTCTGATAGGGCTTTCAAAAATTCTGGTCCGATCTTCTCCCATTCCGACCCCATTTCTTCTTTGGCTGTCAACATTTTCTCTTGTGTCTTCGTGCGCAAATCTTCCAAAAATTCTCTGAATCTTTTTATACATTCGTCTTTATCTTTGCATTCTTTTTGTATTGCTCGTAACTCCGGATATGCTTTGTCAAACATCGTAGAAAATCGGCCTCTTTGCATAAAAGAATAGAAAAGTTCCGTTTCTTTATCAATATCTATCAACTCAAATCGGCTTTTAGGCAATTTTTCCAAACCAGACCCCGTATTGTTTTGCGACATTTCGTTTGATTCAGGTTCTTTCATATTTTTTTGTTGTATTTTTTAAGCATCTCCAACGCTCTCTCTATTATCCTATCCCCCATTTCACCCCAATCAAAATATTGTTTGAAATCTTTCGGGTCAATTAGTTTAATTTTTGTGACACTTCCAGCGGGGTCGGATATAAAGGGTCCGTATGGTTTTACGATGCAAAAATACCGAAGTTGATAGAAATAACTGTTGTCACGAGTATCCGTGACCTTTTGATATCCGATGGGTAAACACGACAGGATTTCCATATTGGATTCCTCTTGTATTTCTCTTTTGAGAGTTTCTTCAAATATCCCTCCTTTTTCAATTGTACCGCCTATAAGTCCCCAATTTTGTTTTTGCCCGCCGTAGCCAACAACCAGTTTATCTCCACAAAAGCAGGCCCCATATGTCTGAGTGCATTTATTTTTATCCAAATCATCAAACGAATCTGCGTCATGATATTCAAAAATATATTTAACTCCGGATTTGCCCGTGTATTCGTTTGTTAATGTCGATTTTATTTGCATTACGTTATCTTTTTATCAACCCCGCGATTTTGTTCCAAATTTTGTTGAAAACACCAGATGGCTTGTGATTTAAAAACTCTTTGCTTGAATAGGGGTGGCACATCCAAAATTCGCTAGTCTCAATATCGGTCGGCTCCAAAGCCACAATGAGCGGTTTTACTCCAAACTCCTTTATAACATTGCAAAATGCCGGAAGAAATAATTCTTTCGTGAAAGACAGCTCTTTCGTATCGAGCATAAAGTTTTCAAATTCAATGGCGTTTGAAACAAAGAGTGTGAGATATTTTTTGTAATAATCTACTGCCGTCCCGCCGTTTCTTTTAAACCAGTGTGACGCGTCAAAAAAATGATCATCCGGCAGTTTCCTGTATGTTCCCGCAAAGAGAGAATGATGAAAAGAAATTAGCTTCTCTCCCGAAAGGGTTTTTATCTCGGATAGTCTTTTGCCGTTGCTGGAATTAAAATCTATGATTTTGTGATATTCCGACTTGAGTCCGCCCCTTTTGCCTATTCCTCTGCAGAAGTTAAGCCTGCCGAGATAGTATTTCACTTCGTTGTTCGGAACAAATTTATCTTCATGATATTCCCAGAAAAGAGGTTTGAGCTCTGCCATTTCAGTGATGCCCATAAATCTTCTCACCTCATAATTGGGGGTGGCTATTTGGCGAAACAAAACCGCTCTCGGACCATTTTGAAGCGGTGAGGGTAGATCATTATTTAGGCTAGATAATATTTTTCTCTCCAGCTCTTTATTTTCGCGCCGTTTCCCGAGTTTTTTTATCGCTTTTTCTATGGGAGTGTATACAAACTCATTGAACGCTTCCCTATCGGAAATCAGCCTGTCAATATCTATATCGTAATCGGGGTCCATTCCTATATTATACAACATATTGCCGTAAAACGAAATACGGCATTAAATTAAATCGTAGAGCATGTATCCTCTTCCGAATCGCCGCACATTATTTCCTCACAAGATATTTGATTATTTAGGCATTCATTCAAGCAAGAATTATCTGCGCATTTTCCAAAATCTGAAGCTTTGACATTAAATACCCTATAATCCCCCAATTCATTTGGAGGGCATTCATCCTCAATGGAACAATCACGAGTGAAGCATGTGTTCATTGCCGGGTCGCAAGGTGCTTCCACTACAAAAACGTAGTCTTTTGAAAACAGAAATTTGTAAGCAGTGGCGGCTATTACCACTACGACCGACAATGTCAGGACCCACAAAAATATTTTATCCCATTTGTCCATGGTTAAATCAATTATACAACAAACACAGACTTTTAGAAGTGGATATCTTTGGATTGGATAAAACAAAACGCGGCAACTCGCAGAAACATAACGTCTCTACAAATCACCGCGGCCTAGAAGCGGCTAAATAGCCACTCGAGGACTTTGACTAAAATTCCCATCCGGAACCCCCACCAGAGGTTCGCGATCATGACGCTTCCAAACAGCAAACTCCAATCATGACGCGATATCCCGTGGAAGTGGCTCTTGCGATAATGCGCAGCCACTATTGTGGGGTCCAAATTTATGCTGGCAACAACGAATGTCAGAAATCTGGCAAATCTGCGATCTCTGGATTTGGTGATTCTGACAGTTATCTTTCTAAACCAGCCCGAATCCTTAGTGGTCTTGCTCTCCCAGTCTCTAGCTGTTTTTGCGAACAACCAATCGACTTTGGAATTTTCATGGTACCAGAAGGTTATAATATTCTGAACCACCGAGGCTGCGACCATCACAAGCCAGCCATCGACGAGACCAAGTTTGAACATTACCCACCCATAGAGCGGGTAATTGAAAAAAAGATTGAAGATCTCGTACGCGACGAGTCTCCAACCGGCAGCCAAGATTCTCTCCCGGCTGCCTTTCAGCCAAGATGCGAATCTCATTCTGCCCTCCTTTGGCTCGCTGAAGCTTTCGCGACAGCGGCCTTTTATAAGTGAGCGACATGCTCACATCTGCCTACTATTATAGCATATCTGCAGAAAATTGCAAGGGGCTGTAATGCTTCAATACCTTTGCAACACATTTATTCAAATCCAAAAGTTTGGGTGGTGATAGGGGGAAATTAATCTACAGGGTTGCCTTTTATGCTATATTTTAGAGGTGGAAAATGACCGAGAAATAATTTATGATGTTAAAGAAAAGAATGGCTTATCATTTGATGAACTGACTGCTTTGCTTTTGAAATGGCAGAAAAAACTGGAAATGGATGATTGGAATTTGTCTTTGAAAATAGTTGAATTTCGCAGAAAAGACGGATATCGGCAGAGTGGGGATTTTATTGCTGATACCGAGAAGAAAACAGCAACTATTCTTATGACGTGGGACCCGTGGCGCGGCGATGAGGAATATACACTGGTCCACGAAATGATGCACATACTTTTTTACGATTACGACAAACACAACGAGGATTTGATACTAAAAAATTTTGAAAAAGATAGCTCTGAACACGAAAAATATATGAGCGGGTTAGAAGACCTAATGCACCATCTAACACGAATCATTTTGGGCAGAAGTGATAGGTAAAAGTAAAGTTATTGAACTAAATTCAATGAAGGAAATTAATCAATGCCTTGAGGCTATAAATTAATTTTTTAAACCCGAGAAGGTTCTTTATAATTCTTGTTGATTTCGTTGTAATTCAGTTTAAATCCGTATTCTTTAGCGAAAAGCTCATTAAACTCGACTTCTGTTTTTGCATCTTTTGATTTCTTTATGAGATTAAGCAATCTTTGTTTACCGAATTTTTCGACAAGGAACTGCACAAAAAATCCAGACTCATAATAGACACCACTTCCACTTTTTTCGTAGAACTCAAGAAATTCTTTAAACTCGCTTGGTTGTCTCTTGAATTTATTTTGTCCCGATGTGTATATGGCTGTTCCTTCCCAGAGCCAGTTAGGCTTGTTGATTCCTCCGCAAAGAATTCTATAAAATAAATGGCTTAGCTCGTGTTTGATAGTTGCCTTATATGTTTCTGGCTTATATTTATGGCTACTTTCTTTTTCTAAATTATTTCTGTCCAAAACACAAGCCCATCCTGTGCCGCTGTTTATCCATCCGACGTTCCAATCGGGTGTCTCCTTTTGTCTCATTATGTTTATAGTTTTTCGGTCTTCCGCGATTACTATTGTCGGAGTGTTTCTTATCCAATTTATTTCATAAAAGTTATTCAAATCTTTCATTGACTCATCATATGTTTCTTCAATGAATTTATCTTCTGCGCTTGTTATTTTCAGTATCATATTATTTTCTCATCATATTTTTCTAGCATCTCTAAAGCTCTTTCCATTATCCTATCCCCTATCTTCAGCCAGTTAATATACTTTTTGAAATCCTTTGGGTCAATCAATTTGACTTTAGTTATATCTCCATCGGGGTCGGAGACAAAATCCCCATACGGTTCTACTATGCAAAATGAACGAGTCTGCCTGATTGTCCTATTTGGCTCATAAATATCCTGAAAACCTATAAGTTCCTGGTGCAGAACTTTCATATTTGATTCCTCTTTTACTTCGCGGACAGTTGCTTCTTCATAAGTTTCCCCTGGTTCTATGGCGCCGCCAGGAAGGGTCCAGTATTTTTTATTTTCCGCATAGACCATCACCATTTTGTCTTTATAAAAGCAAAGACCGTGTACTGCTTGCAAAATCTTACCCTCCAAATTTGGGGTGGGATCTGATTCTTCATAATAAATAATATCCAAGACTTGTCCGGAACTATTTGTCATATTTGATTTTATTTGCATTTGGTTATTTTGATTACTCAAACAAGTCAGAATGGCTGCCAATGTTAACTAAAAAAAGAACCGAATTTTTCTCGTCTATTTGATACAAAAGAAGCAAATCAGATTCTATATGACATTCTCTAATTCCCTGAAAATCCCCTTTTAATTCATGGTCTTTGCACTTTTTATCAATAATTTCCTGCCGCTGGATTATTTTTATTATTGTTTCTAATTTTTCTATATCAAAATTAGAAGATTTCGAATATTTTTTGATAGCTTTTCTATACGCTTTTGTTTTAAACAAACTAAGCATTTTTATTTGTTCAAAATATCCCAATGCAATTCTTCTATGTTTTTATATCCTTTGCTTTTCTTTGCTTCAGCGACCTGTTTTCTTACCCATCTTTCTTGTTTGGGTGTCATTACATAATGCATTTTTGGTTCAAAGGGAATAGATCTGGTATTAACCACTTGATTTAAAAACATTTTTACTCCGGAGGAAATATCCAAACCCATACTTTTAAGAGTTTTGCCGGCATTTTCTTTTAGTTTTTTATCTATTCTTATACTTAATGTAGAGTTCATTTTGTTATGATTATTTGATAATATGACTAGTATACACAATGTAACTACATTGTCAATCACCCTACTCAAAATCTTTTTTCTGCTTGGCGAAGGCGCCGGCGTAGCGGCCGCCCAAATCCAAAAGTTCCTGGTGTTTACCTTTTTCCACGATTTTGCCTTCGTGAAGGACGATTATTTCATCGGCTCTTTTGATGGTGGCAAAATTGTGGGAAATGAGTATTGCCGAAATTGTTTCCGGCAAATTTTCGATTTCGTTAAAAATAATATCAGCCGAATCGGCATCAATGGAAGCGGTCGGCTCGTCCAAAATCAAAAATCTTTTGCCCTTGTAAAAAGCGCGGGCAATGGCCAACTTCTGCCTCTGGCCTTTGGATGGCTCTATGCCGCCGAATTCCACTCCAATCATGTGTTCGTATTTATTTTCCAGCTCTTCTATAAATCCGCTGCTTGTGCTTTTCTTTGCCGAATCTTCTACTGTTTCCATATTTATGTTTTCGCAAATATCACCTACCCCAATTGATTCTTTGGCGGTGAAATTATAGGTGGTGAAATCCTGCAAAAGGACGCCAAGATATTTCCACCACTCTTCAATATCAACTTCTTTAAGGTCAATGCCGTTTACAGTTATTTTGCCTTCCGAGGGGTCGTGAATACGCAACAAAAGACGGACTAAAGTAGATTTCCCCGCCGCATTATTGCCCACCAAGCCGATTTTTTGCCCCGGCTTCATAACGAAAGAGACATTTTGCAGAGCCCACTTTTGTTGCCCCGGATATTTGAAAGAAACATTTTCAAAAGCAACGGTTGGCGCCGTATCAAAGGACAATCTTTTTGGATTTTTGGGATACTCCAAAACGAGTTTTTGGTCAAATATATCAAAAATATCCGTGGCGTAAAGGTTTCTTTCAAGAAGCCTTGCAGTGTTTGCGAGCATGCTGGAAGTCCAGCCGCTGACTCTGTTTAATGTCTGAAAAGCAAAAACCACGGTGCCAATGGCGATAACTCCGGCAACGGCCTCGTTTATAATCATAGCGGTGCCGACAAAAAGCCCGAGAGCGGCAAAAATACTGGCTCCCGTTTTCATTATGGTTTTCCAATGTTCAGCCGAGAGCTGCTCATCCGTGAATTTGTGCAGAATTTCTTTAATATCGGACAAAAATCTTTGACCGGCTTGATATAACCTGCTGTCAATGACAGAAATTTTATGCATAAAAAATCTCCGCAAGTCCTGATACCTTCTTTGTTCGGCGCTATTTTTTGCCCAAATGCCCCAAATCCTGCCGCCGTGTTTTATTTCTATCCAAAAATCGGGTATAGCAGTGACAAAAACCAAAAGGAAAACCCTCCAGTCAATAGTGGCGGCCGCTATGGCGCCGACAACAATACCGCAAAAAATTTCCAGATTTTGCAGCTGATTTTCCACGATATTTATCAGCGGATATATGCCGTTATTGAATGCCCGCTGAATCCGGTCCTGGAATTTCGGGTCTTCATATTGGGCAATATCAAACAGACCTCTTTTTTTCAGAGCCATCAGCTCAAAAAGATCCTGCATTCTCAAAAACATATGGCGGTCCAGGAAAGATATAACATTTCTGATAACAGTCGGCACTGCGGTGAGGACGGCAAACAAAATAAGCGCCGGATAAGCGACAGAAACATCATTAGCTCCTACTCCCTCAATAATTTTGTCTATCAAAGTACCCAGCGCCTTGGCCGAAAAAACAGGCACGATGCCTATGACTATAGTCAGAAAAAGCATGGCCGAAAAAAGCCACGGCATATCTTTCAGAAGAATTTTAGAAATCCTGCCGGTATTCCTAAACAAATCTTTGAAATTCTCTAAGCTATTTTTGCTTTTTGATTCTTCCGTATTCGTTGTGTCCATATGGACATATTACCACTACATCCCCTCTTCTTTCAATTTTTGAATGGCGTCGCGGGCGGATTTGGAAAGTCTTTTTGGCAAAGCCACGCGAATGTGAACTAAAATATCACCGCGATTTCGATTTTGATCTGGCACTCCCCTGCCCTTTATCTGCAATATGTCGCCGGTGTTTACTCCTTCGGGGATATTAAGAGCGGAAAGCCCGTCCAAAGTCTGAATGTCCATTTTAGCTCCGAGCAGAGCATCTGACAATTTTACGTCCAAATCCATAATAAGGTCGCTTCCTTCTTTGCGGAAAATCTTGTGCTTTTTCACGTGAGTTTTTATATAAAGGTCGCCCGAAGTGCCTCCCCTCACCGCTTCGCCTCCTCCGGAAAGCCGGATCATTTCGCCGCTGTCAATCCCCGCCGGAATTTTTATTTTCACCTCCTCTTCTTTTTTGAGAATACCCAAACCGTCGCAGAAACTGCATTTTTCTTTTGGCACCTTGCCCGAACCGGCGCAAATTTCGCAAACACGGGCCATTTCAATAGAGCCGAATATGGATCTCTTCATTTCTCTTATTTTCCCTTTGCCGTTGCAGGTCGGACAGGTTACGGTTTCTGTTCCTTTCTTTGCTCCTGTGCCGGAACAGACATTGCAAAGAGATACCTTATTCAAAAGAATGCTTCGCTCCACGCCAAAAACAGCTTCTTCAAAGTTGAGCTCAATATCTATAGAAATATCTCTCCCTCGTTTCGCTCGGGACCTGCGGCTTCCGAAAAATTCCCCGAAAATATCCCCCAAATCAAAACCTTCGGCAGAAAATCCTCCCTGTCCTGTAAATCCTGAAAAATCAAAACCAGACTGTCTGGCAAAATCTTCCCAATTGCCCCGAAAACCGCTAAAACCCTGACCGTTGCCGCCGGCAAAAGTTTGTCCATATGTGTCGTACTGAGCCCTTTTTTGGTCGTCAGAAAGGACGCTGTAAGCCTCGCT
>Ga0315273_10002592_pt1 | contig 21438 bp, 17 predicted proteins | sample YL17G02_0_MG_FD_205753 | JGI IMG/M metagenome (GOLD analysis project Ga0315273, IMG submission 205753) | Sediment microbial communities from Yellowstone Lake, YNP, Wyoming, USA - YL17G02_0 | ecosystem: Environmental > Aquatic > Freshwater > Lake > Sediment | place: USA: Wyoming | collected... | reverse complement strand
AAAGCTAAACGGTATTTTCTTGCTTCGGACAAAATATTGGTAAAAGACTCTGTGGCGAAATTCTGGAATTCATCGACATAAAGATAAAAATCCTGTCTTTTTTGCTCCGGAATATCCACGCGCGACATGGCCGCCAATTGAAGCTTGGTAATTAAAAGAGCGCCTAATAAGCGCGAGTTGTCTTCACCGACTCTTCCTTTAGACAGGTTTAAAATTAAAATCTTTTTTTCATCCATCACCTTTCTCATGTCAATGCTGGACCTGACCTGGCCGATGATATTTCTTATCAAAGGATTGGAAATGAACTGCCCTATCTTATTCTGGATGGCGGCCGTCGCCTCCTGCTCGTATCTCTGATTGTACCTGGCAAATTCCTGGACCCAGAAAGACTTAACCACCGGATCGGTAATGCGGTCAACCACTTTTTTCCGATAATCAACATCAGCCAGCATTCTGTTCACCCCCAAAAGAGTGGCATCAGAATATTCCAAAAGAGCCAAAATGCTGTTGTTTAAAATGTATTCCATCCTGGCTGACCAAACATCAGGCCAGATTTTTTTGAAAACCCCCATTAATCCCGATGCCACCAAGTGCCTGTGCTCCAAATCAACCTTTTCCATAATGTTAAAAGCAATGGGGAAATCTATATCTGCCGGATTAAAATATATTACATCGTTTACCCTGCTGGAAGGAATAAAATCCAAGATTTCTTCCGCCGCTTCTCCGTGGGGATCGACAAAGCCAACGCCCTTGCCGTCCTGAATATCCTGTATTGCCATGTTTTGCATGGCAGCAGTCTTACCCATGCCGGTCTTACCGATCAGATACATGTGACGGCGCCTGTCATCGGTTTTAATGCCGAATTTTTTCTTTTGGTTCCTGAAAGTTGTTTCAGCAAAAAAATTAATATTGCTAGACATAATTATTGACCGTAAAAGAAAGAGTATTATTCTTCAGTGGGCAGTTCTGATGAAGATGTTCCGCCCTTTTTGGCTTCCACCCGGAAAATACTGGGCGTAGGAACAACCGTTTTGCCCGGAAAATGGAAAAGAGAAGCAACTTCTTCGGAGTTAAGCATAAAAGTGCCGCCCGGCTTGGGGAAATAAGGGGTGAATCTTCTTATATAGTTCCTGAATAATTTCCTGCATCTTAAATAATGCCTCCTTTTTTGAATAAGGTTCAAAGGCAGAAACCAGGATTTATGAATCTTAGTCAGGGTCTTTCCTACGGGAATCAAGCCGTTGCGGTTAACGGTCATGAACTGATGGAAAAAACTGAAAATAAATCTGAAATTGGGCTTGTACCAGACGTTTCTGGAACCCAGATAAATAAATCTCATATTAGTCTTATAAATAGGTTTGGATATTTTATGTTCTATGGCGGTAACAATGTCTTTTTCTCCCGGCGTCATTTTCATTTCCGGAGGAATAACGTCTTTTTCCCTTGCCGGCTCTTCCGTTTTGCCGACAATCAATATCTCCGCCGCTTCCTGGATTATGGGTTTTCTCTTTTCATCTTTCTCCGGCCTTTTGGCCAGCTTGTCTCTTAATTTCTTAGCTTGATTGACGAAATCAGTTAGGTTCGTTGAAAAAGGCGGGTCATCGCCCATCGGCTCAATCGAAATCTGAACCCAGAACTGCTCTCCCTGCTTCATTTTGGCAAACGCTTCCATAAGTGCGGCAATGGGATCAATTCTTTTTTCTTCCTTGGTTTCGTGTTCGGTTTCAAACTCGGGATAAGTCTTAATTGGATAGGCATCGTCTTTTAACAACCTGTAATCGGAACCGAACAAATCCCAATCCTTATTGGGAATATTTTGGGGAATCATCTTTACGTAATCTTCAACTTCATGAATTTCCGCTTCCGGAAACTGGGCGTAAATGGTTGATTCAGCCGCTTCCCGGGACGTAGTCGGAATCCTGATGTAAAAATGAGGGTTACCGTCAATGGAAACAAGCTCGAGGTGAACATTAAGCTGGACCTCACCGTCAACCCATGTTTCCCACCAGTCCGGCGGCTTGTAAAGAACTGCGGCCAGGCCAGTTATCACCGATTCCATTGCCCTGATGGGCTTTAAGACTTCTTTAGGCAATTTGATCTCCAAACTAACTGATTTTTGCTTCATAAGCCATCCTGTCACCTTCCAGAAACGCCAGTGGAATAAAAAAAGCTTCCATAAAACAAAGGGCAATGGAAGCCACCACCAGTTTTCAAATATTTGTAAAGCTGTTTTTAAAATTAATGAGAGATAATTCTCAAACATTGTTTTTAAGATTCTTGGATGGTATATCCCTGGTCGGTTCTAAGGAAATATTTCCTGTTGCTTAAATTCAATAAAACAGTATTGGCTTTAACCAATCTTTGTTTTAAAGTCTTTTCCAAAATCTCTTCCTTGCTTAAAGGTTTTTTTGATTCCTTTAAGATTTTAGCGATGACATCTTTGACCGCTCCCTCTTCAAAACCCCATTCTCTTAAAGCATAGAGTCCCCTGCCCACAAGAATGAATCTCGGATCTTTGATCAGCTCATTATGAACCGTCTGGGGAAGAGCCTGACCGATAAGCTGGGCAACGGCGGTGAAATGAAGGGGTTTTTGCTCTTTTCTAAAAACCAAAAAGGCTTTATTTTTTATTCCCCTGGGATTGATTTCCGGCCAATCTTTCAAGCCCCAAAAACCTTCTGAATTCTTCTGAATTTTCTTGGAGATTTCCAAATATGAAGCCAGAGCGCTGGAATTTAAATTGTCGGCTTTCAAGTCTTTTAATTGGACCGGTTTCCCTGTTTTTTTAAGCTCGCCGTAAATTGAAGAAATGTTTTTCTTTACTAAAGATAAAGAGTTATTATTAGTGGCCCAGAAAGGATAGAAATCCGGAGTTTCAGAGTATTTTTTAAAATCTTTAGCCAGAGAGAGAAGGAAATAAACCTGTTTTTTACCATCTTTTCCGCCCAGTTGCTCCAAAAGCAAATCCTCACGGCTTATTCCGCCCTTATTATTTAAATATTGTTTGAAATACTGGAAAACCTTTTGATATTTTTTAACTTCGGGTTCCAACTTTAAAAAAGCGTCTTTTTCAATCTGACGCACTCTTTCCCTGGTTATGCCGAAGCCTTTTCCGATTGACTCTAAGGTTTCTCCTTTGACCCTGTCACCAAAAGCTTTAGAAGAAAATGAAAAACGACGGCTAAGAACCGCTTTTTGCCTTTCTGATAAGCCCTTGATAAGCTCTGAACAAATTTGCTGATAATTAATATTCATGTTTCTTATTCTGTCATTTTTAAAATTATTTGTCAAGTCCTCAGCTATTTCTTCATCCAAGTCACCAGTAACGGTGGTGCTATAAAGATAGATGAATAGGCGCCGCAAATTATCCCCACAATCAGGGCTAAAGAGAAATATTTCAGTGTTTCTCCACCGAAGAAATAGAGGGACAAGACGACAAATAGAACCGTCAATACCGTATTGATGGATCTGCCCAGCGTTTGGTTCAAACTCCAATTGACAATTTCCTCAAACGACTGCGAACTTCTTTTTAAAAGATTCTCCCTTATTCTGTCAAAAATGACGATGGTATCGTGCACAGAAAAACCAAGGATGGTAAGAAGGGCGGCAATAATAGGAATGGTTATTTCCACATTATAGAATTTTCCCAAATAAGCAAATACCCCCAAGGGAATCAAAACGTCGTGTAAAAGAGCGATCAGGGTGGCTACTCCGTATTTCCAGGAAGGTACCGGATGAGAAATTCTTCTGAAGGCGAAAGCAATATATGTGGCTATAGCCAGAAGAACCATTATTAAAGCAACTTTTGTTTTTTCCCTCAGTTCCCTGCCAATGGTCGGTCCGATGGATTCAAAGTGTATTTCTTCCGCCCCCTCAAACTGCTTTAATATTTCTTGGTGTTTTTCCTCGTTAATTTCTTTCATTTTAATTATCGCTCCCTTATCTCCGGTCGGCTGGACAACAATCTCTCCCAAATTAAACTGGTTTAACTTCGCTTCAATATCCTGATTGGAAGGTCTGGTATCTTTAAAATTCAGTTCCATAATGCTTCCGCCGGCAAGATCGATTCCCGGTTTCAAACCAAAAGAATAGAGGCTAATTAAGCTTGCCAAAATCAAAATCCCGGAAAAGATATAGTAAAGCTTGCGATATTTAATAAAATTAATCTTCATATTTTTATCTCCACAACCAATTTATTTTTTCCAATTTTGTCTCCGTAAAACATTTCAAAAAATTCCTGGTGACGAAAATTGCCGAAAACATGCTGACTAAAACACCCAGGCTCAAAGTAAAGGCAAAACCTTTAATGAAACTGGTGGCAAAACCGAATAAAACCGCCGAGACGATCAATGTGTTGAGATTACTATCGCGTATTGACGGCCAGGCCCTGTTAAACCCTTCTTCTACGGAAGTTCTAAAATTTTTTCCCTGTAACATTTCTTCTTTCATACGGGAAAAAATCAAAATATTGGCATCAACAGCCATACCGATTGACAAAAGAAAACCAGCGATACCGGCCAAAGTAAGAGTCACCGGAATAAGCTTAAATAAAGCCAAAACGAATATGACATATATGGCCAAAGCAATAGAAGCCAGAATTCCCGGCAACCTGTAAAAAAGAATCATAAAAACAACAATGGCTAAAAATCCATATACTCCGGCTTTTAAGGATTTTTCCAAAGAAACCGCTCCCAAGGTCGGTCCCACCGACTGCTGGGAAACTAAAGTAATAGGCACAGGTAAAGCGCCGGCATTAAGTTCTCTGACCCGATTTCTTGCTTCTTCAACTGTAAAATTGCCGGAAATCTCGGCTTTCCCTCCGGAAATCTTATTCTTAACTATAGGGGCCTGGGTTATCTGGTAGTCCAAATAAACCGCCAAAGGCTTCTCTATATTCCGCCCGGTAATTTCTTCAAAAAGCTTGGCTCCTTCTTCATTGAATTGAAGCATAATAAGCGGCTGGTAAGTCGTCTGGTCAAAACCCAGTTCGGCTTTTTCCAAATATTTTCCGGTTAAAGGCGTGGATTGAAAAGGATCCTCCATTGTTCCTTCTTTGGTTTCATAAATTTTCTTGTTTTTATCCATAATTTCTTGATAATTCGGCCTTGCTTCCTTGAATTCCAGAAATGGCGTCTGGCCAATCTGCTTGATGGCTTCTGCCGGATCTATCACACCAGCCAGCTCCACAATTAGTTTTTCTCCCTCAACCTGAACCAAAGGTTCTTTTACCCCGAAAAAATTAACCCTTCTTTCAATAACGTCCCTTAATCCTTCCATTGATTGGGATTTGTCTTTTTCCGCCACCTTGGACAAATCAGCCTGGTAAATCAAATGAGTTCCTCCCTGCAAATCCAAACCGAGTTTAAAAGGAATTTCCTTGGGCCATTTCAATTTTAAAAGCTGGGGGTAAATGAGATTCCCAGCCAGAAAGGTTAAAAGAAAAATCCCAAGAATAGTTAAATATGTTTTCTTCTTTGACATTTTAAATATCTTAACACAATTTAAAAAAAAAGAAAAGGTATCAAAATCTTTTCCATTCCATTTTCTTCCCTTTCTTTTTCTGCTCCGTCATCACTAATTCATCGTAAATTCCGTCAATCAGCTTATAGTTTTTGGCTTCTTCCAAACTAACCCAGGCAAACTGATCAGATTCTTCCGGCTGAAGCTTAATTTCGCCCGAAACATAATCCGCAATACAAGAGATTACCAGAGACGGGCTTCCGTCGGCATGAACCGTTGCCAGGCTGGTAATATATTCAACGTTGTTTATATCAATCCCGACTTCTTCTTTTACTTCCCTTTTTAAGGTTCGCTCCAGAACATTGTACCAATAGAATTCCGTATCCTTGGGCAATTTTAAATAATCGCTGGTTTCCATCTTGCCGCCCGGAACCGTCCACATGCCGGGAAATCTTTTTTTATTTGGCGACCTTCTGGTAATCAAATACTTGCCATCTTTAATAATAATGGCTGTAATGGCTACTTCGTGAAGATATTGATTATTATTTTCCATGGCACTTCTTATACTTTTTACCTGAACCGCACGGACAAGGATCATTCCTGCCAACGCTGTCCTTTGGTTTATAAGCAACGGGCTGATGCTGAACAGAAGATTCGGGGACTAAGCTGACTTTAAAAATCATGTCGGCAGTACTGAATTCAATCATTCCCAAAAGTTTCTGAAACATTTTATGCCCTTCAGTCTTATACTCTACCAAAGGATCTCTCTGGCCGTAAGCTCTCAACCGAACCGAATCCCTTAGATGTTCCATATTCTCCAAATGCTCCATCCAAAAAGCGTCTAAAACCCTTAAAGAAACAATCTTTTCAACTTCCCGCATTTTATCTTCCCCTATTTCCTTTTCCTTTTTAATATAGTCCTCTTCTTTATGTCCTGCTTTTTTGATAATTTCCAGCATCTGCTCTTTAAGTGTTGAATTTTGGGCTTTTTCCAATATCTCCCTTCTTTTTTTGTAAATCACTTCTCTGTGCTTGTTCATTACGTCATCGTATTCCAAAACATGCTTTCTCAAATCAAAATTCATTCCTTCAATCTTAGATTGGGCAGATTCAATGGCTCCAGAAACCAAATTGGCCTCAATGGGCTGGTCGTCGGGAATCTTTAAAGCATCCATCAAAGATTTTATCCTGTCTCCGCCGAAAATCCTCATTAAGTCATCTTCTAAGGCGGTAAAAAACTGGGAGGAACCGGGATCACCTTGCCGGCCGGATCTTCCCCGCAATTGATTATCAATTCTTCTGGCTTCGTGCCTTTCCGTACCAATCACGTGAAGCCCGCCCAATTGCTTAACTTTTTCCGCTTCCTCAATATCGGGCGGATTGCCGCCGAGAATAATATCCACCCCTCGACCGGCCATGTTGGTAGCAATGGTAATCTGGCCTAACCTCCCGGCCTGGGCAATAATTTCTCCTTCTTTTTCGTGCTGTTTGGCATTTAAAATTCTGTGGGGAACTCCATCTCTGTCCAATAATTTCCCCAGATACTCGTTTTTTTCAATTGAAGTAGTGCCCACCAAGACCGGCTGGCCTTTTTCATGCCTTTCTTTTATATCCGATATTAAAGCGTCAAACTTTCCTTTTTCATTTTTAAAAACCTTGTCGGATAAATCCTGACGAACCATGGACTTGTTGGTGGGAACGATTATTGTTTCCAAGCCGTAAACCTTATCGAATTCTTCGGCTGAAGTAACGGCTGTTCCTGTCATCCCGGCCAGCTTTTTATACATCCTGAAATAATTCTGGAAGGTAATTGAAGCTAAAGTCAGGGATTCGGGTTGAACCCTTACCCCTTCCTTGGCTTCCATTGCCTGATGAAGCCCTCCCGACCACCTTCTGCCCGGCATAAGCCTACCGGTAAACTCATCAACAATGATAACTTCTCCCTCCTTTACCACATAATCTTTATCTCTTTTAAAAAGCACTTCTGCTTTTAAAGATTGTTCCAGGTGATGGAGGTATTTTATTCCCCTTTCCTGATAAATGTTTCCCATTCCCAAAATCTTCTCAACTTTATTTATCCCCCCTTCAGTTAAGGTTGAGGATTTCATCTTCTCGTCAATTTCATAATCGGTTTTGGAATCCAATCTGGGAATTATCCTGGCAAACTCCTGATACCATTTTGAGCTTTCCATGTCAGGAGCGGAAATAATTAAAGGAGTTCTGGCTTCATCAATTAAAATGGAATCAACTTCGTCAACAATGGCATAATTAAATCCCCGCTGAACCTGCTGGGATAAATCATAAGCCATATTATCCTTTAAATAATCAAAGCCGAATTCATTGTTGGTGCCATAAGTAATGTCGGCAAGATAAGCCTCTTTCCTGGAAACTGGCTTCAAAAAACTTTCAACAACCTTAAACCCGCCGATAATATCTCTTTCTTTATCCAATTCTTCCTTCTGAAAAGCAGGATCATATATGTAAGCAGCATCGTGAACTATACATCCAACTGAAAGCCCCAATAAATTATATATCTGTCCCATCCAGACCGCGTCTCTTTTAGCCAGATAATCATTAACCGTAACCAGATGAGCGCCTTTTCCTTCCAAAGCATTCATATATAGGGCAGGTGTGGCGGCCAAGGTTTTTCCTTCTCCGGTCTTCATTTCGGCAATATTTCCCTCGTGTAAAACCATTCCCCCCATAAGCTGAACATCAAAATGCCTCTGATTTAAAGTTCTCTTTGAAGCCTCGCGGACTAAAGCAAAAGCCTCAACCAATAAATTATTGAGGATTTCGCCGGCTTTCAGCCTTTCTTTCAATTTTAAACTTTCTTCTTTGAGATTTTCATCAGAAAGCTTCTCTAGTTTTGCTTCCAAAGAGTTTATCTTTTCAATAGCCGGCTTGAGCTTTTTTACATAATTCTCGTTGGCATCGCCAAAGATTTTATTTAATATAGACATGTTGGTCTTTCTATTATATTCGAAAATAGATTTTTGTGAATATGAATAAGAGGACACAATTTTGTGTCCCCTTGAAAGCCTCTTTTTAAATCTTCTGTTGATAGAAAAGCTTGTCCAGCTTTTCATCTGATTCTTTCATTCCTTTCGTCCATGGCTCTTTGCCAATAAGACGAAAACCGTGGTCTTCGTAGAATTCTACACCGCTTGCTTCTTCGGGATCATTTGAAGTGTAAACATTAAGGATGCTTTTCCCCTGCTCTCTTGCCTTTTCTACCGCGAAACGGAAGAGTTTTTCTCCAATCCCTTTTTTCCTGAATTCTGACTTTACTGCAAACCAACCAATCCAGATTTCACAGTCCTTGTCAGTGTTATAATTATAGAGACCTATAATGCCGACGATTATCCCGGCAGATTTAGCAACCCAGTATTTAAGATTACGGATTTCTGTTTTTTGAAGGTACTCCTCGTATAACTCAGGGAAAAGGCTAGCGGATAGATCAAGACTTCCTGGTTCCTCCTCGTAGACAGAGGGGAATAAAGAGTCGACGAAATTAGAGGCTTCCTTTAAATCTTTCTCATTTAGTTCTTCAATTCCAACCAATCATTCCACCTCCTCTGTGGTTTTTTAACTATACCATTACTTTTACTTTTTGTCAATAGCGATGCCAATGTTTAGTGTTTCCTCAAAAAAACAAAACCCCGCTTTCGAATTAGCTGGAGAATTGAATAGGTGGTCCAGTTCTAAAAGCGGGGCTGTCAGTTGTTAAAAATTACAAGAACTGCACTTCTTCCTCTAAAACTATCTTAAATTTGCTTTTTACCTTCCTTTTAATCAAATTTATGAGCTTTTTAACGTCTTTTTCCTTGGCTCCTCCCAGATTAACGATAAAATTAGCGTGCTTTTCAGAAATTTTTGCCCTTCCTATCTTTTTTCCCTTTAAACCACACTCTTCAATTAATTTACCTACCGTTAATCCCCTTTTATTTTCTGTATTTTTAAAAACAGAGCCGGCTGAAGGATAATTTAACGGCTGAACCGTTTTTCTGTATTCTAGGTGTTTTTCAATTAATTCTTTTATCTTTTCCTTTTCCCCTTTCTTAAGTTTAAGGGTTGCCGAGATTAAAATCAAGTTTTTATTTTTTTTAAAAACACTTTCCCGATAGCCGAATTTACAATCTTTGTTTTTTAAGCTTTTAACTTTCAGATTTTTAATATCTAACACTTCGACTTTTTCAATATTATCTTTCATTGACTTGCCGAAAGCTCCGGCATTACCGTAAATTGCTCCTCCTACTGTTCCCGGAATACCAGCTGCCCATTCCATGCCCGACAATCCTTTTTCCAGGCTCATTCTCACCAAGCCATTAAGAGTTACTCCGGCTTCAGCACAAGCGTTTTTTCCTTCTAAAAAACGGGTTAAACGCATTTTTATTACCAGTCCTTTATATCCCTTATCGGAAACCAATAAATTACTGCCTCCTCCCAGGATAAAAAAAGGTATTTTTGATTTTCGGGCAAAAGAAATGGCCTTGATCAAGTCTTCTTTTGTCTTGGCAATAAAAAAATACCTGGCTTTTCCGCCAATTTTAAAAGTGGTGTATTGAGCCAAGGAAATATTTTTCTGAATTGAAGGCAGTTCTTTTTCAATCATAAACTTAATACATTCTATCATAATCCTTGAATATTTAATTACAAGGTTTAGAATATAAGTGAGGTGGACGGCAGCACTCACTAAAAACTTAGTTTTGGAGTTAACTCGTCCGCCTCTTTTGTTTTCTAAAAAAACAACAGACTTCGCTCGAGGGAAGCCTGCTGTCAACTTAGTAGAGTTCCTTGCGGAACACTCACTGGTTGAATATTAGCAAATTGGACAGAAAATGTCAACCCCTAATATCCCAAAGCCTTTAAAAACTGATTAATTTGGGGTTTAAGCTCGGGTTTTAATTCTAAAACTTTTTGGGCCGCTTCTCTTGCTTCTTCTTTTTGGTTTGCAAGAGCGTAGGCATCGGCTAAATTCTGCCAAAGATAAACATCTTCGGGAAAACTCTTCACCTCATCTTCAAGGATAAATATTAAAGAATCGACATCTCCTATTTTTTGGTAAAAATCAACCACCTGTTTTGAATTGTCTAAACTTTTCTTCCAGTCATAACCCAATTCATCTGCTTTTTTAAGTTCTTGAAACGCTAATTCATATTTCTGTCCCGATTTAGAAGCTAGAAACAAATACCAATGCGACTGGGCAAACCTAGGTTCAAAATTAACGGCTTTTTGAAAAGCATCTATAGCCTCGTCTGTTTTACCCTGGATAATCAACGTTTGTCCTAAGCTCCAATATGCCTGCTGGTTTTTCTGGCTTAATTCCATGGATTTTCTTAATACTTTCTCGCTTAAATTAATGAATTCTTTATTCTGGGTAAGCTGATAAACGTTTCTGTAGTATTCTCCAAAAAATAGATAGAATCGGAAATCCAAAGGGCTTTTTTTAATACTTTCTTGAAAATATTCTTCAACTGATTTAAATCCGCTGGTTAAAATTTCTTTTTGTTGCTGGGTCGGATTTTGCCCTGCCTGGACAGCCAAATTAATAATTGTTCTGGAAAATTGTTCCGGAACTTCGGTTTTTGATGTCGGAGAAATTTCATAGGCTTTTTGAAAGCCCTGAATAGCTTCTTCTAGGGGCAAGCTAATGCCTCGAATAGTAAAATTTGAAGCCCTTGCCACTTGTATATTCCCGAAATAAATGGAAAAAACGGAAATAATTATCAAAATTGCCCCGATTAGAGAATAGATTGGTTTTTCTTTTTCCGAATAATCTGCTGTTGGTTCTTCTTTGCTAGTAAGCATTAAAAAGTTGACAAAAGCCAAGGATAAAAAGAACATAAAATAGCTAGAAATCATATCGAAAACCCAGAAATTTTGGAAAAAATAAGCCATTAAAACAGCAATCATGCCCAATGGTAAAAAAACATTTTTACGTTCAGATACTTTAGAGAAAAGCCGTATCAAGCTAAAGATGGCTGTTGCGAAAATAGCCAAATAACTTATTAAACCCAGAAACCCGGAAGTAACGACTGTGTCGAAAATAATATTATGAGCCCGATCATACCAGACATCGATACTCAAAGGGAGCGCCGGATCAAAATACTTGGCAAAAGGCACGTTAAAATTATCCTGGCCCCAACCCAGCCAGAACCTTTCTTTCCAACCGTCAAAACCTATTTTCCAAACCAATGTTCTTGAGGGTGAACCATAACGCTGCCAAGCATCAATTATTTTTCCTTTAACAAAATCAAACTGGAGCAGAACCAACACTGCTAAAAATAGTAAAATTGGAATTAGGAAAGATAAGGTTTTCAACGATTTTTTGCCCGAAGAAAAAAGAAGAAACAATAAATAACCGAAAGCCAAAATAATTAATCCACCATAAAAAGCCGCGATTGCTCCCCGGCAAGGCTCCTGCGATACAAACAATCCTAAAATTAAAATCAATGAAAATATCCCGTAAAGTATTTTCCAGGCGCCTTTTTTCACAAAAAGGAAAATTATGGCGAAAAATATGTCAAAAAGAAGGTAACCGGCCAAAAAGGAAGTATTACCGACTGTACCGCCGCCCCTGGCAAAGCTTTCATCAGACGTCCAAACATAGAAACAAAGCAAAACCCCAACCAGCATGGCGACGGTTAAAATTCTTTCCCATTGTTTTCTCTCTTTAAAAACGCTGCTTAAAACAATATAAAAGGCGAAGAGGTGGAAAAAAGTTAAAAGCCCCGTCATTCTTTCAAAAACGCTCCAAAAGCTCTTTTCCGGATTAATGCCGGTAAGAGAGGTGATGACGGCAATGGCCAGAAAAATAACAATGGCCGTCGTCAAAGCACTGATTCTCGGCAGATACTTGCGATTGGAAACAACCAATAAAATATAGGCGATGAAGATGACGTCAACAACCAGACGGAAAAAAATAGTTTTAGGGACAACAAAAGGGAAGAAAAACTTCCTAAAAAAAACCAACGGGGTGAATAGCGATAAATAAGTTCCCCATTCAATAATGGAAAAATAGATTTTTTCCCTGCTTTCTTTATTTATCATAGGTGGGAATTAATTCTTTTAAAGTTTTTGTTATGCTTATTCCGTCTCTATTATACGCTGCGGCTTTTAATTTTTCCAGTCCTATTCTTAATTTTTCTTCGTTGGTTCCGGAAAGCTTGGCAATAAAAATTTTCTTGTTCTCGGTGGATATGATCCCCTCTTCGGCAGTCAAAATCTCTTCAAAAAACTTTTCTCCCGGACGCGGCTCGGTATAGACAATGGCAATATCCTTATCCGGCTCCAAGCCGGAAAGACGTATTAATTCCCTAGCCAAATCCTTTATCTTAATCGGCTTGCCCATGTCTAAAACAAAAACCTCTCCTCCTTGCCCCATTACCGCCGCCTGCATCACCAGAAGACAGGCTTCGGGAGTAGTCATAAAATACCTCTTCATTTCCGGATGGGTAATTTTTATCGGCCCGCCGTTTCTTATTTGTTCCTTAAAAATGGGTATGACACTCCCCTGACTATCCAAAACATTACCGAATCTTACCGAAACAAATTTGGTAGAGTTTTTCTTGTTTAATGTCTGGCAAATCATTTCTCCCATTCTTTTACTTGCCCCCATTACTGATTTAGGATTTACTGCCTTATCGGTGGAAATGAAAATAAATTTACCCACCTGATTTTCCAGTGCCGAATCGGCCACTATTTTCATTCCCAAAATATTATTCTTCACCGCCTCTTCTGGATTTTCCTCCATCAAAGGAACGTGCTTGTAGGCGGCGGCGTGAAAAACTATGTCCGGATGAAATTCTTTAAAAATTTGATTTATTTTTATCTTGTCCTGAATGTCGGCTATTAAAGAGATAAATTTTAGATTGGGAAATTTCTCCCTCAATTCCCCCTCAATATTAAAAATAGCAGTTTCGTCCTGGTCTAAAATCAACAACAAGGATGGTTTTAATTTTGCCGTCTGGCGGCAAAGTTCGGAACCGATTGAACCGGCTCCGCCGGTAACCAAGATTTTTTTGTTATGAATAAAATTTTCGATAGCTCCTTGGTCTAAAACAAAGGCTTCCCGGCCTAAGAGATCTTCCATCTCCACTTCCCGAAGGACCCCAATGCCGATTTTTACCGCTCCGCTCATTATTTCGTTTATTGAAGGAAGGATTTTAATCTTTCTTAGGCCGACCTTGCGACCCTCCTCCACCGCCTTTTTAATCGTTTCCCTGCTGACCGAAGGTAAGGCGATAATTAAACATTCTATTCTTTTTTCTTTTACTATCAAAGGAATTTCATCGATTTTTCCCAAAACTTTGAGTCCATGAATTAAAATGCCTTTTTTAGTCGGGTTATCGTCAATAAAGCCGATTGGAAGATAAGGACCGAATTTAAAATTTAAAATACTCCTTAAAATCTGCTCTCCTGCATCGCCGGCTCCGACAATCAAAGTTCTTTCTTTCTCTTTTTCATCTCCTTTTTGGAACAACTGAAGGTAAATCCTTTTGGAAAAGCGGATGGCGCCGGAAAACAGAATAATCAAAAAATAGCTTATAAAAAGAGTGGAGCGGGGAAAACCAAGAAAGAAAGGCTGTTCTCTTAAGATAAAAAGGGATGTGGATAAAAACAGAAAGACCAGGCTTGCGGCCTGAATCAAAGAAATTAATTCCTCGGCGCTGACATAAGCCCAGGAAAAAGAATAGAGTTTTAGGAAATAAAAAATGGGCAGGGAAAAAAATAAAGTCAGGAATATCATTCCTTCAAGATTTAAGAAATGCTGACTGGGTATTTTTCCTTCGAACCTCAAAAGAAAAGCCAAATAGACGGAAAGAAAAATAAAGATAAAATCAAGAAAAAGAAAGAACAAAATTCTTGCCGCCTGTCTTTTATTGCTTAAAATTTTTTTAATCTTATTTTTCATTTTTATAAAATTCCTTGACGCAGCTTATAATATATTTTACCTCTTCGTCGGTCAACTCCGGATACATGGGTAAAGAAATAACCTTTTTAATCAATTCTTCGGTATAAGGAAGATGAAAATGGGAAAGATTTAAACCAGGATGATGATGAACAGCAATAGGGTCTTTAATAAGGGTTTCCACTCCTTTTTCTTTCAGAAAATGAAACAACTCGTCTCTTCTTTCCGCTTTTAAAACGTAATTTTGATAAACATCAAAATGTTTTTCATCGGAATCGGGCGGAAACGGCAGCTTTATACCGGAAACATCCAATAAATTCTTATTATATATTTCGGCTACCTCTCTTCTTCTTTTTAACCACTCTTTTAAATGTTTAATTTTTACATTCAGAACGGCGGCCTGAAGGTTATCCAATCTTGAAGTCCAACCGAAACAAAGAATTTCGGTCTTGGTTTTTTGGCCGTGGTCCCGGAAAATTCGTATTTTCTCAGCAAATTTTTCATCATTGGTGGCTACTCCTCCGCCGTCCCCCAAGGTACCTAAAATTTTTGCCGGATAAAAGCTGTAACACCCGGCAATACCAAAAGTTCCTGCCATCCTGTTATTAAATTTGGCGCCCAAGGCTTGGGCAGCATCTTCAATAACTACTAAGTTATGTCTATCAGCGATTTTCATCAATTTCTCCATGTCGCACATCCTGCCGTTAAGATGAACAGGTAATATGGCTTTGGTTTTTGGAGTAATGACTAATTCAACCTTCCCCACATCCATGGTAAAATCCTCTTTTACATCTATTAAAATCGGTTTTGCTCCACAATGAATAATACTAGCTATTGAAGCAACAAAAGTGTGGGAAACAGTAATTACTTCATCTCCTTGCCCTATGCCAGCCGCTTTTAAAGAAAAAATCAAAGCGTCGGTGCCAGAATTAAGACTGACGAAGTGTTTTACTTCCAAAAATTCAGCCATTTTTTTCTCAAAATCTTCTACGTCAGAACGCAAAATCAAATCTCCCCTATTTAAAACGCTTTTAATAGCTGCGTCTATTTCTTTTTCCAAATTACGGTATTGAAGCGGATAATTTACAAAAGGAACTTTAAACATTATTGATTGTTTTTTTAACAGCTTTTATAATATCGTTTTTGTTGGGATAAAATTTCTTTTCGAGAACACGACTGGCAGGAGCTGGAACATCGGACAGAGCAACTATTTCTATGGGAGATTTTAATTTTTTGCAGACTTTTGTATAAACTTTACTAGCGATATCAGCAGCAATACTTCCTGTTCTCCAACCAACATCAGCAAGAACCAATCTGTTGGTTTTTTCTACTGATTCTAAAATAATTTCTTCGTCCAACGGCTTAACTGAACGCAGATCTATTACTTCCGCGCTTATTCCTTCTTTCTCCAATAATTCGGCTGCCTTCGTTGCTTCCTTTACCATATATGAAATTGCTGCGATGGTAACATCTTTACCCTGTCTTCTGATGATCCCCTTACCAATCGGAACCTTGTACATTTCTTCCGGAACCTCACCCTCTTGTTCATAAAGCCACCTGTCATCAATATAAACCACAGGATTTCCGTCTTCAAAGGCAGAAATTAAAAGACCTTTTGCATCATAAGGACTGGCTGGAAGTACAACTTTTAATCCCGGCACATGGGCAAACATGGTATGGATAGCTTGCGAATGCTGAGCTGCCTGCTCGCCTCCTCGATTAATAATTCCTCTGATGACTAAGGGAACACTCTTATTCCCGCCAAACATATAGTGCCAGTTGGCTGCCTGATTGATTATCTGGTCAAAAGCCAAATACATAAAATCCATTCTGGGAAAAACCAAAATTGGCCTAAGGCCGGAGAGAGCCGCGCCTATCGCCACCCCTGTCATACCGTTTTCTGAAACCGGGGTATCAATTACCCTCTTTTCGCCGAACTTCTCAACTAGTCCGTTGGCCGTATTTCCCACGTACCAGGGGCTAATTACGCCCTGGCCCAAAACAAAAACACTGGGATCTTTATCCATCATCTGCTCGGTTGCCTCCCTGATTGCCTCGCCGTAGGTAATTTTTCTCATAGGTCTATTATAGTTAAATTCTCTAAAAATTCAACTGTTGACAAATATGATAAATTCGGTTAATATATAAAAAGGAACAAATTGTTCCTTTAAAATTAATGGAGGATTCATGATTACTATTAAAATTGGTGAAAAATTAACAGGTAAAGGAAATCCTTGTTTTATTATTGCGGAGGCAGGAGTTAATCATAATGGCGATTTTAATTTAGCCAAGAAATTGATTGACGAAGCACAAAGAGCTGGCGTTGACGCGGTCAAATTCCAAACGTTCCAAGCGGAAAAAATCGTCACGTCAGATGCAAAACAAGCCAGATACCAAATCCAAAATATAGGCCAGGAAGAATCCCAATGCGCCATGCTGAAAAGGCTGGAATTGTCTTACTCTGATTTTAGAAAGTTAAGGGAATACTGCAATCAAAAAGGCATAATTTTCCTTTCCACACCCCACTCTTCAAAAGAAGATGTTGATCTCGTAGCCCAACTCTGCCCAGCAATCAAAGTTGGCAGTGGTGACTTGACCAATTTGCCGATTTTGAAATATATGGCAGAAAAAAATCTTCCCATCATTCTTTCCACCGGCATGGCTGTCTTAGAAGAAGTAAAAGAAGCGGTAGATACGGTATTACCTATCAACCAGCAATTAATTCTTCTTCATTGTACTACCAACTACCCAGCACTCCTTAATGAAGTAAATCTGAGGGCGATGCTGACTTTGAAAAGAGAGTTTAACCTCGTTACTGGTTATTCCGACCACACAGAAGGAATAAAAGTTTCTTTGGCCGCCGTGGCCTTGGACGCCTCGATGATTGAAAAACACTTCACCCTGGATAAAAATCTTCCCGGACCGGACCATAAAGCATCTCTGGAACCCCAAGAATTAAAGGCCCTAGTTGAGGGTATAAGAAATATTGAAAAAAGATTAGCCCAGGGAGAAAGGCCTGATGATTTATTAAAAGAGCTCTATATTGAAGAAGCTTTGGGTAACGGGATTAAAAAACCCAACCCCAGTGAAGTAGAGGTGGCTAAGGTAGCCAGAAAAAGCTTGGTGGCAGCAATTGATATTGCTCCCGGTACTGAAATTACCGAAAAAATGATTACTATCAAAAGACCAGGAACGGGAATTCTCCCTAAACATCTCGACCAGATTATCGGAAAAAAAACCAAAGAGAAAATACAAAAAGATGAATTGATTAGCTGGGATAAAATCAGCTAAAATTTTCTTAACGCCAATTAAAAAACCTCGTTTTCCAACGAGGATTTTTTATTTCCGCAATTAAACCCTAAAAACGTCTTTAAATAATTCCTCTTCTTCTGGATAAGGACTTTCCTTGGCGAATTTAACAGATTCCTCTATTTCTTTTTCAATTTTTTCAGCTGTTTGTTTTTTCTCCGAATCGGTAAGAATCCCTTCTTTTATCAACAAATCTTCGAATACTTTGACGGGATCTTTTTTAAACCAGTAATCCAGTTCTTCCTTCGGCCTTATATCCGTCTGGCAACCTAAAACATTATCGTTAGGACCAACATGACCACACCTCCTATAAGTTAAACACTCTATCAGGGTCGGGCCATTCCCTTTCCGTGCATTGTTTATTGCTTTTTGAGCCGTTTCAAAAACCTCTATCACGTTATTGCCGTCAATCTGAATACCAGGCATATTAAATCCTTCTGCTTTTTTAGCAATGTTGGTATCAGCCAACACTTTATTAATCGGCATGTGAGTGGAATAGAAATTGTTCTCGCAAACAAAAATTACCGGCAATTTTTTCAAAGAAGAAAAGTTCAATGATTCATAAAAAACTCCTTCGTTGGTTGCCCCGTCTCCAAAAAAAGAAACGGAAACCCGTTTATCGCCCTTTAAAACCGAGGATAAGCCTGCGCCTACGGCCATGGGGATAGTAGAGGCCACAATCGGCGGAGTGCCCAAAAGACCAACTTCTGGAGCAATAATATGCATTGATCCTCCTTTTCCTTTTGAACATCCAGTTTTTTTACAAAATATTTCCGCCATTAATTTTTTAATATCCCCTCCTTTGGCAATATAGTGGCCATGAGAGCGGTGGTTGCCAAAAATATAATCTTCTTTTTTTAAAGCAAAACAAACTCCCGTGGCAATTGCTTCCTCGCCAATATATAAATGGCAAGGGGTCCTAATTTCTTTCTTCAAAACCAAATCCCCCACTCTTTCTTCAAAGCGCCGGATTAAAAGCATGGTTTCGTACATTTTCAGGAGAATTTCTTTTGAAATATTGTTTGTCATTAGGAAAATATTTTAAGAATTGTTTTTAAAATTATTTTCAAATCCAGGAAAAAATTATGGTTCTGGGCATATTTTTTTTGAAGCTCGATTTTTTTGGGTCTTATTTTTTCCTGATATATTTTCTCCGGATCGGAACTCCCTTTTAAAACCTCTCCCTCGTGGAAATCCCAGAGCGATGCTAAATCCGTCATTCCCTGAGGTACGGATAGGATTGTCTTTTTTTCTTCTTCCGTCATCATATCAACATACATTCTTACTTCCGGCCTGGGCCCGACTAGGCTCATCTCCCCTCTTAACACATTAATCAATTGGGGCAGTTCGTCAACTTGGTATTTCTTAAGAAAATTCCCTATTCCTGTCAAGCGAGGGTCATCGCTGGCTGTTGAGGGGCCACCGATTTTATCGGCATTTTCCACCATTGTCCTGAATTTGAAAATTCTGAACTGTTTCCCGAATCGCCCAATCCTTTCTCCCCTGTAAAAAACAGGTCCTTTGGAATCAATTTTTATTAATAAAGCAACTATCAATAAAAAAGGGGAAATAATTATCAGTCCCAAAAAAGAAAAAATTATGTCGAATAATCTTTTAATCATTATTTTTTCGGTTGAGAAAAGACAAAAACTATCTTAAAAGCATATTTTTTAAAAAGGGGCGGTTTTAACAGCATACCGTCTATCGCTTCAAATATCTTTAATAAAAATTTACTGCCAGGCAATTTAAGAAGGGGAAAAACAATCCAAGATACTAGATGAAAAAAATTAGTCTCAATTTTGTCAAAATACTTTTCAGCCTCTTTCAGATCTTTTTCTTTTAAAATATGCTCTGCCGCCCAACCGGTTCTTTTTCCAGTTAGTTTATTGATTTTTCTTTTTAAATTGGTGAAAGGATTATGGCCGAAGGTTTCAATTCCTATCAAATTACCGTCTTTTTTCAAAACTCTGCTCAACTCTGGAAGGGCTTTTTTAAGATCTAAAGAAGAAAATGTCCCGCCGTCAAAAATAACATCAAAATATTTATCGGGAAACTCCATTTTTTCACAATCCATTTTTAAAAATTCCGCTCTTCCTTCCAAGTTTTCTTTACCTGCTCTTTTCTTGGCAATTTCCAACGACTTTTCAGAAAGGTCAATTCCTATTACTTTTTCCGGACCCATCTTCGCTATTTGGACAGTATGAATTCCGTTTCCACACCCATAATCAAGAACTTTTTTATCTCGGCAATTCTTTGCCAGCCACTGATAGCAAAAGGAAAAGCTGTTTAAAATGCCCGGATTGAACCCTTCGAAATCGGCAGAACCACCGCCCTGGAAAAGGTTTTTTATCTGTTCCTGGGCTTTTTCTTCGTAATATTTAATTTCCCTTTGCTTTCTTGGTTCCATCAAAAAAAGTGCTAATTTAATATGCACTAATCATATATGATTTTCTTGATTTTTTCAACCTAAATCATGGTCTTAATCAAGCCCCAGATAGAACCAAAGCCGTAGCCGAAATGACGATTGGCAAAAACAATCGGAAGAACAATTAAAAGGCCCGGGTTTTTCTCTTTAATAGCAACAAAGAAAGAGAAAAAAATACTGGCTAAAAAATAGAAAAAAATTACAAACAGGAACAAAGAAAATGAGATTTCTGACAAAATAATCAAACCTAAGACAAAAAACAGGGGAATTAAATGTCTCCAGGAAAAAATTTTTATCCCGAATTTAAGCGGATAAACAGTCCATACCCCGTCGTTAAAATTATGTTTTAAAAAATCTTTAAAAGTGGACTGAGGGCAGTAATAAACCTTAATATCCGGGACTAAAAGTATTTTCCCACCAGATTTTCTTAATCTCTGATTGAATTCAATATCCTGGCTTCTGATTAATCTTTCGTTAAAAAAACCGATTTTTTTAAAAACTTCTTTTTTGTAACAACCGCCGAAAACTGTATCAACCCACTTCGGTTTTGGGGAACCGACCCGAAAAGAAGAACTACCGGCCCCAAAGGGATGGGAAAGAACAATGGCAATGGCTTTTGCCCAAAGATTGTTTTTGCTGGACAGGGTACGAATCACTCCGCCAACATTATCGGCCTTGTATTCTTCGAAGTATTTTAGGCATTTAAAAATGTAGTTCTCTTCATATACGGCATGAGCGTCCATTCTAACAATAATCTCTCCTTTAGATTCTTTTATGCCGATGTTTAAACCAAAGGGGGTAAATTTTTTAGGATTTTCTATGATTTTTATAAACAAATACCGCTTACTATATTCCTTGATAATTTCTCTTGTTTTGTCTTCGCTCATTCCATCAACTACAATAACTTCCAATTTTTCTTTCGGATAATTATTGATAATTATGGACTCAAGACATCTTTTAATATATTTTTCCTCATTACGGCAGGGAATTATTATTGAAACCAAGGGCAGATTAGATTTTGTTTTAGGAAAAAACTCCATATATGGAAAGAATTTGAAAATTAACTACTTTTTTTCTTAACGATACTATATGAAATAACGATAAAAATGGTATTGCTGGTAATGATTTTTTTTAACAATATTCGGTAACAATTTCTTTAAGGTCTGTAACAAAAAGATTTGCTTAGCCTGCCGATTATCATATCGATTGTAATTGCTGAAAAAATCATAATAAGTCCCATTACCGGAATCATGTATCTTAAAATGGAAAGCGCGGCAACTGTTACTGCCCAAAAATAAAATATGATTATTAATAAAAATAATAAATATGA
>Ga0315273_10002590_pt1 | contig 21443 bp, 22 predicted proteins | sample YL17G02_0_MG_FD_205753 | JGI IMG/M metagenome (GOLD analysis project Ga0315273, IMG submission 205753) | Sediment microbial communities from Yellowstone Lake, YNP, Wyoming, USA - YL17G02_0 | ecosystem: Environmental > Aquatic > Freshwater > Lake > Sediment | place: USA: Wyoming | collected... | reverse complement strand
CCTCCTCGGTTGTTGACAGGGCTAAGAGGCGGTTTGCGCGACTCGACCCGCTGGGCACACGACTCTCGCAGGCTCACACCCGCACGTCAACACAGCATCACGCCGTCCTGTGGACGCTGCGGCATGGCACCTGACCCGGCGTGTTCTGCCCGGTGTGCTGGCAGCGGGAGATCGGGGCCGGGAAGTAGGAAGGCCCGCCGGAGCGGGCCTTCCCCCTGTGTTCGATGGACTGCCTGGTTGGGCAGAGATCCGCGTCGGGCGTTAGGGCGAAAGATCCCCCTCGAAGTCCCAGTAATCCCACCCAAAGGGGCAGCCCGTGATGTCCACATGCAGGGTGACCTTGTCATGGGCTGGGTTCAACGTGAATGTGAACACGAAGCTGGTCACGGGCCCGCCGAAGGTCCCGACTTGTGTGAGCACACCCTTCTTCGACCAGGTGCCTTCGTCCCATGCGACTGCCGTGAGCGGCAGGTTGAACTGGCACGGCGGTAGGCTATCCGCGCACGGCGCGTGCGTCGCGAACAGCACCCCCGTGATCTGAGCGCCCTCCTTGCCCACAGCGACGCTCCACGTTCCGCTCGCCGCGAGCGTCACTGTCTCTTTGTTGTAGAGGCCTGACCCGGACGTGAACTTGCCGTTATACGTGGCCGCAGAGGCCGACGCTGACGCTGCCATCGTGCCGACGACGAACACCGCCGCGAGCAAGGTGAATGCCAGAAGTCGTCTCATGGCGAAATTCCCCCTCCCTCGGACGAACACCAAACTCTGGACGAACACCGAATTGTCATGCCAACGCCTGCTCCGTACATCGGTAGAAACGCGCAACTCATACGGCACGACACCTGACCGCTCGCCAGCGCCGACGCCGCTTACGTCTCGCGCCTGACGCTACCGCGCCGCTGCCACGACCACGTCGTTCCCGCGTGGTTCGTCGCCTTGCTTGGCCCCCACCGCGACCTTGTCGAGCGAGTCGAGCACATCGTTGGACGGCAGATCGTCGGCCAACAGATGCACGTACGTCCGAAACGTGAATCCTGCGTCCGAGTGGCCGAGGAACTTCGCTACCTGGGGGCGTTCCAGCCCGTCCGAAACAGTTGGGTGGCGCGACTGTGGCGCATCGTGCGAAAACTGGGCCAGGCGCCCACGCCCATGTCCATCGGTACGTACCCGCCGTGCAGTGGCAACGTGAGAACTTCGGGCTCTTCGGAGCCCGACGTCTTCGGGCAACGCCTCCTGCTTGGCTTTATGACGGAGTGTGGTCGCGCAGCAGCTCGGCCCGTAACTCGGCCGAGTGGGTCTTCGAGGACGACGTGGGGCCTTTCCGGCGCGAGGGCGAAGGCTACGACCCCTCAGACGAGGGATATCGCATCGCTTCCGAGCGATGAATAGTCCGATGGTAAGGCTTGGTTCCGACCGTGAAGGAGGCTCCGATGTTGGTCTGGTATTCGGCCACCGCCATCCTGGTCTGCTACGTCGCGTTCGGCGCCTGGTTTGTCTATGAGGTAATCAGGGCGCCACTTCTTGACGAGGAGTCCAGAGTGATCGCCGACCCACCGAGCCCTGCGAGGCCCACAGGCGAATTGTCGAGCGTCAGCCCGACGGCATAGAGCCCGCGCTCGACGCCCTTGCTGATTTGCGCGGCGGCGATCATCACCTCCGGTGTTCCTTCGACCAGCAGGGTGGCGACGAGGTGGCGGGCTTCGTCGTCAGAGATCGGGATGCCGACGAGCCTTAAGCATCAGTGGAGGCTACTCGTGATCTAGAAACGTCGGGCCCGGGCCGCCGGCATCCTCGTCAACCAGTCAGGAGTTGTGAGGGGTGCTGCACAAAGGATGACACAAGGTCTGGGTGCGATAGTCGTACACGAGTTCGTCGTGCGGCATCCTCGTCAACCAGTCAGGAGGAGTTGAGCAAGCTGTACGAACTCGCGGGAAGTGCCACCGGCTGCGATGAGCGTCCGCGGATACGTACGGGATGGTCGAGGCGGACGCTAACGGCGGCGAGAGAGTCGGCGACTCATCCCTTCGTCCAGGCCAGTGTCGATCGCGGCGATCGGCATCAGGGGTGCGGCGGCGATGTATCTTGCGGGCTAACCCATGCTGGTGCAGCATGATGATATGGCGCTCCCTCCTTGGCTCCCTGCTCCGGTTGGAGCAGGGCTACACTCTCAGCGAAGAACGGGGGGCTTGGCGTCGCAAAGGCCACAAACATGGCGGCTGCCTCAGGAGGGCGTATGGGCGCGACTCGTCAACGCTGTGGCTGCGGTTATATATTTTTTGTGACGGATGAGTCAAGACCGGCGACCACCCGCGTCTTCCGTCGCCGCCGCTGATGTCAACCCAAACCGCGTCAACCCGCATGGATACGGGTATTGCGGGGAGGTGTCCAATTTTGGATTTGTGGCCCAACCGGCCCTTTTTCCCTTCCTCTCCTCCCCCGAAAAGCCGGGAACCCCTTAGACAAGGGGTTCTCGGGAGTGGGCCCGCCAGGACTCGAACCTGGGACCTACCGATTATGAGTCGGCTGCTCTAACCAGCTGAGCTACGGGCCCGCCGTGGTCGAGCCTAACGGGTTCGCCGTGCCGTGCCCGTCACCCGACTGACACAATGTGGATTCGAGCGCGACCCCGGTCGCGGACACAGACTGAAGGGATGCGGCCGTGAAGACGTTCCAGCGTGAGGTGCAGTTGCGCACAGCGGGCGGGCTCACGGTGACCGACATCACCGACGAGGTACGGGACGCTGTCCGGGAGAGCGGAATCCAGAACGGCATCTGCTGTGTCTACTCGCCCCACACGACGTGCTCGGTGCGCATCAACGAGTGGGAGCGCGGCTTCCTCGAGGACTTCGCCGTGATGCTGAAGCGGATCGTCCCGACGGAGCACTACTACGCGCACGACGACTGGGACCGGCGCACCGAGAACGTCAACGAGGAGGACCAGGAATTCGGCAATGGTCACTCCCACTGCATGTCGATGCTGCTCGGCCCGGCCGGCGAGTCGGTGCCGGTGCGCGAGAGTGAGCTGTGCCTCGGCACCTGGCAGCGGATTCTCTTCCTCGAGCTCGACCGCGAGCGCGACCGCCGCTGGCTCGTGCAGGTCGTCGGGATCTAGCGACGCGGGGTCAGGTCTTGCACGTTCCATCGCCCGACCCCTCAAGGAGCCACGACCGTTGTTCGACGTGGAACGTGCAAGACCTGACCCCTTGCTCACGTTCCATCGCCCGACCCCTCAAGGAGCCACGACCGTTGTTCGACGTGGAACGTGCAAGACCTGACCCCTTGCTCACTCAGGCGTCACGTACGCAGCCGTCAGCCCGCCGTCGACGAGGAACGACGTCCCGTTGACGTAGGACGACTCGTCGCTCGCGAGGAAGAGCGCACCGTTGACCACCTCGCGCGGCTTTGCGAGGCGCCCCATCGGCCAGTGGATCCGCCGGCGCTCGAGCGCCGCCGGATCGCCGCCGAAGATGCGCAGCAGGAGCGGCGTCTCGACCGGCCCCGGGCAGAGCGAGTTGACCCGGATGCCCTGCCGGGCGAACTGCACCGCGAGCTCGCGGCTCATCGACAACACGGCCCCCTTGGAGGCGCTGTAGGAGATCTGCGAGGTCGCGGCCCCGAGGATCGCCACGAACGAGGCAACGTTGATCACGGAGCCACCACCCCGTTCGAGCAGGTAGGGGATCCCATGCTTGCAGCAGAAGTAGACGCCTTTCGTGTTGACGTCCTGGACGCGGTCCCAGGCATCTGCCTCGGTCACGAGGATCGAGTCGTCGTCGGCAGGTGAGATGCCCGCGTTGTTGTACAGCACGTCGATGCCGCCGAACCGCTCGGCGGTCGCGGCGTACATCGCCTTCACCTCGTCCTCGTTCGCCACATTCGCGCGCACGGCGAACGCGGAGCCCTCGGGGCAGAGCCCGACGGTCTCCTCGGCCAGCGCCAGGTCGACGTCGGCGACACACACGTTCGCACCCTCGCCGGTGAAGACGATCGCTCCTTCGCGGCCCATACCTCCGCCCGCACCGGTGATCACGCAGACCTTGCCCTCGAGTCTCCCCGCCATGGTCGTCAGCCTTCCGTCGAGATGAACACGTTCTTCAGATCGGTGTAGCCGTCGAGTGCGGCCATCCCGAGTTCGCGGCCGAAGCCCGACTGCTTCGTGCCGCCGAAGGGGGTGTGGACGCGCACCGAGCTATTCGAGTTGACCGAGAGGACACCGGCGTCGAGGCCGCGTGCCACACGCAGTGCGCGGGCACCGTCGCGCGTCCAAATCGACCCCGACAGCCCGTACGGCGTGTCATTTGCGATCCGGATCGCGTCCGCCTCGTCGGTGAACGGGATCACGGCAGCGACGGGGCCGAACACTTCCTCACGCGCGACCCGGTCGTCGTTCGAGGCCTCGACGAGCGTGCACGGGAACCAGAAGCCCGGCCCGCCGGGGACGTCGCCGCGGAAGAGCGGTTCGCCCTCGACAAACGAGGAGACAGTAGTCCGGTGCTCAGCCGAGATCAGCGGTCCCATCTCGGTTGCGTCGTCGGTCGGGTCGCCGACCTTGACGCCACGGGTCGCGTCCACGAGCAGCTCGAGGAAGCGATCGTAGGCCGAGCGCTCGACGAGAATCCTGGAGCGCGCGCAGCAGTCCTGGCCGGCGTTGTCGAACACCGAGTACGGCGCAGACGCTGCTGCTTTCTCGAGGTCGGCATCGGCAAAGATCACGTTGGCGGACTTGCCGCCGAGCTCGAGGGTGACGCGCTTGATCGTGGCGGACGCGCCCTGCATCACGCGCTGTCCTACCTCGGTCGAACCGGTGAACCCGATCTTTGCCACATCGGCGTGCTCGACGAGGCGCTGTCCGATGACGGAGCCCTTGCCGACGATGACGTTCAGCACCCCTTCGGGGATCCCCGCCTCGAGAGCGAGCTCGCCGAGCCGGATCGTCGTCAGCGGGGTGAGCTCGGCCGGCTTGATCACGATCGTGTTGCCGGTCGCGAGCGCGGGGCCGATCTTCCAGCTCGCAATGTTGAGCGGGAAGTTCCAGGGTGTGATCAGGCCGACGACGCCGAGAGGCTCACGGAATGTGACGTCGATGCCGCCGGCGACCGGGATCGTCTCGCCGTAGTGCTTGTCGACCGCACCGGCATAGAAGTGGAACACCTGCGCCACCATTCCGATCTCGCCGCGGGCGCCCGCGATCGGCTTGCCGGCGTTCGCAGACTCGAGCCGGGAGAGCGCCTCTTGGTTCTCCTCGACGAGTGTGGCGAGCCGGCGGAGCAGGCGGCCGCGGTCGCCGGGGGCAACGGCGCGCCAGGCGGGGAAAGCTGCCTTCGCGCGGGCGACGGCCGCGTCGGTCTCCTCGACGCCGGCCCGCTCGAGCTCCACGATCGGCTGCTCGGTGGCCGGATTGAGAACGATGAGAGCCATCGAGGGGATTCAACACGATTGTGACCGGCTCCGCGAGGGCGAGGGCACGCACCGTGCCCTGAAGCGCGGCACCAGCGGCAACGGCGAAGCCCCCGTACGCAGCATGGCCAGAGCCTCCCCCATTCGAGGGAGCAGAAGCCTCTCACCCAGACCGATGTCAGTTCAGAGATGAAGCGCGCCACGGCTCTCTTTGCGTTGCTGCTCGCCGTGACCGGCTTGATCGCCGGGCACGTGAGCGCCGCCGACACCGCGCCCGCTGCCACGGAGCGACTTCAGGCGCTGGACCAACAAATCCTGAACCGCCTCAACACCACCCGCGTAGCGCACGGCCTGCGCCCGCTCTCGCTCTCCCACGACCTTCAGAGGGCTGCCGCCGTCCACTCCCGCTCCATGCTCGACGGCGGGTTTTTCGAGCACAACTCACCAGACGGCTCACCGTTCGTCGCGCGCCTCAAGCGCTTCTATCACGTCGCCGGGTACAGCGGGTGGTCCGTGGGCGAGAACCTCCTCTTCAGCTCCGCAAAGATCGACGCCCCGGCGGCGATCGAGGCGTGGCTCGACTCACCCGCCCACCGCAAGAACATGCTCAACACGGATTGGCGTGAGGTCGGGATCGGATCCCTCCGCGCGAGCGCTGCTGGCGGCACGTTCGGTGGCGAGCCGGCTTGGGTGATCACGATGGACTTCGGCACCCGGTCAGGCAGCTAAACTAAAACGCTGTTCCGAAACGTTCTCCAGGAGGACGATGCCACCGGCGGCGACACCGATCCTCCTCTCGAGTCGTAGCTCAGGCTGCCGCGAGCGAGTGGTAGGGCATCGCCTGAGGATCGATGTTCAGGCTGAATCCCCTATCCCACTCGACGACGACACCGTCCGGCGTGATCTCGCTGACGAGGCCACGGTCGCCTGCGCACAGGCCGGATTCCGTATCATCTCGGTCGAGCACGATCATCGTGCCCACGCTCACGCCCGCTCGGAGGCGGGCTGCGAGGTGACGTGCACCAGTTGTATCCATGGTCTCATCTTCGTCCGGAGCTGCCGTCTCGAGCATCCCCCAAAAGAGGCAGGAGCAGCCCAGCTGTTGTCGAATCGCAAGAGGCGTCGGCGGTCAGGCTCCGAACTCGACGGCTGAGGAAAATGGTCGCCGACGCACCTCACCCCTGGAGGAGGCCGTAGACGTGCAGGAAGACCCCCGAGGAGATCGTGAGTGGGAGCACTGGCCTGGTCGCAGGTCCACCGAGGACGGCATTCGGCATCGACTCAGGGCTCTCTTCTCGAACACCGAAGACGAGGACGCGATCGAGGCCCTGATTGTCGAACGAGGTCGCGAGATCGAGCAGCGCACCGAGCAGCTCCAGACCACGATCTCGGATCTCGAGCGGCGCGAGGAACAGACGGGAAAGCTCCGCAGCTCGGTCGAGGAGTTGCTCCGTCACGGTTCCGCGGAGCTCGACGAGCGGCACGCCGAGCTGGCAGCCCTGGCCCTCGACCTCGGCGCCCGCGACGAGAAGGTGCGCGCCGACGAGCGCGACATCGCCGTACGCAAGCAGGAGCTCGGCGCGGTCGAGCTGCGACGGGCGGCCGTTGAGCGGCGCGAGGAGGCACTAGTGGAGCGCGAGGGAGCGCTAGAGCGGGTCGCAGCCGAACTGGCAAGCCGCGAGCTTCACCTCGCCGAGGCAGAAAAGAAGGCAAGCCAAGTACCTGGGCGGGAAGCACCCTCCCCCACAATTGCGAAGGTCTCGAGCGGGCTGCCACTGGCGGACCGCGACGACGCTGCCGAGCCTGACGCGGCCGGCCACATCCTGTTCCTCGCAGGCGAGGGCTACCGAGTGGTCGAACGCGAGGGCCGAGCGGCCCGCGTTGATGCACTCGTCGAGGTCGATGGGAAGGAGTTCGTCGTCACCCGCGTCGGGCGCTCGCCTCTCCCCGGCGACCGTCGCGCCTGTGCCTACCTCGAGCCGGCCCGCGACTCTCGGCACGCCTGAAGGCCGAGCCTGGAACCACAAGAAGGCGCACACCCGCGAGCGATGCAGGAGTTGCGAGAACGCCGTGCTGCCACCTCATTCGCCGTTCTGCCGGAGAATCAGCATCGAGAAAACCGCTGCTGCGATCAGGATCCCAAGCCACGGCAGGCCCAGCGTGGGATGAAGGACCGACGGTATCTGGTCGGTGACCCAGCCGCGCTTCCACACCTGCTCGCCCCAGCCGTCCTGGACGGCGTTCGCCAGACCGTAGGCGATCTGAAGCCCGGCGTAGCTTCCGATCACGACGCGGAGGACGCGACCGGTTACCCGCCTCGCGAGCGGTATCAACGGCAACGCGGAGAGGAGCAGCAACGTGCCGTCCATGCCGTGGTGATGACCGAGATGTACGGCTGCGTGCCCGTCGACCACCGTCCCGGTAAGAAACAGCCACCCGAGAAGAGGGACCCCGTCGAGGTGGTAACCCCATTCGGCCACGAGCCACGGAAGCGACAAGGCAAGCGCGATCACGACGACCACGCACGCGGCCTGACGCACCGGCACACGATCGCGGAAGAGACCGGAGACGATGCCGAGGGCGATCGCCAGTCCGACACCGATCGCGGGAAGCAGGTTGACGGGACGCCACGCGAGGTCTCCCTGATCCACGACGCCGGGCACGCCGACGACGAGACACAGGATCGTGGCCACGATTGCCGTCCCGACCGCAAGACGGCTCTCGCGCAGGCGGTCGACAGCGAGTCCGATCACGGGGAGGGCCGCAAGCGCCACCGGAAAGTTCAGGAGGACGAGGGCACGGCTGAGCCCACCGGTGATCCCCGACCCGCTGACGTGATACAGCGCCTCGGGCGAGACACGCGAGTAGGTGACCATGACCGCTGTCAGAACGATCGCCCAGGGCAGCCACAGGACGGCGGCTGACACCGTGAAGGACGCGCGGCTCACGACCGTGCTATCTCCGCTCTCCGGCGCTCCGACGAGCTAACTCGCTCAACTCGATCTCTCCGGCCCGGGTTCCTCATTTGCTGGCGGCCATCGTCGAGGTGATTCATCTGGACGCAGAATCGCAGACGATCACGACGGCTGCAAACAGTGGCGCAAGAGCTCCAGCCCAACGAACTGCGATGCTCCTCTATGAAGAGGGCAGGCGAAACAATGGCAGGCGGCGCCTGGGGGCCGAGGCCTCGGAGAGCGATTCGATCCGCCGGCCTGCCTGACTGACGAGGAACCAGGCCACCGCCTCGTCCTCGCTGCTGAAACGCCGCAGACGCATGTCGTAGATCTCCACGAGCCCCCACGACCGATCGCGAACGACGAGCGGCAGGAGCAGCGCAGAGTTCATTTGCAGCTCCCGCAGCACGAAGGCCTCGGCACCGTCGAGATCGTCGTCGAGGAACGAGATCGACTTCACGCAGATCTTCTCGAGCACCTCCTTCGTGACCGGGAAGTCGGAGATCAGGTACGCCGTGTCCTCACCGAGGTCGATCTCACGCAACGAATGCCTGGCCGCATCCGCGAGCTGGGGGCCCTCGACCTTGGAGATCAACGTAGCCGTTGCTCCGACGACGAACGCCACTGACTTGCTCAGCCGCCCGAGCACCCCGTCGACCGACCCCTCGGCCCAGATGGCCGCCGAGGCATCCAGCGTGTCGCCGAGTGCCGAACCGTCGGTCCCACTGCCGCCGCGCCCGCGCTCGATCCCCTCCCGAGCCTCGTCCGAGGCCTTCGTGCCGCGCACGATTTCCCGGAACCCGACAACGCGATTCTTGCCGTTTTCCTTGGCTCGGTAGAGCGCCTGGTCGGCAGCGCGCAGCAACTGCGACGAGCCGCCGCCGTCATACGGGTAGGTCGACAGCCCGGCGCTCAGCCGCAACGGGAAACCGGCATCGTTGAGTCCGTCGTCGAGCTCCGAGCGGAGCTGCTCGACTACCTCGAACGCCTCATCCGCGTCGGTTCCAGGCAGCATGACAACGAACTCGTCGCCCCCGAGGCGCGCCGCCGAGGCGCTCTCGGGACAGGCGCGCTGGAGCACGAGCCCGATCTCGCGTAACAGAGCATCGCCGAACTCGTGGCCGGCGCGATCGTTGACGTCCTTGAAGTCGTCGCAGTCGAGCACGACGAGGCTCAGGGGTCGTCGGTCGTCCTGCGCACCGTCCAACTCGCGCTCGAGCCGATCTTCGAGCCCGCGGCGGTTCAGCAGCCCTGTGAGCGCGTCCGTGTGGGCGCTCCGCCTCTCTCGGCCGAGCGCGAGCGCAGCGTCCAGCGAGGCCGCCGTGTGGGCAGCCAACAGTGCCGCGAGCTCACCTTGCCCCCGGTCGAATTCCTTGGCGAACCGGCTCGTCCCGGTAAGCAGGCCGATCTCTTCGCCGTTGGCCCGCAATGGGATCAGCACCAGGGAGCGGACGTTCGTCCCGGCGAGCTCCGGCACGCGCATTGCGCTCGTGTCGAGCAACTCGAAGACGGCGGAGGAGTCTATGCGCTCGCGCAAGGCCTGCAGAGCACGAAGGGACATCGAATCGGAATCGAGACCGGAGGTGCGCCATTCCGCCGACTCGACGAGCCGACTGTTCTCATCGAGGAGTAGCAGCTGGCTCGCCTCGACCGGGAGTATCCGGCCGAGCGACCTCACCGCCACCTCGGCGATCGCAAGCGGGTCACGCAGAGAGCTCATGTAGACGAAGAGCCGCGCGAGCGAGGACAGGTCGACCGTGCGCGCTGCGCGCAGCTCGTCCATCGGCTGTGCAAGCGCCCGCATCAGTAGTCCGACGGCGGCACCATTTGCTGCAGGCAGCCGTGAAGTCGTCTCGATGTCGATCACACCGATGACTCCCGCCGACAGCACAAGCGGGATAGCCAGCTCCGAGACGGCACCCTGCAAGACCTCGATGAAGTCGGTGTCTTCGGCGACGTCGACCACGAGCTGCACCTCGGACGTGCGGACAGCACGGCCGATCACTCCCTCGTCGAGCGCCAACCCCTCGGGGATCATCGCGTAGCCGCGCACTCCGACCGACCAGAGCCGGCCGTGCTCGAGCACGAAGGCGCAAACTCCGGCCCCGCCGAGCTCATCGTGGAGAACATCGAGCGCACAATCGATCGCAGCTCTCGCTCCGTCCGCCCGTGTCGCGGCAACCGCGGCCGCTTCACACGCACGTTCGAAGCGCGAGCGGTCGATTGGCACCGCCTCGGGGAATGGCGTAGCGAGGCTCTCCATACGCCGCAGAATCGGCATTTCGGGCCATGAACTTGACCCCGGGAAGCCGTGTCGCCGGTGTTTCCCTACGGGGAGCTATCGAGTCGACTCCGAGCCGACTCGAGCGCCTCGAGCGCTCCCGCGAGCGGTACGCCGGCCGGGGCGCCCTTGTCGAGCTCGGCTATCGCATGGTCCAGTTCGGTGATCGCCTCCCGCTCGGTGGTCACGATCCCCACGAGGAGATCGTCGCACGGCGCGTGGGTATCGAGGTACCCGGCCAGCGCGGTCCGCGCGCGGCGCAGATCGAGAAGCATCGTCCCCGGGTCGCTGCCGCCTCCGATCGCGTTCGAGACGGTCGCCTGCGTGACATACAACTCCTCGTCCTGTGCGCGGAACCCGGCATCGTCACAGGGAACAGAGGAGCCGGTGTCGTCTCCGCTTCCTCCGCCGCAGCCGGCGAGCAGGAGCACCAGAACGAGGACGGTGAGCGCTCTACCCAAGCCACCAGTCCAGGAGAGCATCACCGAAAAAGAGCGCTATCACGGCACCGCCCGCGAGGAAAGGCGCGAAGGGAATCCCCACCTTTCGCGCCTCCTTGCCGCGCGTCGCGACGAGAACGACGGCCGGAAGCAGCGCCAGAATCGAGCCGGCAAAGAGCGCCACGATCACCGGGGCTCCGAGCCAGGCGCCGAGGAACGCTGCGAGCTTGACATCACCCATGCCGAGACCTGCTGGATAGATGAGAGCCGCGATGAAATAGAACCCACCGGCAGCGAGGCAGGCGACAATCCACTCGACCGACGGGTCGCGAGCGGTCTGCACGACGAGCGCTGCCACGAGCGCAGGCACGATGATCCTGTTCGGCACGATTCGGCGCTCGAGATCGGTGACCGACACGGCGACGAGCACCGCGCACGCGAGAGCGTCCACGAGCGCCTCGAGCGAGAGGCCGAAGACGGCGAAGCACGCTGCGACGAGCGCGACGAGTACGAGCACGGCGAACAACCGGATTCTGGTCACTACGAACCCCGGTTCCGCCCGCCCCGGCGAGATCCTGCCGAACTCGTGGTTGCTCCGGGAAATCCTGTCGTGGTTCGCCGGCGAAAACCGAGCAGGGCGAGGACGCAGGGAGACTCGATACCGGGTTGTACCGGGGCGACCGAGGACGAAGCCCTGCGATGTGTTTGCAGCCACGCGAAGCGTGGCAGGATTTCCCGGAGTGGCCACTAGTTCCCTCGTTCGAGTGACGGACCTCCCTCATTGGGGTGACGACGGGACAGAAACGACCTCTTACGGTGAGCGAACTGCGGACGCTGGCCACCGACGACGTGGCTGGCGGAGAGAGAGCAACGGCGTGAACAGACCCTCAAAACGGAGTGAGATCACGAGAGGCCTGGGCACTGCGGCCGCCGCCGGACTGGCGGCAGCGCTCGTGGTTTCGGCCAGCGCCGCGGCGATTCGTGAGTCGAGCATGGTCGGCATCGTGATCGTGTTCGCGACCGCAACAGCCGTGGCTGCAATCTTCGCCCTGCACCTCGTCGCTCGCGCAAACAATGCGGAGTCGCTCGCGCTTCGGGACACTCTCACGGGACTGCCGAACCGAGCGCTGCTCGACGACCGTATCGACCAGGCACTCCAGCGCGCCCGCCGGACCGCGGATGCGTTCGCGTTGATGGTCTTGGACCTCGACGGCTTCAAGGAAGTCAACGACATCCGAGGCCACGATGCCGGCGATCAGGTGCTGCGGTGCATTGCGCGCCGGCTTGAATCGGTCGTGCGTGCGAGCGACACCGTTGCTCGTGTGGGCGGCGACGAGTTCGTCATCCTGTCGATCGGCACGTGCACGGAAGAGGAAGCCGTGGTGCTCGTTGGTCGCATACGCCATGCACTCCGTCGGCCGTACCGGGTCGACGGTGGCATCGTCGAGATCGATGCTTCGATCGGATGGGCCCTGTTCCCTGCAGATGGGGCCACCTCCGAGGAGTTGCTCGGGCGCGCCGACGTTCAGATGTTCGCGACCAAGCGCGACTCGTGTGACAGCTCCGCTGTCCTACGGCGGGGGTCGCTCGACGCCGGCATCGTGCGCGAGTTCGAATCGGCGCTGACGCGAGATGAGGTCGTCGTCCACTACCAGCCCGTGCTCGATCTCCGGACCGGCGCGGTACATAGGGTCGAGGCGCTCGTTCGGCGCAACCATCCGCAGCGTGGCATGCTCGCACCGGCTGAGTTCGTCCCCCACGTCGAGCGGACGCCCCTGATTCGGGCTCTAACGCTGCACGTGGTCGCCGACGCACTCCGTAGCGCACGCCTCTGGAACCGGCAGGCCGGCGAAATCGGGGTGTCGGTCAATGTTCCTTACCGCACGATCGACGACGCGGAGCTCGCCGAGGGCATCCTCGGCCTCCTCGAGACGACCGGGGTCGACCCGGGACTGCTCACGCTCGAAATCGTTCCGTCCGGACCGGGCGCCGGCGCGGAGCTCGACCGGCTGGTGCTCGACCGGCTGACGCGGAATGGGATCCGGCTGTCGCTTGACGACTTCGGTCGTGCCTCGTCCCTCGCAGCGTTGCGGGTGCTGCCCCTCGCCGAGGCCAAGATCGACGCCGGCTTCGTGCACGGGCTCGGAGGCGGGGGCAACGCCGAGGCGATCGTCCGGAATCTGATCGGCCTGGCACACGATCTCGGTCTCGAAACAGTCGCGGAGGGAGTCGAGACCCGAGTGGCGTGGAACGCGCTGGTGTCAATGGGCTGCAATCGCGCTCAGGGTTTCTACGTCCAGCCGGCTCTCCCTGCCGAAAAACTCGCGGAGTGGCTCGACCGCAGCTGGCCTGCCGTCGCCCTCGCCGGGTAGCTACCGCGAGGCTCCCGGCTTCCAGAGTGGCTCGTCCTCGCAGGCAAGTGCATTGGCGGCACGCGCCAGGATGAACAGCAGGTCGGAGAGGCGGTTGAGGTAGACGGCGACGAGCGGGTTGACGTCGTGCTCGCCGGCAGCAACGAGCGTCTCGCGCTCGGCGCGGCGGCAGACCGTGCGGGCGACATGAAGCCCGGCCGAGGGGGCGGTACCCCCGGGCAGCACGAAGCTCTTGAGCTCAGACAGCGAGTCGTTGAACGCGTCGCACAACTCCTCGAGCTCGTCGATCATCTCCTGCTCGACCCGGAGCCTGCCTTCGATCGGGAAGGGCACGCACAGATCGGCGCCGACGTCGAACAGCTCGTTCTGAATCCGTTGCAGCGGCGCTCGCAACTGCGACGGACAGTCGCCCGCGAGGACGACGCCGAGCAGAGAATTGAGCTCGTCGGTCGTGCCATAGGCGGCGATGCGCTCGTCGAGCTTCGAAACGCGCGAGCCGTCGCCGAGCGAGGTCTCCCCCGCGTCGCCGCCGCGCGTGTAGATGTGCGTCAGGCGGACGGGCTCGTCGGCGGCGCGCGACATGCCGCCAATCTACCCGGAGGTAGGCGCCCGGTCGGCCGGGAGACGATCCTCGTGCTGCGCGAGGATGTTGCGAGCGATCACGATGCGCTGGATCTCGCTCGTGCCCTCATAGATCTCGGTCACCTTCGCGTCGCGGTAGTAGCGCTCGACGGGGAATTCCTTCGTGTAGCCGTACCCGCCTAGCACCTGGATCGCCTCGCCCGTCTGCCTGCGGGCGACCGACGATGCGAACAGCTTCGCCTGCGCGCCCTCGACGGTGTGCGGCAACCCCTGCTGCTTCAGCCAGGCAGCCCGGTAGGTGAGCAGGCGGGCCGCCGCGATCTCGGTCGCCATGTCGGCAAGCTTGAACTGGATCGCCTGGAAGTCGGCGATCCGGCTGCCGAACTGACGTCGTTCGAGGGCGTATGTTCGCGCCACGTCGTAGGCGGCCTGTGAGATCCCGACGGCCTGCGCGGCGATCCCGATGCGCCCGCCGTCGAGCGTTGCCATCGCAACGGCGAAGCCGGAGTTCTCGTCGTGGAGCAGCCGGTCGCGGCCCACGAACGCATCCTCGAAGCGGATGTCTGCCGTTGAGGAGGAGTGCAGTCCGAGCTTCTCCTCCTCCCGCGTCACCTCGACACCGCTGCCGTCGAGCAGGAAGGCGCTGACGCCGCGCGGGCCGTCGGAGGACGCGTCCGTGCGAGCGAACACGAGAAACGTGCCTGCGTGGCTGCCGTTCGTGATCCACTGCTTCGCGCCGTTGATCCTCCAGCCGTCACCGTCGGGCACCGCGGAGGACCGGAGGGCGCCGGCATCCGACCCGGATTCGGCCTCGGTGAGCGCGAAGGCGCCGAGCACACCGCCGGTCGCGAGCTCCGGGACGAACCGCTGCCGCTGCTCCTCTGTGCCGAATGCGACGATGGGGAGCGTTGCCGCGCTCGTGTGCACCGCGACCGTGACGCCGACACCGGCATCGGCACGCGACAACTCCTCCAGCACGAGGATGTACGAGAGGAAATCCGCCCCGGCGCCGCCAAGCTCTTCCGGCACGCATACGCCCATCAGGCCGAGCTCACCCAGTTTCGAGAAGACCTGCCGTGGAAAGGTGTGATCTCGGTCCCAGGCGGCTGCGTGCGGCGTGATCTCGGCCTCGGCAAACTCGCGGGCGAGCATCTGGATCTCGCGTTGCTCAGGGGTCAGCGAGTAGTCCATCGGCCGCGAGTATAGTCGGGAGCCGTGCGCCGACTGCTCGCCTTTCTCCTGCTTATCCTGGTTTTCGCAGTCGTCGTCTGCGGCTGCGGCAGCAAGGCAGAGGATCCGACCGCGGTGGTCGAGAGCTGGAGCAAGGCCCTCAATGCGAGCGACGACGAGGCGGCCGCCGGCCTCTTTGCCGATGACGCGACGGTGATTCAGGGCGGACAGACCGTCAGGCTCGCCGGGCACGACGAGGCCCTCTCGTTCAACGCCTCGCTTCCCTGCGGCGGCAAGATCGTCGAGCAGTCGCTCGCCGGCAACGAGGTCACCGCAACCTTCGCTCTCACCGAACGCCCGGGTCACACCTGCGACGGTACGGGTCGTACCGCCGTGGCAGTGTTCCGTATCGTCGACGGCAAGATCGTCGTGTGGCACCAGCTGCCGACTCCCGATCCTGACGCGCAGTCGGTGTAGCGTCGAGGGCCAGCTCTCCACGCCTGGCCGGTCTACCCCCCGCGCAGCCGCCTGTAGCGGGGACCGAGCCGCCGTCGGGCCGTGCGCCGGACGCCGTCGGGAGAGACGAGCCGCCGCAGCCGGCGCGGGCTGAGCTCGGCACACAGCACGGCTGATGCCGCTGGCCCGCGGGTGCCATAGACAACACCAGCTGGGTCGAACGTCGGGGCGGAACACCAGCCGTCGTCGCCGAGCTCGTAGGCCTCCTGCTCCTCGACGAAGTACCCCGTGTCGGTGAAAAGCCTCGTCCAGCCACCGATGTCTTCTTGCCGGAACCAGCCGTAGTCGGCGGGCTCCCCGAGCGGCACGGTCACGAGCAGGCTGCCGGTGGGCCGCAGGATCCGGCGGAGCTCGCGCAACGCTGCCGCCCGGCCGGTGTCGTCGGTTGTTCCCTCGACGCCGTACACCTCGTTGTCGGCACCGATGTGCTCGAGGGTCGAGACGAGCAACACCTGATCGAAGGACGCGTCGGGAAACGGCAACGCGCGGGCGTCGGCGACGACTGTCTCGAAGCCGGGCACCTCGGCCTGGGCCAGATCGACGCCGACGAGCTCGTCGGGGGAGGCCTCGACCAGAGCCGCTATATAGGCTGGCTCAGCGAAGGCGTAGCCGACCTCGAGCAAGCGACCGGGGCGGAGCCGCGAGAGCACCCAGGGCACCTCGACGAGGCGCTCGTCGGTCGCCGGCGGGGCCTGGAGATGGCGCGGCCTCTCACCGCGAGCGCGGGCCCCACGTGCGAAAGCGATCACGTCGTCGAGTTGCCGGACACGCTCGAACTCTCCAGCCGTGACGAGCTCCTGCAAGAGGCTCGCGCGTGACAACGTTCCGTCGGCCAGCTTCGCGAGGGCCCGCTCGCGCGCTTCGCCGTCGGGCGGCCGCCGCAGCACGAGCCCGAACGCGGCAGCGACGAACTCGCCGTCGGACGGCTTTCCCACCTTCAGATGCTCCCGCAACCGGGGGTCGACCCCGCTCATGGGTACTCGTAGAACCCGCGACCGCTCTTGCGGCCGAGGCGCCCCGCAGCGACATACCGGCGGAGCAGCGGGCACGGCGCGTACTTGGGGTCGCCGAGACCCGTATGCAGAACGTCCATGATCGCGACGCAGGTGTCGAGCCCGATCAGGTCGGCGAGAGCCAGCGGGCCCATCGGATGCGCGAATCCGAGCTTCGCGATCGTGTCGATCGCCTCCGCTTCGGCGACACCTTCCATCAGTGCGTAGGCGGCCTCGTTGATGAACGGCATCAGGATCCGGTTCGAGACGAACCCGGGAAAGTCGTTCGCCTCCGCGGGCACCTTGCCGAGATCGCGGGCGAGCTCCACGATCGCCGCCGCCGTCTCGTCGGAGGTCTGCAGCGCGCGGATCACCTCCACGAGTTGGAGCACCGGCACCGGGTTGAAGAAGTGCATGCCGATCACGCGGTCGGGCCGCGAGGTGACCGCGGCGAGCGACGTGATCGGGATCGAGGACGTGTTGGAGGCGAGGATCGTGCCGGCAGGGAGCGCGGCATCGGCGTCCCGGAAGAGCTGCTCTTTCGCTGCGGCGTCTTCAATAATCGCCTCGATCATCAGATCCGCGGCCTCGAGCTCGGCGCTCTCGGCGACGCGAGCGAGGACGTCGGCCGCCGGAGGGCCACCCTTCGCCTCGAGCTTCTCGAGGCTCTTGCGCATGCCGGCGAGACCACGCTCGACCGCGCCCGGGAACGGGTCGTAGAGCAGGACCTGCCGGCCGGAGGCGGCGACCACCTGGGCGATGCCTGCTCCCATCTGACCAGCGCCGACGACGAGGACGCGTTCGAAGCTCATCGTCGGAGCGTAGCGCTCGGATCGCGGCGTCTCACGCGTCGAATCGAATACGTCAGCACCCCGCCGAGGATGAGGGCCCCGATCGCGAGCTTGACGGCATTCCCCCGCGGCTGATCGACCTCGGCAAGCACTGCTCCGGGATCGGTGATGCCACATCGCGTCGTGAACCACTCGCCGCTCACTCTGCTCATCAGAATCCCCGCGGCGACGTCCGCGGGAACCAGTTGCCCGCCGTTTGCCGGCCTCACCGGGATGCGGACGCGGACGGTGCGGGCGAGATCGCCCTTCACCTCCTGGTCGACCTCGAACCGGTACAGCCGTTGCGGGATGCCGTCGCCGGCGACGGCAGTGAACCCGGTCGAGCGGCCGACGAACACCGCCTCCGCTTCGGCGATGCGCTTGTCGAGCGGCGTTTGCGGGCCGGTATAGGCCTGCGCCGCACCGGTGAACGCGAGCGCAGCTGCAACAAGCAGCGCAGCTCGGATCAGATCTCGACCTCGACCAGCAGGGCGTCGCCCTGACCGCCGCCGGAGCAGATCGCCGCCAGGCCGAGACCGCCGCCCGAGCGCCGCAGCTCGTGCACGAGTGTCGCCACGATCCTGCCGCCTGAGGCGCCGATCGGGTGCCCGAGCGCGACGGCGCCGCCGTTCACGTTCACGATCGCCTCGTCGACGCCGAGCATCCGGGTCGAGTTGCTCGCGACCGAGGCGAAGGCCTCGTTGATCTCGACCCGGGCGACGTCAGCCGTTGTACTGCCGGCCTGCTCGAGCGCGAGGGCCCCGGCCTTCGCCGGCGTACGCGCGAGATAGGCGAAGTCGTCCGCGACGGCGGCCTGCCCGACGATCGTCGCCAGTACCTCGAGATCGCGCGAGCGGGCGTACTCCTCCGAACACACGATGACGCATGAGGCGCCGTCGTTCACCCCCGGTGCGTTGCCGGCGGTCGTCGTCCCGTCCGGGTCGAACACCGGGCTGAGCGAGGCGAGCTTCTCGAGCGTCGAGTCGCGGCGCACGCTCTCGTCGGCGGCGATGTCGCCGACGGCGACGAGCTCGTCATCGAAGCGGCCGGCATCCTGTGCGGCGGCCGCGCGGGCGTGCGAACGCACGGCCCAGGCGTCCTGTTCCTCACGGGAGATCCCGAGCTCCCGGGACACGAGCGACGCCTGCTGCACCATATGCAGGCCGTCGAACGTCGATGTCAGCCCGTCGATGACCGCGTGGTCGAGCAGCTCGCCGTTGCCCAGCTTGTAGCCAAAACGAGCCTTCGGCAGAAGGTACGGCGCGTTCGACATCGACTCCATCCCACCCGTCACGACGACGTCGTGCTGCCCAGACCGGATCATCAGGTCGGCCAGCTCGATGGCGCGGATCGAGGAGGCGCACACCTTGTTGATCGTGTCCGCGGGAACTTCCTTTGGAATCCCGGCGCCGATCGCGGCCTGACGGGCGGGCGCTTGCCCGGCTCCAGCCTGGAGCACCTGCCCCATCACGACGTAGCCGACCTCGGCCGGGTCGATCCCCGACCGTTCGAGCCCAGCCCTGATCGCGACGACGCCGAGCTCGGTCGCCCGGTGCTTCGCGAGTCCGCCGCCGAGCCTGCCGAAAGGCGTCCGGACAGCGGCGACGATGACGGAGTGGCTCATGATTCCAGCGTACCGCCTCGGCGGCCGGTGACAGGCTTCAGCCTGCTTAGAGCGCGTTTCAGAATGACGGTTTGGGTGAGGCTTCAGCCTCACCCCTCCCATAAACGACCGAGGACGAAGCAAGCACGCCCCGGCGGCACACGTCTTCATTCTGAAACGTTCTCCTAGCGCAACAACGAGGTCTCGGCGTCGAGCGACCGGATGTACGCCTCGATCAGCCGGGACGCAGCCTCCACGTCGGAGAGCTGGGCGATCTCGCCCGCCGAGTGCATGTACCGCAGCCGCTATCGCCTCTACGCGGAGTCGAGTTCGGGATGGCGGGTGGCGACGCGGTAGAAGCCCGAGTGGAAGACGAGCGGCTCGCCCTCGAACGCCTCGTACTGCTCCACCTCGCCGATGAAGATCACGTGGTCGCCGCCGTCGTGGTGACGGACGTGCCGGCACGTAAAACGGGCAATAGCCCCGTCGAGGAGTGGTACGCCGCCGACACCGTCGACGACCTCGACACCGCCGAACTTGTCGATCGCGGGCGTCGAGAACTGACGTGACAGGTGGTGCTGGTCGGCGGCGAGCACATTGACCGCGAAATGGTCACAGTCGACGAACTCGGACATGCTCGCCGCCCCTTTGCCCAGGCACCAGAGCACGAGCGGCGGGTCGAGCGAAAGCGACGTGAACGAGTTCGCCGTCACTCCGACGCGGCGCCCGTCTCCCGCCCTGGTCGTGATCACCGTCACACCCGTTGCGAACTGCCCGAGCGCGCGCCGCAGATCCCGCCGGTCGAAGGGGTCGTGCTCCGCCTGCCGCCGTTGCTCGGCAATCAGCCGTCGAGCCTCGGCGCCGTCGAACCACCACGGATAGAAGGAACGAGGGTCGTCGAACCCGTTCGCGACCGTCCCTGCAAGCGCTGGAAGCTCCTCGGCCGCTCCGAGCAGTTCGAGCACGTGCGGCTTCGGTGGAGCGAGCAGTGCGTTCGTCCACCCCGTCACCCACTGGGCATAGCCCCGCCAATAGCGGTCGAACGTCTCCTGCATCCACGCCGGGTCGAAGGGGCCGTCACCGCGCTCGAGGATCGCCTCGAGGTAAATGTCCGCGCACTTGGCGGCGTTGTTCGACCCCTGCCCTGTGATCGGGTCGTTGAGGACGACCGCGTCGGCCATTCCGAGCACGCAATCCCCGTCCGGGAGCGCTGCAACGGGATGACGGACGGTCGGAGCGAACCGGCCCGTCAGGACGCCGTTCGGGTCGGTCAACTCCACGTCCCGGCAGCGTTCCGCCTCCCAGGGCAGATGCTCCTCGAGGATCGACAGCGATCGCGCGAGATGCTCGGCGGGGGAGCGGACATCTTCCCAGCAGTCCATCGGACCACCGGGAACACCTTCGAACACCATGATCTCGCACGGGCCTCCCCTCGTCAGAGCAGGGAACACGAAATACTCCCCGACGCCCGGGATCAGGTTGAAACAAACGGCTGCGAACTCGGGTCGTGGGCTCATGCCGTGCACGTAGGTGAGGGCAAGCGCCCGTTGAGGGCGGTCGAACGGTGATTTCTCGGCGTCGCGCGTGAACAGGCGCCCGAGGTCGCCCTTGCCGGTGGCAACGACCACGAGGTCGTGCCCTTTCGCGTAACCCTCGAGATCACCGCCGTCGGCCTCGTGGATCAGCAACCGACCACCCCGTAACTCGAAGTCCTCCGTCCAGGTAGAGAGCTTCAGCCGCTGATCGACCGATTGTGCGGGCGCATCGAGACGCGCCGCCCACGAGACAGCCGTGCCGCCCCCACCGTCCGGCACCGCGAACGAGATGCCCTCGACCGGCGGGCAGGCCGAGTCCCACCTCGCAAGTCCGAGACCGCGCTCGATCCGGAGCGCCGTCTCGAACATGCACTGGCTCGAGAGCACCGGCCCCGCTGCCACCTCGTCCGGCGAGCGATTGGAGACGAGTGTGACTTCGCAGCCCGCGGCGAGCAGACCCAGCGCGAGCTGTGTCCCCGCCTGCCCCGCTCCGACTATCGCAACTCTCGGCACAACTCGTCGACCCCGGCCGGGCCCTAGTGCGTTGTCCCGGAACGTGTCGCCGGTTTGCTGCACAGGCGAGTGGAGCATCCACTCGCCACCGGGACGGGCATGCGCCCGTCCCCTACCGGCTTCCGGTCGAAGGTTTCGGGACGGTGCATTACCCGGCCGCGATCTCGGCGAGGTACGCCTCGGCCATCCCGGGATCCATGAACCAGTCGTAGAACTCCGGCGGATTGTCGAAGCCGTTGACGAAGCGGTGAGCGACGG
>Ga0315273_10002589_pt1 | contig 21446 bp, 20 predicted proteins | sample YL17G02_0_MG_FD_205753 | JGI IMG/M metagenome (GOLD analysis project Ga0315273, IMG submission 205753) | Sediment microbial communities from Yellowstone Lake, YNP, Wyoming, USA - YL17G02_0 | ecosystem: Environmental > Aquatic > Freshwater > Lake > Sediment | place: USA: Wyoming | collected... | reverse complement strand
AGCACGGCAAGCCGATGGCGCGGATCGACGGCGAGGCGATGCGGGCGCTGCTCGCCTACGACTATCCCGGCAACGTGCGGGAGCTGGAAAACCTCCTCGAGCGGGCGACGATCATGGAGACAAAAAACGTCATCTCGATCGGATCCCTCCCCCCGAATGTGACAAAATTTGTCACCCAGGGGGTGGAAGGGATAGTGCCTAATCAGGAAATATTCCCGGAAGAGGGGGTCTTTCTCGACACGGAGATGGACCGCCTGGAAAAGATCCACCTGCTGAACGCCCTGGGAAAAACGGGGGGAAATCGAACTGAGGCAGCGAAATTATTGAATATTTCCCTTCGGTCGATCCGGTACCGGTTGCAGAAGCACGGGATCGAGTGAGGTTCTCCTCCAACGGAACTGAAGTTTTGGCCCGCCCCTTGCGATAAGGGGGGCAACAAAACAGATTCTCCAGACCCGAAAGGAGGAGACAAAGATGCTGAGCATGCTGAAGGGCAAGAAGGGGTTCACCCTGATCGAACTGATGATCGTCGTCGCGATCATCGGCATCCTGGCCGCCATCGCCATCCCGAACTTCCTGCGGTTCCAGGCGAAGTCGAAGCAGTCCGAGGCCAAGACGAACCTCGGCGGGATCTTCACGGCGCAGACGGCGTACTTCTCCGAGTGGAACTTGTACGGCACCTTTGCTCAGATCGCCTGGGCGCCGGTGGGGTCGAAGCAGGTCTACACGTATTTCAGCGGTGCGGCGGGCGACAGCGTAACTCCGCCGGTAAACCCGGCGAGCGCGTGGGTAGGGACGCCCGCCCCGGCGATGTCGAACGTCGCCCCCGTGGGCTTCACCGCTGGCGCGATCGGAAACATCGACGCCGATGCAATTCTTGATAGTTGGTATGTAAATGATGTGAAGACCTTATTGCCTATTTCCGACGACGTAACCGCCTAGGAATTGGGTTCCAGCAGTGGAATGCGAAAAGGCGGCAGAAATGCCGCCTTTTTTTTCCTTTTATTTCTCCTCCTGGTTTCCGTTGTTGATACCGGAAAGTTTCTTCCGGTCCGGCTGGGGATCCTCAGGCTGGTGGTCTTTTCCGCAGCGGTCCTTCTCCTTTGGCGTGGCAGGGATGAGAAATCGGAGATCGAACTTTACCCGTTGATCGTCGGCGGATTCGTCTTCCTCTCCCTGGGGCACGCATTTTCGTCCATCTACCCCTGGGTATCCATGCAACACGCACTCAACATCGCGATGGCATCCATCCTCCTTGGGTGGGCGTACCGAATCGTTCGCAACGATCCCGACCGGGCGCGGGAGGCGGTTTTTCTATCGATTTGCGCCGTCGGAGTTCTGCAGTTCGTGGTGGCCCTGTATCAAAGATACGGCACAGGCAACTTCCGCCCCCGGGGAACGTTCGACAACTCGAATTTCTTCGCCGAATTCATGGCCGTTGCGGGGGTGCTGTGCCTGTCCCGTTTCCTCGCGAAGTGGGAGCGAAGCGAGATCCGATTGACGAGCGCCGCCGGAGCGGTCCTCTTCCTCGGCGCCGCGCTTGCGCTCTCCGCATCCCGGGCGGTGCTCATCGCGGTGGTTCCTGCGGTTGGAATACTTCTATTGTTGCGGTTCGGGTGGAGAAGGGGAGGGGTGTTCCTTCTGGCAGGAGGTATTCCCGCCCTTGCGCTCCTCGGGTACCAGGCCGCGGTGCGCTTTACTTCTCCGGACCCGTATAATTACGCGCGACTCGTCATGTGGAAATCCGCCGTCCGGATCTTCCAATCGTACCCGTTCGGCGTTGGCCTGGGAGGGTACAAATATTACTGGTTCGCGACCCAGTCTCCCGTCGAAGGGGCGTTTGCTAAATACGGGAAGTACGCCACGACCGCGCACAACGAGTTTCTGGAGGTTCTCACCGGACTGGGCGCCGTGGGGTTGGTTCTCTTTCTGCTGGTCCTGCTGGTTCCCGTGTTTCTCGCGGTGCGCGGTTTCCGGGGAATCGAGGAAGGGAGGAAGTGGGCCGTGGCCGGGGCGGCTGGCGGCCTGCTCGTGTCCGGCATTCACGCCATGTTCGATTTCAATTTCCACGAAATCGGGCTGGTCGTGCTCGACGCGATCCTCCTTGGCGCGCTCCTGGCGTGGCTCCCCCCGCCCCGTTCACGCTTCCGTCTCTCCGTCTTTCCGTGGCTCAAGCGACTCGGTGTGGCGGCGGCGATCCTGGTGCTCGCCTTCTCGACGGCGACCGTGGCGGGAAAAACCGCTCACCGGATGGGAGTCTCGCGTCTCCAGCGCGGAGACATCTCCAGAGCAGAGAGGATGTTCCGCTTAGCCATTGGTGTGGATCCGTTCTGCGACACGTATCCGGATGCGATGGCGGCGCTCGGCCACCGGTTGTACCTGGAGGAGGTTCGGGGCGGGAACCCGGATCCTCTGCGGGCCGAATCCCTGCTGACCGAGTCTATCCGCTGGGAGGCGAAAGCCGTCTCCCTGAGCGCGAGGGATTTCCGGAAGACATCCCGTCTTTCGCGACTCTTTGTCGATCGGTACGGGGTTTCACGGAGACAGGAAGATCTGATGGCATCTATAGAGTGGGCAGACCGCGCTTTGGAGATCAATCCGTACAGCGCTGAAAAGTTGTGGGATCGGGCCGAACTCCTGATACTGGACCGGCGCCCGGCCCATGCGGCGGGCGATCTGGCGCGTGCCGTATCGATCGAGCCGAACTTCTGCCGGGGCTATGCTAAACTTGCCGGGTTGACGAAAGGGATGGACGAACCGCAGTCCCGCGCATGGGAAGCCCGAGCTGAAAAATGCAGGGAAGCGGCCAGAGGACGATCGCTGGAGGAGAACGAACGTTGGCTGGTGGAGGAACCCGAACCCATGTCGAAGCCGGTGGCGGGGAAGAACGAGGACGGGGAGCCCGAGTTGCCGTCTGGCTTCTCCCCGTCGCGCTGATCCTCCTTTCCGCCGCGATCTCCCATCGGGTCACGAGTGGTCGCACACAGGCGGCCGCGCGCGGGAATTCCCCCTCCGTTCTCGGCGCGATCAGCCGACGGCCGGCTCTTTCTTTCGGATTCCCGAATCTCCTCGGGGATCTTGTCTGGCTTGAGGCGGTGCAGGTTTCCGGGAACCGGAAGATGACCCGGAACGATTACGAGAGCCTCTCCGATCTTCTCTCCACGGTCAGTCGCTTCGACCCCCGCTTTGGTGTCCCGTATCTTCTCGGCGGGATCGTTCTGGGAGACTCCCCGGATCATGCGGGCGCGGCATTGGATCTTCTCGCGCGGGGGGCGAGACAGTTCCCCTCGGAGTGGCTGTTTCCTTTCTACACCGGTTACATCCAATACTTTTCGCTCGGGAACCCGGAGGAAGGCGGAATGGCTCTCCTCCGGGCGGCCCGGATCCCTGGCAGCCCGGACTATTTCCCGATGCTCGCGTCGCGGATGCTCTCCGAGGGCCATCGCCCGGCGACCGCCCTCGAGTTTCTGCAGGGAATGACGGAGCGGGAGACGGACCCCCGACGGAAAGCTTCCCTGGAGGAGCGGATTCGCCAGGTTACCGTTGAACGCGACCTGCAGTGGATGGAAGGGGCGATCGCGGACTATACTTCGAGAGTCGGTGCCCCTCCTGGCGGGCTCGCAGACCTGATACACCTGGGGGTACTCTCCAGAATTCCCGAGGAACCGTACGGGGGAAAGTATATGCTGACGCCGGACGGGCGGGTTCGGAGCGATCGGGCGCCGCAGGAAAGGCTCAAGGTGCTGCGGAAACGATGAGCGACCCCCGTCCCGTCATCGAGGTGGAAGGACTCGTGAAGTCGTACCCCACGGGGTTCTGGCGCCGCAGGGTGCGCGTTCTGGACGATATCTCCTTCACCGTGGGGGAGAACGAGGTGGTCGGGTTCCTCGGCGCGAACGGGGCGGGGAAGACGACCACGATCAAGATCCTCAACTGCCTTGCATTTCCGGATGCGGGGTCCGTCCGGATCTTCGGGGAGCGGGGGGGCGTCCGCTCCGCCTCCCGGCGCCGTATCGGATTCATGCCGGAACAACCGTACTTCTACGAGTACCTGACCGGTTTCGAGTTCCTCGATCTGTGCGGCCGGCTGAACGGAATGGGCCGTGAGGAGACCCGCCGGCGGTCCGCGGAGATGCTCGCGCGCGTTCGGTTATCAGAAGCCGGAAACACCGCGATCCGGAAGTATTCGAAGGGGATGATGCAGCGGCTGGGGCTCGCCCAGGCACTCCTGCACGACCCCGAGCTCGTGATCCTCGACGAACCGATGTCCGGACTCGACCCGATGGGGAGGATGGACGTCCGAGGTATCATCACGGAGTTGAAAACGGCGGGCCGGACCGTGTTCTTCAGCAGCCACATCATTTCGGACGTCGAGGCGCTTTGCGACCGGGTCATTCTCCTTGATCACGGGAAGAAGATCGCTGAGGGGAAGGTCGCCGATCTGATCGGGGGTGAGGTTCGGTTCGTCGAGCTCGTCTTCTCTCCGCCACCGCCGCTCGAGTGGCTCGGCGCCGAGGGTATTCCGCCCGAGCGTGCGACCCGATCGGGGGACGCGCTCGTGGTGCGGGCCGGGGACGTCGAAGAGGCGAACCGCTGGGTCTACGGTCTGGGCGCGCGGGGGGCCAGACTTCGATCGATGACGCAGGCGAGGCCGAATCTGGAGGAGATCTACGTCACGCATCTGGCGCGGAACGACTGGGTGGGAGCCGGCGATGACGCGTAGGTTGCTCTCCATCGCAGCGAACACGTTCCGTGAGACCGTTCGGAACAAGGTCCTGTACGTGATTCTCGCCTTTGCCCTGGTCGTCATCGGGTTGACCTGGTTCCTCGCCGACCTTTCGATGGGGGAACTCTCCCGCATCGTCGCGGATGTCGGACTGGCCAGCATCCATCTGTTCGGCGTCACCATCGCCGTCTTTCTCGGCATTACCCTGGTCAGCCAGGAATTGGAACGGAAGACGATCTACCTTGTTCTCTCCAAGCCGGTCCCGCGGTGGGAGTTCGTCCTTGGCAAGGCGGCGGGTCTGTGCTCGACGATTTTGCTCATGACCTCTGTTATGGCCGTTACGCTCTTCGCGGTGCACGCGGCATACAGCGGCAAGGCGGAGCCCGGGATCCTCGTGGCGACTGCCGGTGTGTATCTCGAACTCGTCCTGCTGGTATGCCTGGCCACCCTTTTCTCCACATTCACCACGCCGACGCTCAGCGCCATGTTCACGCTTTCCCTGTTCCTGATCGGCCACCTGTCGCAGAGTATGTTCGTTCTTGGCGGGCAGGCGAAGTCGGCCGGGGCGCGGGCGGCCGCGTCATTCCTCTTCTACATCCTCCCAAATCTCGAGATCTTCAACTGGAAGAACGCCGTGGTGTATGGGGAAGTCCGCTCGCCTGCGATCCTGCTCCCGGCCGCGGGGTATCTTGTCTGCTACGGGACGGCGGTGCTTCTCCTGGCGTGTCTCCTCTTCTCGCGGAAAGATTTCAAGTGATCCTCTCCGCATCGTCCATCCTCGCTCCCGCGGCGGTCTTCCTGCTCTCCCTTCTCCTGGCCCTCTACCTCACGCCGATCTTTCGGGACGCGGCCCGGCAGTTCGGGATCGTGGACGCCCCGGACGGGAAGCTCAAGGCCCAGAAGAATCCGGTTCCCTACTTCGGGGGGGTAGCGGTTTTCGCCGCGGTGCTCTTCCCCGTTTCCCTGTTCCTGCAATTCAGCGACAAGGTCTCCGGGCTGCTCCTCGCGTGCTCCATCATCGTTCTGCTCGGACTGATCGACGACATCGGCCGGCTTTCACCCCGTGTCAAGCTGCTGGTCCAGGTGACCGCCGTGTTCCTCATGATGAAATCCGGAATCCGGATCCGCATCGAGGCGTTCCCGCCGCTCCTGTGCGTCGCCCTCACCTTTCTGTGGATGATCGTGATGACGAACGGCTTCAACCTGATCGACGTGATGGACGGCCTTGCCGCGGGAGTGGCGACGGTCTCCGGCCTGGCGCTGGCCGTCGTGTTTGTCCTCCAGGGGAACCGGATGGGACTCATCCTCTGCCTCTCCCTGGTCGGCGCTCTCCTCGGCTTCCTCCGGTACAACCGGCCCCCGGCGACGATCTATCTCGGGGACACCGGCTCGCTCCTGATCGGTTTCCTCCTCGGGGGGCTTGCCATCGAGGGGGATTACACGGCGAGAAACCCGTACGGCTGGCTTACCGCCCTGGCCGTCTTTGCCGTCCCCCTGTTCGAGATCGCCTTCGTCTCCTGGCTGCGGTCTCGACGGGGGGCATCCATCTTCGCTGGGAGCCGGGACCATTTCAGCCTCCGGCTCCGTCGTTGGAAGCTGACACGTGGGCAGACGGTTTCCGCCAGCTGCGGGTCCGCCGCCGTCGCTGCGGCTGTTGGGCTGGTGGGAATGGGGTTGCAACCTCTCCCGTCCCTGTTCGCCTACGGATCCATCGGACTCCTGTTTCTCCTGGTTGCGGTGTGGTTGAAAACGATCGACATGGGACTGTGAAGGCGCTGGTATGATTCTCGTTCTCGGAGGAGGGATCACGGGGCTCGCGGCGGCGAGAACGCTGGCCGCCGCCGGAGAGGAATTCCTGGTCCTCGAGGCGGAGGCCGAGCCCGGCGGATGGTGCCGTTCGATCCGGTCCGGCCGGTACGTGTTCGACCGGAGCGGTCACTTCCTTCACCTTTCCGATCCTCACATGCGGGAGTGGATTCTCGATCTTCCGGGTGTTTTGTGGGAGTCGATCGCGCGCGATGCCCGGGTCCTCCTCCGGGGGAAGATCACCCCGTACCCGTTCCAAGCCAACTTGTACGGGCATGGACCGGACGTCATCCGGCGGTGCCTCACCGATTTCGCGGCCGAGCGGATCCGGGAGACCGTGAGCGGGCCGGTCGAAGCGAAGAATTTCGAGGAGTGGCTTCTCCGGAGATTCGGGAGAGCGATGTGCCGGGAGTTCTTCTTCCCCTACAACCGGAAGATGTGGTGCACCTCCCTTCGCGGGATGGGGTACGGCTGGGCCTCCTGGTCGGTCCCGGTGCCCTCCATCGCGGATCTGCTCGCAGGCGCCCGCGGCGAGACACGAACGGGGATGGGGTACAACCCGTCCTTTCTCTACCCACGCTCCGGCGGCATCGGCGCTCTTGTCTCCGCCCTTTCGACGGGGGTCCGCGGCCGGGTGCGCACCGCGACCCGGATTTCCCGGATCGACCTGCGGAAGAAGGTGGCCTGGTCCGCAGGAGACGAGGCGTTCCACTTCGACGCGGTCATTTCGACGATCCCCCTGCCGGAGATGGCCCGCTCCTGCGTGAACCTCCCATCCGGCGTTCGGGGGGCCGCCTCGGCCTTGCGGTGGGTGAAGGTCCTTTGCGTCAACCTGGGCGTTCGCGACCCCGCGGCGACGCACGGGCATTGGGTCTACGTCCCCGAGCGGGCGTACCCGTTCTTCCGGGCCGGTTTCCTCTCGAATGTTTCCGCCGCCGCGGGACCGAAAGGATGCGCGTCCGTGTTCGTGGAGACGAGCTTCCCCTCGGGTGCGCGCGTTAATGTCCGGGAGGAGGTCCGGAAGGCGACCGGGGGCCTGCGGCGAATGGGAGTCCTTCCACCCGGCCGGAAACCCGAGATCGTGGAACCTGTCCTTCTCGACCCCGCGTACGTCGTGTTCGATCATGCCCGGGATGCGGCGGTACGACGGGTGCGAGAGCATCTGCGCGAAAAGGGAGTCTTCACCGCGGGTCGGTACGGCGCCTGGGACTATTACGGAATGGAGGCGTCGATGGCGGACGGGATCCGCGCCGCCCGGGATGCCATCCACAAGGTTCGGGGAATGCCCGCGTGAGCGGGACGGTGAATCGCGGCGGAACGGCCCGCGCCCGCGTGGTCCACGTCATCACGATGCTCGAGTGGGGCGGCGCCCAGGAGAACACCTTGTACAGCGTGGAACACCTCGATCCCGGGCGGTACGACCGCGTTCTGGTCGCCGGGAAAGGCGGGATGCTCGACGGGCGGGCGCGCCGGATCCCCGACCTGCGGGTCATCCTGCTGGAGGATCTTGTCCGCGAGGTTCGTCCCGCTCGCGACGCGAAGGCGTTCCTTTCATTGCGATCGATCCTCCGGGAGGAGAAGCGCGTGGCCGGCGGAGCCCCCCTGGTCGTGCATACCCACAGCTCCAAGGCGGGGATCCTCGGAAGGGCGGCGGCGCGCGCGGCGGGAGCGGACGCCGTCGTTCACTCCATTCACGGGTTCGGGTTCCACGGAGGCCAATCGAAGCCGACGCATGCTTTCTACGTCGGGTTGGAGAGGATGGCGTCCCGCTGGACGGACGCGTTCGTCGCGGTGTCGGAGGAGAATATCCGGGCGGGCGTGCAGGAGGGGATCTTCCGTCGGGAGCGATGCCGCCTGATCCGCAGCGGATTCGACACGGCAAGATTCCTCGCGGGGTCCCGTGCGGCGGGCCGGAAGATCCTGGGGATTCCGGAAGGGGTCCCGGTGGTGGGAACGGTTGCGGTGTTCAAACCGCAAAAAGCCCCGCTGGATTTTGTGGAGACGGCCCGGCGTGTGGCGTCGGAGATCCCCGATTCCCGTTTTGTGATGGTCGGCGACGGGGAGATGCGCGGAGAGGCGGAGCGTGCCGTCGCCGCGATCGGGATGTCGGATCGTTTTTCATTCCTCGGCTGGCGGCCCGAAGTTCCGGAGCTGATGGCGGCCTTCGACGTGTTTCTTCTCACTTCCCGGTGGGAAGGCCTTCCGAAGGTGGTGCCGCAGGCGCTGATCGCCGGGTGCCCGGTGGTTGCCACGGCGGTCGACGGGACCCGGGAGATCGTCGATCCCGGGGTGGACGGTGTGCTCGCCCCTCCGGGGGACATCGAGGCCCTTCGGAGGGGCGTCGCGGATATCCTTACGGGGCGGCTTCCGCTGGATGCGGCGAGGAAGCGGGAGCGCCTGGTCCGGGAGTTCGACCAGGACGAGATGGTGCGGGCGCAGGAGCGGCTCTACGCGGAGATCCTCGCGGGAAAGGGGTATCCGGGTTGGTCATGATGGCGGTGGCGGTGTTCCTCGTCGGCGCGTGCATCGGATCTTTCCTGAACGTGGTGATTCATCGCTTGCCCCGAGGGGAGTCGATCGTGTCGCCCCGGTCGCGCTGTCCCGGCTGCGGCAGGGCGATCCGGGCGTGGGAGAATATCCCGATCGTGAGCTTCATCGTCCTCGGAGGGAAATGCGCCGGGTGCGGGGGGGCTATCTCCTGGCGGTACCCGGCGGTCGAGCTGCTCACGGCGGCCGGGTTCGCCGCGATCTTCCTTCTGGACGGGCCCGGGATCCCGCTGTTCCCCGACCTGCTCTTCTTCTCCCTCCTCGTGCCGATCGCTTTCATCGACATCGACCACCGGATCATCCCCGACGAACTCTCCCTCGGCGGGCTCGCCGCGGGACTGCTCCTTTCCTTCCTCCCCGGCGGGGAGTGGAAGGGGAGCGTCGCGGGTGCGCTGCTGGGAGGCGGCATCCTCTACGCGACGGCCTTCTTGTATGAAAAAGTGCGGGGGGCCGAGGGGATGGGCGGCGGCGACATAAAACTGTTGACGATGATCGGTGCATTCCTGGGGTGGCGCGGGGCACTGGCCACGATCTTCTTCGGCGCGTTCCTCGGAGCGGCGGGGGGGATGCTTGCGATGCGAAAGGGTGGGGAGGGGCTTAAGACGGCGATCCCGTTCGGGCCGTACCTGTGCGTCGCCGCCCTTCTGTCCCGGTATCTTGGAGAATGGTTTTGGAGGATGATCCTGATCGGCGGCATGGTGGAGTTTTGAACAAGCTCGACATCCTGTTCTACCTCTACGGGATGGACGGCGGCGGCGCGGAACGCCATGTCCTCTACCTGCTCCAGCGATTGGACCGGACCCGCTTCTCCCCGAGGCTGTTCCTTAAGTGCGCCGACGGGCCGTACCTCGGCAGGGTTCCCCCCGACGTCCCGGTGGTGAGCGAGTACCGGTCCTTCGAGGAGGAGATCCGAACGCCCACAGTCTGGAAGGAACTCCGGCTGGTCCGGGGCCTGGCACGGTATCTCCGTGAGCGCCCGCCGGACCTGATCTACGGCAGGATGTACAGCTCCGCGCTGGTGGCCGGTCTCGCCAAGCTCTGGAGCGGCTGCCGGTCGCCTCTGGTTGCCTCCGAGGGGATCTTCCCGAGCGTTGGGATCCTCCCCGACCTCGGCCGCTTCAAGTTTCCCCGTCTCCACTTCGTGAGAAAGGTGCAGAGAGACGTCTCGGCGGTGATCGTCTGCACGGCGAAGGCCATGGTCGAGGACGGCATCGCTTTTTACGGGTGCGCGCGGGAGAAGATGCGGATCATCCCGAACGGCCTCGACATTGAAGCCATCGACCGCGCCCGGCGGGAACTTCCCGGGCACCCTTGGGCGGATGGGACCCACGCTCTCGTGGTGGCGGTAGGCCGGCTCTGTCCGCAGAAAGGGTTCGACGTCCTTCTGGACGCGTTTGCGCCCGTTGCGGCCGTCCTCCCCTCCGTGCGTCTGGTTGTCCTCGGAAAGGGGAATGACCGGGAGGACCTGCTCCGGCAAGCGGCTGCCCTCGGGATCGCGGACAAGGTGGATTTCCCCGGCTGGCTGCCGAACCCCTATGCCCTCCTTTCCCGGGCGACTGTTTTCACGATGAGCTCGAGGTACGAGGGATTCCCCAACGCGCTGCTGGAGGCGATGGCGTGCGGGGTGCCCGCGGTTGCCACGGATTGCCCCAGCGGTCCTTCCGAGATCCTTGAGGGGGAGGTTGGGATCCTGGTACCAATGGACGACGCAAAGGAGCTTTCCGATGCCCTGCGGAAGGTCCTGCAGGACCCTGCTCTCCGCGACCACCTCGCCCGCGAGGGGCGGCGGCGTGTTGAGGAGCGGTACTCCCTCGACCGGATGGTCTCGGCCTACGAGCGGCTTTTCGAAGAGGTCGTCGCTTCCGGGACCGGTAGGGACTTGCGGGCAGAGAGGAAGACCCCGGAGATCAGGAGTTCCTCGTCAGAATAACCCCGGAACTCCCGGTCTAGGCGCCCGCGAATCCCGCGGACCATTCGGAGTAGGGACTCGTCGTAATCCACCCCCTCTCGAAGCGAAGGCGGGTGGGGGACAAGGTCCCCCTCCCGTCCGAAAACGTGGGTGATATACAGCGTGGCGTCATACCCCGATTCCCTCACCTTCCGGACGTAGTATGGATACATCCGGCGGTTCGGCTTCCCCGAGCGCTCCGTCATCCTCCGCCACAGCCATCCCGGGAAGATCAGAAAGGTCATCGGGTGGTTCCCGCCGGCCGAGAACATCTCGTGGTCGCGCAGGTCGATCTTGTGAGCCATCTTCCCCCCGGGGGCGAGCAGGCGGTCCATCGCCAGGAACGCCCGGTCCGGGTCGTACAAGTGCTCGAAGACCGCGCGGGAGAAGACGAGGTCGAAGTGGCCGGGGGGGAAGCGCTCTCCGCAATCCTCGAGGCCGGCACCAGTCAGGTACGCGAGTCGCTCGGGGTTGTACTCCCAATCCCCTCGCAGGTCGCCAAGGAAAGAGCTGTCGAACCATTCCCGGAACCCAGGGTCCAGCCGCTCCCGGAGGGCAAGGTAGACCTTGGAGAGGTGGGTCCGGTCCCGCTCGGGCTCGAATTTGTCGACGCATACGACCTGCGACGCCCCGTGGGACACGAAGAGGGCCCCCACCCCCAGGTTGTCCCCCGGCCCCACGACGAGGATCCTCTTTCCCCCGAGTTCATCGAGTCCGACGCCGCCATACTCCAGGTAGTCCCGGAACTCCGTCTCGATGTACCCGACGCTCTCCTGTACGTCCTTCCCCTTCAGGATGGTCCCGGAGGTTGTCGAGCGCACACCGCGGGAGAAGCGCCGTCCCTGGCGCCAGTCGTCCGCGACGTGGTACAACACCTTCACCCAGACCCGGCGGCGCAGGGACTCCGGGATCGGCAGCCTCACCGGAGGTCCTCCACCCGATAGTGCTCCTTCCACATCCCGAACTGGAGGATCGCCCAGAGGGCGGGGAAATGATTCCTGCGGCCCGAAAGGTGCTCCTCCACCAGCCGCCCCACCCCTTCGGGGAGGAAGTACCCTTCCAGCCGGAGGCGCTCCGCCCCCAGATACTCGCGAACGAGAGACCGCAGTTCCCCGCGGAACCAGCGGTCAAGAGGGACCCCGAACCCCATCTTCGGCCGATCCACCATCTCCTTCGGAAGGTAGCGGTGCAGGAGGCGCTTCAGGAGGTGCTTCTGCTCCCTCCCGCGGAACTTGTGTTCCACCGGGAGCCGGCCGGCGAACTCGACGATCCGGTGGTCCAGCAGCGGCACGCGGGCTTCGAGAGAGTACGCCATGGACGCACGGTCCACCTTGGCGAGGATGTCGTCGGGCAGGTACGTGAGGAGGTCTACCGCCATGAGTCGGTCCATCTCCGCCAACCCTTGCGTCCGGTCATAGGCGCGGTAGAAGAGGAGCCTGGTGTCGTCCGACACCCGTGGGAGAAGCGACGGCAGGCGATCCTTCTCGCAGATCCCCACCAGGTTCCGGTACGCGTCGATCGACCGGGCCTGCGCGATACTTGCCGCGGCCTTCCTCGCCCGGGGGTGCGGCACGCGGTAGAGGAGGGAGGAGAGGACCTTTCGGACCGGCGCGGGGATCGACCCGAGGAGGCCGAGGGACCGGTACCAGGCATACCGCGGATAGCCGCAGAACAGCTCGTCCCCCCCGTCGCCGGAGAGGCTCACCGTCACGAACCGCCGCGCGAAACGGGAAACCATCATCGTGGGAATCGCCGAAGGGTCCGCGAACGGCTCGTCATAAAACTCCGGCAGGTGCCGGATGATGGGGATGGCCTCCGATGGGTCGCAGATCTCCTCGTGGTGCTCCGTCCCCAGGTACCCGGCCACCAAGCGCGCGTGGGGCGATTCGTCGAATCCCTTTTCCCGGAAGCCGATGGAGAAGGTGCGGACGGGGAGGGACGACTCGGACTGCATGACGGCGACCACGAGGGAGGAGTCGATCCCCCCTGAGAGGAACGCCCCCAGGGGCACGTCGCTGATCATCCGGTACCGCACGGAGGACCGGACGAGCCCCTCGAGTTCCTCGAGGTACTCCTCTTCTGTTCGTCGGTCCCCGGGCTTTCCCCAGAAATCGAGGACGTTCCAGAAGGGCGCGAGGCTCCACGCACCGTCCATCGTGAGGGTGGCGATGTGTCCCGGGGGCAGTTTGCTGCACCCCTCGAAAATCGAGTGAGGCGCGGGGACGTACATGAACTGGAGGTAGTACTGGAGGGCCTCGCGGTCGACGTGCCGCGGGAAATCCGGGTGCTCGAGCAGTGGCTTGAGTTCGGAGCCGAAGAGGAAAAAGTTGGCCCCGCGGTGGTAGTACAGCGGCTTGATCCCGAGGCGGTCGCGCACGAGGAAGAGCTTCCGCGCCTTGCCGTCCCACAGGGCGAAGGCGAACATCCCGATGAACCGGGTGACGCAGGAGATCCCCCAGTGCCGGTAGGCGTAGAGGATCATCTCCGTGTCCGAAGTTCCGCGGAATCGATATCCCAGGGAGGATAGTTCGGCGGAGATCTCCTGGTAGTTGAAGATCTCTCCGTTGAAGGAGAGCGCCAGGTCCGCCTCCGGATCCGTCATCGGCTGCGCGCCGGTCGGGGTCAGGTCGAGGATCGCCAGGCGGCGGTGGCACAGGCCCACACACCGGTCGGGGGTGACGTACCGTCCTTCCGCGTCCGGCCCGCGGTGGACCATGCGGGCCGCCATCCGCTCGAGCAGTTCCTCCGCCCCCGGTTCTCCGGTGGGGCGGAGAAATCCCGCGATTCCGCACATGGTGTCAGCCTTCCCCAACGAGATGTACGCGCCCCGGCGTGCCGCCCGCCGATGATCCATAGGATACATCGACCGGCCTGCTCGATGGCAACGGTTCCGGGACTTGTGGTAATTTCCTTGTTGTGAGCGAAGATCCCATCCCCCCTGCCGCCGACCGGGAAATCCGTTGCCTTTCCTGCGGCGCCCCGTCCGGGGCCAGGCTCTTGGAGAGGATTCCCTACCGCGAGATCTGGGACCGCCTCCGCGACGAGTGGGAAGCTTCCTTCTCCGAGGATGTGGTGCAGCGCCATACGCCCTGCGTGGAGACCGCCCTTTTCGAATGCCCCCGGTGCGGCGCGCATTTCTTCGATCCGCCCGCGGCCGGGGACGCGGACTTCTACCGGGAGCTCGGGGAAAGCCCGCGGTACTACTCCCCCTGGAAGTGGGAGTTCGACTGGGTGAAGGCACGAATCGCCCGAGGGGCCGCGGTCCTGGACGTCGGGTGCGGCGGCGGGGATTTCCTGGCCGGGATCGCGCCGGCGGCGGGCTGCGCGGTCGGCGTGGAGTGGAGCCCCCCAGCGGTCGCCCGGGCCCGAGCCCGGGGGCTGGACGTAAGGGAGGGAGACCTCGCCGGGTACGCGGCGGAGTTCGCGGGCTGTTTCGACGCGGTCTGCGCCTTCCATGTCCTGGAGCATCTCCCGGAGCCCGCCGGATTCCTGGGGTCGCTTCGGCGGTGTCTCCGCCCCGGCGGTTCCCTGTACCTGTCCGTACCCAACCGGATGCGCTCCGGCCGCGCACCGCTCGAGCCGCTGGACTGTCCCCCCCATCATCTGACGCGCTGGTCTCCCGCGTCCCTGGCCGCGATCGTGCGCCGATCCGGACTCCTCCCGGCCGAGATCGCCACGGAGCCGGTGGAGATTTCCATCCCCCGGGATCGACTGCGGGAGCGCATCCGGGGCGCCGTGGGAAAGGTTCCCGTTGTCGGCGGGCTGTTGGAGACGTGGCTCCCTCGGGCCGCATGGCGGGTGGTGTTCTTCCCGCAGTTGCTCTCCCTCTACCGGCGATACGGGGTGCTGGAGCGCGCCGGTTTCTTCGGATTGTCGGTGGTGGTCCGCTGCGTCGAGGCACCTTCGTGAACAGGACTGCAGGGGAGAAGCCGGGAAGCGCGGAAGGGCCTTCCTTGGCGCGGGCGGTCCTCGGTGGCACGGGGTTGCTGGCCGCCGCGGGCGCTGTCACAAAGATGTTCGGCCTGGTTTCCGCTCCGATCCTCACCCGGCTCGTGGGGCCGGCGTCATACGGTGTGGTTGCCCTGGCGGGGACGATCTCCTCCCTGGCGACCACGGTGGCCATGATGGGGGTGGATCTTTCGTACGCGCGATATTTCTTCGACGGTGGAGGTGCTAAGGGGGAAGCGGTAGAGAGGTTCTGCTGGCGCTTCGCCCTGGGGACCGGCCTGGCCATGTCGCTTCTTGCCGGCGCAGCCTGGTGGTGGTGGGATGAAACGACCCGTTCGACCAGAAACCTGGCTGCGGTCGTGGCAGCGGGAACGTTCGTCGCTGTGGGGATCGTCATGGCGACGACCCGTCGGAGAGTCCGCGGGGGGTATCCCCGCATCGCGACGGCCATGGTGGCGGGAGGGGCGATCGGAGTCGCCCTGTCCGTGCTCCTGGCGTTGCGCTGGCGGCCCGACGCGTGGGCGATGCTCGGGGGCGCCTTGGCCGGGTCCGTGGCGACCGTGGCCATCCTGGGGGTTCCTCCCGCAACGACCCTCCTCTTGCAGTCCGGCCTCGACGGCGGGCAACGACGGGAACTCCTGCGCATGGGGTTTGCCAGCGCGTTGACGGCCCCGATGTTCTGGGTGATGAGCTCCGCGGACCGCTGGTTCCTCGGGGCGTTGGCGGGTAAGGACCTGCTGGGTGTCTACGCATTCGCCTCCGGGATCGCGTTGAGCGGCATGTTGGTAACCTCCGCCCTCACGCTGGCCTGGTTTCCCGAGATGAGCCGGGAGTACGAGGCGTCCCCGGAGGCTGCGACGGCGAGCATCAGCAGGCTCTGGGCGCGGCTCGCCGTTCTTCTCATGGTAACTTGGCTGGCCGTGACGGCAGCAGGGGGAGATCTGTTGGTCCTGCTGGCGGATCGCCGGTTTCACGGAGGTGCCCCCCTCGTTCCCTGGCTGGCTGGCGGGGTCTTCTTCCACGGGCTGGCAGCCCTCGCGAACACGGGGCTCTTCCTCCGGAAAAACCTTGCTCCCACGGCGGCCTGGTGGGTCGCCGGGGCGGCGGCCAACCTAGCGCTCAACGCCATCCTTGTCGGACGGCTGGGGCCCATGGGGGCTTCCCTGGCGGCATGCGGTTCTTATGCCCTGATTGCCGCGGGAATGATCGGATCCTCCCAGTCAAGGCTGTACCTTCCGATCCCCTGGGGAAGGCTCGGGGGAGCCGCCGCGCTCTCCCTCGCTGCGGGGGCGCTGATGTCCGTTCCCTGGAGTCCGTCCCCGCTGTGGAGCCTGCTGCTCAAATTCCCGGCGGGGGTGGCCGTCGCGGCCATGATGGGGGGGATAGCCGCTCCCGACTGGATGCGAAGGCTCGTGCGCGGGGATTTCCTCCGCCCGGGTGGCGGGTGAGCGGTTCAGGTCAGGACCGAAGACCCCCGACGACTGCCACGTTCATCGCGTAGGAGGCCCGGTTCTGCAGGAAGTGCAGCGCCGCGGGCGGCAGGACTTCCGCCAGCAGTCCATCCACGCGGGACCACACCGTTCCGGCGCCGAAAGTTTCGAAGACCTCCAGTCCCGCGGCGGCGAAGATGCCGCGCAGCATCCGGACGGTCTGCGGGGTCCATGGGATCGCGCACGGCTCGACGGTCCTCCGGGAATGCCACGTGGGCGCCAGCGCCACGACCAGTTCCGACAGTTTCCCCTGGATCGAGAGCATCCGCGCGGCCTGCTCCCGGGGAAAGTGCTCGATGAGACCCATCGAATAGGACATCCGGAATCGGCCCTCGGGCCGGTACGCGAAGATGTCGTCCACCTGGAAACGGCCCGGAAGCGAGAGCCGCGCGGCCCACCCGTTGGCCTCCTCGACCGAAGCGGGGTCGGGATCGATGCCCGTGACCGGGTGCCCGTGGGCTGCGAAATAGAGGGCGGAATATCCCTTCCCGCAGCCGATGTCGAGCAGGGTGTCCCCGGGGCGCAGATGGAGGGCGAGCTTCCGGTGGAATTTTCGATAGAAGTCCCAGTGGTCCATCGCCCGGACGAGCCAGTGGCTCTCTTCCCACCGGGCATGGTAGCTTCGCCACTCCTTGTTCATGTATCAACCCTCCCCGCGGGCTTCTCCAGCCCGAAGGCATGATCCACCGGACGGGGGAAAATGGCAATCACCTTGGGCCGGTGCCCGCTCCACGAACTGTTTCCGGGTCCTCCGTCTCCGATCATGGCGTATACTGGGGCGCATGCCGGAAACGATAACCCCCGAAGGAAGGCACACCCGCCGCTCCACGATGAGCACCTGTGTGGAAGGGATCGACGCGGTGGCATCACGGATCTACGATGCGGTCTGCGGCACCCACCCGAACGTCCGTTGCTGGCACTTCCAATGGCTCGCTGTGCGGGCCCTCCACCACGACCTCCGTCGGGTCCTCCCCGGAGTGCGCGGACGGATCCTCGACGTGGGATGCGGGAAGAAGCCCCATGCGTCGTGGCTCTCGCGCGGCAAGGGAAATCGGATCGTGGGGATCGACGTCTCTCCACTCCCGGGAGTGGATGTGGTGGTGGGGGAAAGGGACGGATTTCCGTTCCAGGACGGCGCGTTCGACGCGGTCCTCTGTACGCAGGTGCTTGAGCACGTCGGGGATCTCGAGTCGATGCTCGGTGAGATTCACCGGGGACTGGTCTCCTCTGGCCTCCTGGTCGCGTCCGTTCCTTTCATCTACCAGGAGCATGGGGCCCCGCGCGATTTCCGTCGCTTCTCCCGGTACGAGGCGGTACGCCTGCTGTCCGGGCGGTACGAGATCGTGGAAGCGAACGGGCAGGGAGGGATCGGCAGCACGGTGATCATGCTCCTCCTCGCATGGCTGAATGGGGTTTGGGAGCGCCGGGCGCCTCTTCGGGTAATGAAGCTCCCGTTGCTTCCGGCGTGGCTCGCCGCCGCGCTCGCGGTGAACATACTGGGGCTTATGCTGGACACCCTGGACCGGACCGGCGCGTTCTACAGCAACGTGATGGTCGTCGCCCGGAAGCGTCCTACCCAAGCCTGAGATGCGCGCTTTTCCCAGGACCGCCGGAGTTTCGGTCTTCCTCGTTGCCCTGCTGGTGTCCCTCCTGTTCGCCCGCGCGTACCCCCTGCCGGAGGTGCGGTACGACTCCGTCGAGTATCTTTCCATGGCGCGGAACCTCGCCGGGGGGAAGGGGTACACCCAGGACGGCGTGACGCCTGCGGTGTACCGCCCGCCGCTGTATTCCGCCTTGCTGGGGGGCTGGTTCTTCCTCACCGGGACCTCCTCCCCGTTCTCGGCCGCGATCTTCCAGTCGCTGGTCCATGGAGCGGGGGTGCTCGCGGCATTCCTGCTGTTCCTCGAAATCACCCCCTCCCTTCCGTGGAGTCGGCGCCGCCCTGTTCCTCGCCGTGAATCCCCTGTTGGTGACGCGCGTGGTCTTGGTACTGCAGGAGCCGACATTGGTCCTGTTCACCACGCTGGCGGCGTGGCTGTCGGTCCGGCTGGTGAAGGCGCCATCGATGCCCCGGGCGGCGTTGACAGGCGCCGCCTGGGGACTGTGCACGCTGGCCAAGGTAGTGGCGTGGTTCGCCCCGTTCCTGCTCCTGGCGATGCGGTTCCTGCCGGGCCGCCTTCGGCGGGAGTGGCGGGGAGGCGAGGCCGCAACTCTGCTGCTGTGCTTCTTTACCGTGATCGCGCCGTGGACGATACGGAATTTCGTCCAATTCCACCGGTTCATCCTCGTGAACGGGCAAGAGGAGGGGGTGCTGGAGTGGAACGTGTCCCAAGCGGAAATCCCGGGAGAGCGCCCGGGATCGGAGTTCGCAACGGAGGTCTACCGGAAGCGGCTGCCGGAAGAGGAGCGGAATGCGCTGCTGTGGAAGTACGTTCTGGAACACCCAGGCTATTTCTTCGTCCGCCGCGTCGTGCGAAACGCCGCCCACTTCGCCGCGCCGGCGCGCGACTGGTGGGATATCCGGGGTTATTTCCGCCCCGGGGAACACACGGCGGAATTCTGGATCCTGTCGGGGCTGTTCCACATCCCGTTATACCTGCTGCTTCTCCTCCGAAGCTGGCAGTGGCTGCGCGGGCGCACCCCTCCGGCCCTCGGCTTGCTCGTTCTCCTGTATTGGGCGTACTGGGCACAGCACGCCATCCTGTGGGGGAACCCGCGCTACGGGCTGGCGGTGTATCCCGTGCTCGTGGCGATGGTGTTGCCTTGGACCGAAGACTCGTGGAGGCGCGACTCAGGTCGGACGCCGGCAGCGGATGAGCACGGAACCGGAGAACTCCTTGAGTAACGGGATCCTTTCCAGGATCCGCCCTGCGGCGGATAGCGTGCCAATGAGCCACACCGGTGTCGAGGGATGGAGCCAGTCGAAAGGTGTGACCACCACCTCGTCGAATCCCGAACGTCGCAACGCCGTCGCGATGCGCCAGCGAACGAAAGCGGTCTCGTCCGGGGACACATAGCTCAGCCACGGCCGCAGTAAGGTGAACTTCCGTTCGATGAAGACTTGGGGGTTCAGCAGGTTCGGCTCGGCGAAGCACATCACGCCACCCGGCTTCAGCAGGGCGTGGATTTTGGCGAGGGATTCCCCGACCTCCAGATGGTGCAGGATCGATGATCCCACGACCGCGTCAAAGGGTCCGTCCACCGCGCATTCCTCGAACCGCTTCACCAGGAAACGGACCCGGCCGGCAGGGAGGTCCTGCTCCCGGGCCTTCGCGAGGAGGTCGCCCGAGATGTCGACGGCGACGATCTGCGCGCCTGTCCGCGCGAACATTCCGGTGAACAGCCCCGTGCCGCACCCGATCTCCAGGATTCGCGTTCCGGGCCCCAATCCGGCGCGGATGGCGATCAGCTCGCCGCGTCTCTCGGCGCGCTTCCGCCCCGCCGGGGAATCCCATCCCCACAATTGCTCCGTGTCCCCCTGCGCCAGCATGCGGCTGTGGGCGATCTCCCGCTCTTTTCGAAGCGAGGGCGGGGGCGGGGGACTGCATGCCCGGGGGGTCAGGACCAGCACCTGGGTAAGGCACAGGGGGCGCAGGAAGGGGACCCGCTCCGCCGCCTCCAGGGTGGTAAGCCTCGACGTGGATTCCTTCTCCGTGCGGGCGACGAAATGGGTCCGTGAAAGGGCCGGTTCCCCTCTGGCCTGGGAGGTTCACGAGGGGTCGATCCTCGACCCGGAATTCGTGTCGCACCTCGAACCGGCGGACATCGTCTACTCGTGGGGAGTGTTGCACCACACGGGAAACCTGTGGGAGGCGATACGCCATGCTGCCGGGCGGGTTCCTCCGGGCGGGCTCTTCTACATCGCCCTCTACGAGAAGACGCCGGAGTCCCCGTACTGGATCGACGTGAAGCAGCGGTACAACCGCGCGTCCGCCCCGTGCAAACGGTTCATGGAACTGGGGTACGTCTATCGGACATTCCTGCGGACGAAGTCCCCGGCGATCTTTCTGCGCAACCTCCGGTACATCCGCGACTACCGGGCATCCCGGGGGATGGCGTTCCGGACGGACATCCGGGACTGGCTGGGCGGCTGGCCGTACGAGCCCGCGACGCCGGCGGAGGTTACCGGATTCTGCGAAGGGACCCTCGGGCTCAAGACGGTCAAGGTAAGGACGGGTGAGGCGAACGTGGAGTACCTCTTCGCCCGCGGGAACGGGATCAGCGCCGGTTCCACCCCTCGATGAGTCCGTAGACGACCTGCGTCATCTCCGCGGCAAGGACCGCCGCCTCCCGGAATTCTCCCGGCGAGCCTGCGGTGAAAGATGCGCACGATGCGGAAAGGCGGGGAGGGGCTGAAAACGGGGATCCCGAACGGGTTTTATTTGAACGGGGAGGTGTTGTCCTGGTAAGGGTTCCTGTCCTTGGTGACGTACCAGCGGTCCCCCGCCATGGCGCCGACGCCCGTGGCGATCCCCGTGTAATTCAACGCGTTGTTGTCGAGCACCACCGAAATATCGTAGTAGTTGTACCTCACCGGGTCGAAATTGAGCAGTACGATGTCGTCCGTGTACCGGTCGTGGTCGCTGAAGTAGGTGGCCTCCGTCTTGGTGAGGTGGCCGAGTACCGTCTTCGCCTGCGTCATCCGCGCCTTGTTGATCATCATCCGATAGGTGGTAATCGCCATGGCTGCCAGGATGCCGATGAGGACGACGACGATCATGAGCTCGATCAGCGTGAACCCGCGCCTGCAATTGCGATGATCCGCATGAGCGGGCCGCAGGGAGATCCTCCGGAACGGGTTCATTTCGCGTCGCGGGGCGGGGGATCGCCGCCGGGGCGGGGTGCCGTGGTACTCCGCGAGGCGCGCATCTTCTCCGACAGTTCCTTCAGCAGCGCGGCGGTGGGCTGGAAGTAGTCGTCGTCCCGGAATTTGACGACGGGGGGATCCCGGTCCTCGATGAGCGCCCGGAGAATCGCGTTG
>Ga0315273_10002588_pt1 | contig 21448 bp, 18 predicted proteins | sample YL17G02_0_MG_FD_205753 | JGI IMG/M metagenome (GOLD analysis project Ga0315273, IMG submission 205753) | Sediment microbial communities from Yellowstone Lake, YNP, Wyoming, USA - YL17G02_0 | ecosystem: Environmental > Aquatic > Freshwater > Lake > Sediment | place: USA: Wyoming | collected... | reverse complement strand
GGTTGCGGCGGTTCAGGCCCAGCTCGGCGAGCCCGCGGATCAGCTTCTCCTGCTCCAGGATCCGGACCGCGACCTTCTCGCCGAACACCGTCGGGAACGACGACACCCGGAAATCGACCGGCCGGCCGGCGATGACCTTCGTGATGCGGCCTTCCTGGGGCAGCCGCTGCTCGGCGATATCGAGGCCGGCCATGATTTTCAGCCGGCTGACGACGGGGGGCTGGAGCTCCTTCGGGAGCGCGTCGACGTACGCGAGCACGCCATCGATGCGGTGGCGGATGTGGACGGCCTTCTCTTCGGGCTCGAGATGCAGGTCTGTCGCCCCCGCCCGGACGGCATCCTCGATGAGCGCCTCGACCAGGCGCACGACGGGTGACGCCTCGGTGGCCAGGTCCTCCTGGAAGTCGCCGAGCGAGGCCAGGCCACGGTCCACCAGAGGCTGCAACCGGTGTCCCGCGCCGGGGCCGTAGGCGCGGTCCAGCAGCCTCGCGATCGCGTCCTTCGGCGCGCAGACCACTTCCACGGGCATCGCGATGGTCCGCTGGAGCTCGTCAATCGCCACGACGTCGAAGGGATTGGCCTGGGCGACTTTGATGCGGCTCGCGCTGCGGGGCGCGACCGGCACGAACATGCCGCGCCTCGCCAGGGCCTCGGGAACGAGGGCGGCGGCATGGGCATCCGGTTCCGCCCCCTCCAGCGACGCGAACGGGACCCGGGCTTCCTGCGCCAGCGTGCGCGCGAGCGCGTCCTGTGAAACCGCCTGCATCGACACGAGCACGTCCCCCAGGAGCCCGCCGGTACGGCGCTGTTCCTGGAGGGCCAGGTCCAGCTGGTCCTGCGTGATCGTGCGCGCGGCGACGAGCAGTTCGCCGATCATGCGGAGGCCTCAACCGCCCGACGACTGGGCCCGCTCCTTGATCTTGTCGACCTCGATGCGGTGCTTCTTGACCAGGTGCCACATGCTCCGTTCCGTGATGCCGAGCATCCGGGCACCCTGGGCCTGAACGCCGCCCGTGCGCGAGAGCGCCTCGATGACGAAGGCCCGTTCGAGTTGCGCCATCTTCTCGTCGAGCGACAGCGTGCCGGTCCCCTCCCACTGCTCGCTGGCGACCCCCGCCACGAGGCCGATCCCGGCGGGCCGGATCGGCTGCGGCAGGCTCGATAGCGTCACGACCTCGCCGTCGGTCACGACGGCCGCCCGTTCGATGGCGTTCTTCAGCTCGCGGATGTTGCCGGGCCAGTCGTAGGTCATGAGCGCCGCCATGGCGTCCGACGAAGCGCGCTTGATCGAGCGCCCGAGCCGCTTGTTGGCCTCGGCCAGAAAGTGGTCGACGAGGTTCGGGATTTCCTCGCGCCGTTCGCGCAGGGACGGCACCTGCAGCGTAATCACGTTGAGCCGGAAGTACAGGTCGTCGCGGAACGAGCCCTCGCGGACGCTGCGAAGCAGGTCCTTGTTGGTCGACGCGATGATCCGGACGTCCACGCGCACCGTCGTCGTGCCGCCGACGCGCTCGACCTCCCGGCTTTGCAGCACGCGGAGGATCTTGGCCTGCGTCGCCAGCGTCATGTCGCCGATCTCGTCGAGCAGCAGCGTCCCGCCGTCGGCCAGTTCGAACTTGCCTGGCTTGCGCTGCTGGGCTCCCGTGAAGGCGCCGCGCTCGTATCCGAAGAGCTCGGACTCGAGCAGCGTCTCGGGAATGGCCGCGCAGTTCAGGCGCACGAAGGGACGGTGCTTGCGCGCCGATCGCGTATGGATCGATTCGGCCACCAGTTCCTTGCCGACGCCACTTTCGCCCATGATCAGGACCGTGGAATCGGTCGGCGCCGCGCGCTCGATGAGGTGCATCACCTCGGTCATCGCCAGGCTGCCCGCGGTGGCCCACTCGTGGCCGGGCACGTTCGACAACTCCTCTCGCAGGCGCTCGATCTCGAAGTACAGCTTGCGCTTGTCGAGGGCGCGGCGAATCACGATCTCCATCTCCTCAAGACGGAAGGGCTTCGTGAAGTAGTCGTACGCGCCGCGCCTGATGGCCTCGATCGCGGTGTCGCGCGTGCCATGCGCCGTCATCATGATGATCGGCACGCGGGGATCGATCTTGAGGATCTCCTCCACCGCGTCGAGGCCGCTCATCCCGGGAAGGCGGATGTCGAGCAGGACCAGGTCGGCCGCGTCCGACTTCAGCACCTGGAGCCCTTCCTCGGCCGTCTTCCGCAACGTCACGGCGTAGCCCTGGCGGCGCAGCGCCTCGTTGAGGAAGAACTGCATCTGCTCGTCGTCGTCGATCACGAGAATATGGAACATAGGCGTACAGTCAAGCGCATCAGGCCGTTGCCGTCAATGACGCGTCAGCCGGCGCCGCTGATGCCGTTCCGGCCGCCGGCAGCTCGATGATGAAGCAGGTTCCCGACGCGCGGTCGCTTTCGACCGACAGCTGCCCGTGATGGGCCGTCACGATCTGGCGGGCGATGGCGAGCCCGAGGCCGGTGCCCGACGGCTTGGTGGTGAAGAACGGCACGAACAGCCGCTTCATGATGTCGGGCGGAATATACGACCCCGTGTTGTGGACGCGGATGGCGACCTGGCCGTCGCCCGGCGTTGCCGCGACGGTCACGCGCCCTCCGTCGGGCGTCGACTGCACGGCGTTGAGCACGATGTTCGACAGGGCCTGAATCAGGCGGGCGCGGCTGCACTGCACCCGCGCCGGCGGCGCGGCGTCGGCGTCCCCGATCGCGATCTCGACGGTTCGCCCTCCCAGGCCCAGGGACACGAAGGCGGTGACCTCGCGCACGAGCTCCCGCGCGTCGACGGTTTCTTCGGTGTGGGTCACGTCCGACGACAGCAGGAGGAGGTTCTCGACCAGGGTATTCAACCGGTCGATGGAGTCCAGCATGGTCGAGGCGTACCTGGCCCTGGGGTCGTCCGGCGCGAAATCCCGGGCGAGCAGCTCGGTCAGTCCGCGCATCGATGCCAGCGGGTTGCGCAGTTCGTGGGCCACGCCCGCGGTCAGCGCCCCGAGCGCCACGAGCTGATCCGTCTTCCGCAGGTGGTCGCGCAGCCGCCGGATCTCGGTGAGATCCTTGAAGCCGATGGTCACGCCGACGACGTCCCTGGGCTGGATGCCGCCGGCGGCGCCGTCCGGCCGGTCGGCATGCCGGAGGTATGAGACCGACAGGCCGACGCGGATGCGGCGGCCATCCTTGGTGCCGATGAACGCATCGTCCACATTCACCGGCCGGCGGCCGGCGATGGCCGACTCGAATGCCGTCAGGTCCGCGCGCCCGCCTCCCGGCGGCGCAAACGCATCGCTGAATCGCCGGCCGACGATCTCGTCTTCGCGGTAGCCGAGGATCATCTCGGCAGCCGGGCTGGACCCGATGATGAGACCGTCGGGACTGAGCGACAGGATGGCCCCGCTGATCCCCTGCAGCAGGTAACGGTTGACAGAGCTCAGGGCATCGTTGAACGCGCCGGCAAGCCACTCGGCATCCGGCGTGGCCCGCGGGTCGAGCGACGCCCGCAGGTCGCCTGATGTCACGGCGTCCAGCCGATCCGCAAGGGCACGCAGCGGCGTCGTCACGCCGAAGGTCATCCCGAACGCCAGTACCGCCGCGATGACTCCAACCATCAGCAGTTGCATGTCCAATTGCCGCAGCAGGCGCTCGGTCTCCGGGCTGAACACCCCGTGCATCACGTGGACGCGCCGGGACATGCCTGTCGCGAAGTAGCCGGTCGCCCCCACGAGCAGTCCCATGACGAGCGGTAGCAACACGAGGAACCGCTGCCGCGCCCGCGGCCGACGCTGCGCGGTGGCCGGTGAACTGGGTCGCCGCCCGACCGGCCCGTTCATCGTGGGAGCCCTTGCGACGACGGCGCATGAACGGAGACACGGCGGCGCGCGCCCGCCGGCGTCGTGAACACCACAGCCGCCTGTTCGATGGCCGACACCGTGTACGTGCCGACCGTGTCGCCGACGCTGACGATCCGCCCATCGACGATCGCAAGCCGCCGGGTGGACGAAAAGAGAATTGACCGCACGATCGGATCCGATTCCGGCAGCCGCCGGACCGCTGCCAGCGCGATGGTCCGAGTCTCGTCCCCGAAGAGGAAGGGATCACGACCGAACACGGGCGACGTCGACATGTCGATATCGGGCGGCACGGGAATCGTCGCGGGGTCCAGTTGGGCCGATGCGCCGGGACCGAACGGGGCGCCCCCCAACAGGGGTTGTTCCGGCGTCACGCGACTCCCGGCCTGGGGGCCCGGACGGAGGACGAAGAACCACAGGTTGTACAGCACGGCCGCCCCCAACGCGAACGACGCGAGTCGGAGGTGGCTCTTCTGGACTTTCATGGTTCCCTGCCCCCGGCACCCGTTGGCTCTGCCACGCGCGGAGCGGTCGGGCCCGCCGGCGTCGACGCCGGCTCGCCTGCCGGGATGAGCGGCACGGGCTCGGCGGTGTCTCCACGCTGGTACACCCGAACCAGGACGTCCACCTTCATCAGCGGCAGACCGCGCGTCATCGAGGCTGACCTGATCTCCACCGTCGTCGGCAGATCGCGGATCTTCCACAGGAAGCTCGCGCCAGCCTCGAACGTGGACTCGAAGCTGATCCTCACTGGCGTATAGATGACCGGGGTCTCGAACAGTAAGACGCGCGGATCGGGCGCGTCGGCGGTGGTTCCGGCGGCCACCAGCGCGGTGCTCCGGCCGGCCGGCCCACCGGTCTGCTGAACGCGGTCCCCCGTCTCGATGGCAAATCCGCGGAGCTTGTCCGGCGGCGCGCTGTCCAGTACGGCCTTCGCGAGCGCCCCGGCGACGTCCGCTACCTTGTCGTCGCGCGACATGCGCCGTTCGAACTCCCGCATGGACGTCAGCATGTCGGCGGGTGGCAGAGCGCGCGCGCGATCGGTCGTCTGCTGCAAGGTCCTGACCCTGTCATAGAGCGCAGCGATGTCCGTCCGCGTCCTGAGGTACGTGCCGAGGCGAGGCTGAACGAGCCAGAAGTAGCCGCATGTCGCGATGGCGACGACGAGGAGGAACGGGAGCAGTCGCGCGATCGCATCGTTCAACCGGGCGGCGGCCTTCACTTTCGCACCTCGTAGTGAAGGGTGAAGTCCAGCACGCTCGCGGGGTGCCGGTCCGGCGGCTCCGCTGTCGCGGCTGACGCCGGGGAGCCGAGAGTCAGGCGCGAACCAGCACTGGCGGCCTCCAGTTGCTGGCGCCTTCGCAGTTCCTTCTGACGCTCGAGTTCGACGTCCCCGGTCTGACGTTTCAGTGGAATCCGGTAGAGCCGGCCATCGCGAGCGACGTCGATGTAGGCAGGGCCCGTCGCGGCCGGCCGTCGGGCCGGGACTTCTTTCGTCAGGCTGTCACTCGGTGGCGGCAGCGGCTCGGCCGCCCTCAACTCCCTGTCCCCGGCGGGATCCTCCGTGCGGACACGCAGGGAGGGCGGCGCGATCGGGGTGCCCAGCAGGGGCGAGCTGTTGAGCGTCGTCAGGAACCGGTTGAAGGTCGCGTGGGCGGCTGACGCGTTCGCGCCCTCGGCCTGGCCTTCGGCGGTGATGCGCCAGAATCCGACGCCCGGCTCCACCGTGAATGCGGTGAGCGCGAGATCCGCGGGCGCCGCGCGGCTGAATGTCTCGAGCACTCTGGCCAGCCGGGGGCCCTGCGACGCAAAGGCCCGCAACGCGGCCTGACGGGCCGCGGCCAGCGCGGCAAGGCGCCGCTCCTCGGCCTGCCGCTGCCTTTCCGGCTCGAGGGCGCCGACCATTCGTCGAAGCCTCTGCTGCTCGGCGGCGGCATTGCCGGAGAGGAAGGTGACGAGCCCCCAGCCTGCCGCCGCGATCAGCAACCCCGCTGCCACGGCCGCGCCCAGTCGACGCCGGGCGCGCGGCGTGGATCGAGAGGCGCTGACGTCGCGTGGCACGAGATTGATCGGCGGCGCCGGGTCGGTTGCCAGCGCCAGTGCCGTGCGCCACGCGCCCAGCCGCTCGCTGAACCGCTGCGCGGGCTCCTGAAGACGCGACAGGTCGAGGTCGTCGGCGAGGTCCAGCGTTTCGATCTCGACGTCCAGTTCCTGCATCAACGGTCCGGTGAGCGCGCGGAGATCAGGCACGTCGCCGCACACCAGCACGCGAGTGACATCGACCCGATGGCTTTGTTTGAGGTACACGAGCGAACGGCGCAACTCCGAGGCGAGGCGCGCCGCGAATGTCGCGGCAAGGACCCCGGGGGCGGCGTGTTCGGCCTGTTCCGTTTCGTCCCCCCACGGCAATTCCCTGGCGAACAGCACGAGGGCGCCGCGAAGCACCGTCAGCGCCGTGGCGCGCCCGTTGATCGAGAGCACCGCGGTAATGGCGCCGGGCAAGGAGGCACGGCGCTGGCGGACGAGCGCGGCGTGGGCCAACGCCGGCGTGACAGCCGTTTCGATCACGAACCCCGCATCAAGCAGCGGCAGCAGCCGCGCGCGCATCTCCACAGACGGCACCGAGACGTACCCCACCTCGCGCCGCCCCTCGTCTCGCAGGTCGCCCACCACGATCCCGTCTGCCGACGGGTCCGCGGCGGTATGGCCGGACGTCGCGCGGACCTCGCGGCGGGCCATCACCTCGAGGTCGGCCGCGGCTGCCGCCGGTGGGAGGAGCAGGGCCTGGTGCGTGCTGCGCAGACCCCAGACGGCAACCGCCGCCCGGCGCTCCAGTCCCTTCATCAACTGCCGCAGGTCCGCCGTCAGAGATCCGGGGTTGGTGGCAGAATACGGAATCTCGTGGAAGACCCGTACACGGGCGCCGCCAGACGGGCCACGACCGAACACCTTCGTTCCGGTCTTGACCTCCACGATCCGGCAGACATACGGAAGCAGTTCAATCCCTGTACGGTTCGCCATACGTCATTAGGCTTTTCGGCACGAGCGGGCTCCAGCCGTAGGATGTCCCGCTGCAGGATCCGTGCAGTGCTGGGCAACCGCGGGGAACGGCTACTGGATGCGCGTCCCGATATCGTCACCGCCGGGCTGAGCCGCGTTGAGGATGGAGGACGCGAAGGGCGTCTCGATGATCCCGTTGGGACCCGCCGACAGCACCCAGACAGCCATCTTGGGCTGGCCACCTGATGTCGCCGCCCCTGGAGACAGATCGATCAGGGCGACGTTGATCACGTAGCGATTGCCCCAGGGATCGGCCGCGATCTCGGACGAGAAGTAGGGTCCGTTCCAGCCGAACTGGGACGTCGGCGTCCTCATGGCATAGCCCGGCGCGTCGTTGACGAGCTGTTCCGTCAACCCTCCCGCCACCCCCGTGGTCCACGGGGTCGGCACGTCCTCGACCGGGACGTTGCCACGGCTCACCAGGAGCTGGAGCCGGTTCGCAGGAAGGCCGGCGCCGCCGCCCTGGGCGACTCTCCAGAGAGGGAAGTACCCGGTGTCGCGAAAAAACTGGTAGATGCCGCTGGCGATGGTCTGGCAGTCGTTTCGCGCCCGGGCCTGGCGCGCGTCGTTGATCGAATTCGCGATGGACGGCGTCAGCACCAGCGCCAGCGTCACGATGACGGCGAGCACCACCGTGAGCTCGATGAGCGTGAAGCCCATTCGACCTGTCACGGTGGTGTGGCGCTTATGCATCTCATCCCAGGCGCGGCACGTCGGCACGTCCGCGACGTGAATTCTGAACTCCGGAGCACCCCGATCAGCGGGTGCCGCCCTGGATCACGTACGTCCAGTCGTCACCCTCGCGGCAGGTGCCGAACTGGGTCGTCGAGAGGCACCCCCCGAAATACGTTTCGTACATCCGGTTCGGGCCCGCCGAGAGACAGAAGACATCGCGGCTCCAGGTCGTGCCGTTCTGGCCCTCCGCCGCCGCCACGGCGTCGGTGGCGGTCGTGAGGAAGGCCGTGTTGACCATGTACGCGTTGCCCCACGGATCCGGGCCGATCGGAGGCGACAGATACGGGCCTCGCCAGCCGATCCCGGTGACCGGACCGACCGGGACGCTGAACGGATACAGGACACCGGGAACAGGGTACGGCGTGGCGATGCCGTTCCTGACCATGTGCTGCTCCATGCTGCCGTCCTGGCTCGTCACGGCCGTATCCCAGTTCAGAGCGCCGGTTGCGTTCCCACCCGCGAGCACGTAGTTCGTGAAGGCGGACGACGTGGGGCCGATCGCTCCCGACGCCACGCCGTCACTCCAGAGCAGGTCGACGCGGTTTGTGACCGTGCACCCATCGGTGCCGACCAGCCGGAAGCACGGCGGCACGTCCCGCATCACGCGGGCGACGGAGACCCCGATAGCCTCGCAGTCCTCCTTCACCTTCACCCACTGCGCGTCCCTGACGAAATCGAAGATTGACGGGGCCAAGACCCCGGTCAGGAGCATCAGGACGAGCAAGATGATCGTGACCTCTACCAGCGAGAGCCCGACTTGCCTTCTAAGTCTTCGCATGTCCGGTGGCCTCCAGGAAACCCAAGATGGAACGGCGGCGCGGTACCCTTACTCCGCGGCCACGTCCTGACCAGGGACGCGGCCGATACCGTACTTCTCGGAGCAATGGCCATGCCCTAAGGCCCAGGCGCCGCTTTCACCGGAAGTACCTTCTAAGCGCCTTCTTTTAGGACACTTACGGGTGAGGAGCGCCGATGGAGCCGCTCACCGCTCAGCGGAGTCACAACATAATATGTTGTTCCACTGCTGGCGACTCGCGTCTATCCGCGAGTAATCGGCTTGCCTCCTGCGATGCAAAAGAGCGTTTAAATTGTTGACCTATATACAAATGTTGGTCAAGTAACGAGACGAACCATGCGCATTCTACAATTCGTGGAGTCTCGACGACGACAGTCCTACAATAACCGTAGTTACGCGGTGGCGACGAATGTCATTCGAGATGGCGCTGCTCATCAGTCTGGTTCGCGTGGCGATCTCTCGGACAAGTCCGGGTGTTGCCGCCCTCCCCGCGGTGGTCCGCACCGGAGTATTTCAGCGCGTGTCACCGGAGATGACGAAGATGACGTCGTCGCCGCGGCGGTAGACTCCGTGGGTCGCGTTGCCGCCGAAGGCGGTCTCGTACTGGCCGTTCGGGCCGGCCGAGATGCAGAACGTGTCGTGTGACCAGCCGCCGCTCTTCTGTCCTTCGCCCATGCCGGGCTCGGCATCCCTCGCCACGGACAGGAACACGGAGTTGACCAGGTAGCGGTGGCCCCATGGGTCCGGGCCGATTGGCGAGGAGAGGTAGGCTCCGCGCCAGCCGAGACCTAACTGCGGACCAACCGCCCCGTGGGTGCCCAGGTCCGCCGGCGTCGGGTATGCCGGGCCGCCGCCGTTGTCCACGAACTGGTGCTGCATCGAATCGCCCCGAGCGTCGTCTGTGAACCAGTTGAGGTCGGTGGCCGTGTTGCCGCCGCCCGCGAAGCTCGCCGTGGCGTCACCCGTCACGTCGTTGATGGTCACGTCCGGCCCGTCGCTATACAGCAGGTCCGCGCGATTGGATTTTGTGCACACGCCCGGGCCGCTGAATTTTACGCAGGGCCCGACGTCGCGGGTCAGCCGCACGACGCTGACGCCGATGGCCTCGCAATCTTCCTTGACCTTCACCCACTGCGCGTCCTTGACGAAGTCCATGATCGACGGCGCCAGGACGCCCGTGAGGAGCATCATGACGAGCAGCATGATCGTGACCTCGATCAGGGACAGGCCGCGCTTGGTCGTGAGCCTGGTTCGCATAGCACTCTCCCCAACCCGCCCCCGTGCAGGTGTGGACCGCTCCCGCTGAGGCACCAGTTGACGGATTCAGCGCGTGTCGCCGGAGATGATGTAGATGAAATCGTCGCCGCGGCGGTAGACCCCGTGGGTCGCGTTCCCCCCGAACGCCGTCTCGTACTGGCCGTTCGGACCGGCCGAAATGCAGAATGTGTCGTTCGACCAGCCGCCGCTCGGTGGAGTGATCACGGTCGTCGGCTCGATCACGGTCTTCAGGAATCCGCTCGAGCCGGCATCGGAGGCGACCGCCAGGAACACGCTGTTCACCAGGTAGCGGTGCCCCCAGGGGTCCGGGCCGATCGGCGGCGACAGGTACGCCCCGCGCCAGCCGAGACCGAACTGCGGGCCGACCGCCCCGTGGGTGCCCAGGTCCGCCGGCGTCGGGTACGCCGGGCCGCCGCCGTTGTCCACGAGCTGGTGCTGCATCGAGTCGCCGCGGGCATCGTCTTTGTGCCAGTTCAGGTCGGTCGCCGTGTTGGCGCCGCCATGGAAGTCGGCGACGGCGTCGCCCGCGACGTCGTTCGTCGTGACGTCGGGTCCGTCGCTGTAGAGGACGTCGACGCGGTTCACTTTCGTGCAGGCGCCCGTGCCGCTGAACTTCAGGCAGGGACCCACGTCACGTGTCAGCCGCGCGACGCTGAGGCCGATGGCCTCGCAGTCCTCCTTGACCTTCACCCACTGGGCGTCCTTGACGAAATCCATGATCGACGGCGCCAGCACGCCGGTCAGGAGCATCAGGACCAGCAGCATGATCGTGACTTCGACCAGGGACAGGCCGCGCTCAGTGGTGCATCGCGTTCGCATACCAACTCCTCCGCATCATTCAGGTCACCTGTCGCCAGCGAGTTTTGACCTACCGGCGCAGGTGGCCTTCCGCCGGAAGGTCACGCGCGTCAGATGCGTCACCCGGGTCTTGAGCAAAGCGCGTGCCCTGCGCGCGGTGGCACGCGGCGGCGCCGCAATGCGCTGAACTTCCTTGGGGTTCCGGGGATTTCCGTCGGCTAAGCGCCGTTGCACCGATCGGCGCACATCTGCATATTTCAGAGGAGTGGCGTTTTGGGCCCTACAAATCAGGAGGGGCGCTACATCCAGGCGAGCCGCCTCCGCCAAGGCTTCGGCGCCCAGGGAGGCGAGAAGGACAGCCGAGAGGAGCTACATCAACTTGGCGCGGAGTGCCTGCACGCGGGTGCGGACCTCGACAGTCAGCGCGGTGCTCTCGGGCCCGGCGTTCGTCAGGAACTGCTCGTAGTGTTCGATGGCGCGCAGCAGTTCTCCGCTCTCGTCGTAGAGCAGCGCAAGGTTGTAGTGCGCCTGGGCGTAGCGCCCGTTGATGCCCAGCGCGCGCTGCAGCGTCTCGCGAGCTTCCGCCGGCCGGCCGGCGGCTTTCAGGGCCAGCGAGAGATTGGTCAGCGCCTCGACGTTCTTCGGGTCCTGCGCGACCACACCGCGGAACTCGGAGACGGCGGCGTCGGTCTTCCCGGATCGCAGCAGCGCGACGCCCAGGTTATTGTGCGCCTTGTCGTACCGAGGCTCGATGAAGGTGGCGCGCTGGAACTCGCGGATGGCTTCGTCGTAGAGCCCCTTGCTCTGGTACAGCAGGCCGAGGTTGTTGTGCGCCTCGGCATTCAGTTCGTTCGCCGCGAGCAGGGCGCGGTAATGGACGAGCGCATTCTCGAAGTCACCGATGCGCTGGTAGTAGAGCGCCAGCTTGAAGTGATCCGTGTCACCGGCCGGCGCGCGGGAGACGGCCGGCGTGACGGCCGCAGCGCGCGGCATCACAGCGGCACCAGTCGCCTGGGGCGCTGGCGGCGCGGTTGGCGAAACACGGCCCGGCGGCGGCGCCGTCAGGGGCATCTGGGGCGCAGGCACGTTCGGGCTGGCCGCGGACCTCGGTGTGGGTGCCTTCGTTCCGTCTGACAGAGGTGTCTGACCCGGGGTTGCCACATCCACCGCGGCTGGTTTCGCTGTCGCGCCGTCGGCACCTCGCGCCAGAGGTGCCGTGTCCGGTGTCGGCGTGCCCGGGGAAGCGGCCGCCTCGATGGCCGTCCGCCCGCTGCCTGGCGCCGCTGCCGCTGGCGAGGCGGTGCCCGGCGGTTGGGCTCCGGGCCCGGTCTCCGGCGGGGTTGGCGACGGCGCGCGCGGCGCGGCGCTGGCCATGAACAGTCGCCCGAACGGCCCGGACGGCACCAGGCCGTTGATGGCCGCCACTTGCCACAGCAATATCCCCGTCACGAGGACGAGCACGATCGCGAGCCCCAGGCGCTGGCCCGAAAAGAAGCGGTCCGGGCTGCTTTCGCGGTCAGGTGGGTAGCCGAGCGACGTCAGGACGCTGTTGTGCGAGACGCCCGGTGGAGGTGGCGCGTCTGCATTCAGCGCAGCTGGTTTGTGGTGACGCAGCGCGTCGAGCATCCGGCTCACGCTTCACCTGTACGACACGGAGGACGAATGCGCACGGGGAGCCGCCGCGAACGGCGTGCGGCGCCGCAACCACGCGAAGCGGGAGCGCGAGATCGGCCGGAGGTCAAGCGTCTCGGCCGCGCGCTCGACGAGGTCATGGGTCACGCTGTGCACGCGCGCCGAGAAGGCCCCCAGCAAGGCACGATCACAGATCAGGTTGATCAGGCGCGGAATGCCTCCGGTGTACTGGTACACGCAGTGCAGGGCCCTCGGCGTGAACGACACCGCGTTCGAGCCGCCGGCCACCTGCAGACGGTGCGTGATGTACGCGGCCATCTCCTCGCGCGTGAGGGGTTTCAGTTCGTAGCGAATCGACACGCGCTGATCAAGTTGCCTCAGCTCCGGCGATCGCAGGAGCGGCTGCAGGTTCAGCTGCCCCACCATGATGATCTGCAGCAGTTTTTCCTTGTCGGTCTCGAGGTTCGACAGGATGCGCAATTGCTCCAACACCTGGAGCGGCAGGTTCTGGGCCTCGTCGATAATCAGGACCGCGCTGGCCCGGAGCGGCAGGAGCCCGAGCAGGAAGTCATACAACGTATCGATCAACTCCTGCTTGCTGACGCCGCCCAGCCGGCCGGCCTTCATCTCTTCGCGCGACACGACCCCGAAGTCCTGCAGGATCAGCTTCAGGAGATCGTCCTCCGACAGGAACGGGTTCAGCACGAGGGCCGAAAACGTCCGGCGGTCGATCTGTTCGAGCAGCGCCCGGCAGAGGGTCGTCTTTCCGGTTCCGATGTCGCCGGTCACGACGACAAAACCCTCCCGCCGCCTGATGGCGTACTGGAGCAACTCGAACGCGTTGGCGTGCGATTCGCTCCGATACAGAAACTTCGGGTCTGGTGTCAGGCTGAAGGGTTTCTCGAGGAACCCGAAGTAATCCTCATACATAGTCTGCCTCGTGGCTGAACACGTCGGTATCCCTGCCGTTCACCTGCGAACCGGCGCGCGTTGCTCTTGATACAGCCGCTGTTGATCGGTGGCGGCACTCGACGCAATCTCACCCGGCGTCATGATGGTCGGCGTCAGCAGGATAATCAGGTCGGTCTTGCGCTTCTGCCGATCCTCGCGGCGGAACAGGCCGCCCACCATCGGGATATCTCCCAGGACCGGCACCTTGGTCTTTTCGACCGACGTGCGGTCCTGCATCAGGCCCGCGATCACGATTGTTTCGCCTTCCTGCACGCGGACGAGGGTGTCCGTTTCGCGAACGCTCACGATCGGCACCTGGTCACCCAGGCGGGACGTGGCCGTCCCCGTCCGCTCCGTGATGCTCGGCATGATGCTCATGTGAATGATGCCGTCGGCCGCGATCTGGGGCGTCACGCTGAGCACGACCCCCTCGGTCACCGACTGCGGCGTGACAACTGTCTGGAGGATCTGCCCCGTCGTGGCGTCCACCTGGGACGTGGTGACGAAGAAGACGTCCTGCGTGCCTACGCGCATCACGGCGGGCTCGTTGTTCATCGCGTTGACCCACGGGCTGGCCATCACGTTCACTTTCCCCTGGCTCGCGAAGGCCTCGAGGAACCCCTTGAAGTCCTTGATGCTGATGCCCATCGTGAACGCGCTCGAACCCCGCGTCGGCGCCAGGCGCTGGGTGAGGCTCACGGCGTTGCCGGCGTTCTGGAGCACCAGCGACCAGTCGATGCCGGCCGAGAAGTCCTCCCGCAGCTCGACCTCGATGATCTTGGCCACGATCCGCACCTGGCGCAACACGCGGTTCTCGTAGGCCTCGATGTAGAGACCGATCTTATCCAGGCGGTCCGGGAAGTCTGTGGCCTGGAGCAGGCCGGCCTTGCGGTCCATGTTCGACCGGCCGGAATCCGAGAGGAGCGTCTGCACGCCCGCCTGCAGTTCCTCGAACACATCGCCGACGTCCGTGCCGGACACCGACGCCTGGCTGCCGCCGACGCCACCGTTGCCGGCGAAGTTGCCGCCGCCGAACCCGGCGCTGCTGCCCCCCGCAGCGAACCCGCCCGTTGCCCCGGCGCCAAAAGCCCCCTGGCCGGTACTCCCGGCCATGGCGCCAACCGTGCCCGTGCCGCGCGTGCCGGTCCGGCGTGTCGCGACGTAGTTGATGTTGAAGATGCGTGTCTCGACCTGCGTGCGCGTCACGCGCAGCACGTTGTCGCGGAACGTGAAGTCACAGCCGTGCGGATAGAGAATCAGCTCCAGCGCCTGGCGCAGCGTGACGTTCTTCAATTCACCGGTGAACGTGCCTTCGACGTCGGGATCGGGCACGACGCTGAGGTTGGTGTCCCGCACCAGCAGCAGCAGGAGTTCGCGAATGGCGATGGGCTCGGCAAAGCTGAGCGACATCGTCTGCTCCATCGAGTCCGAGCGCCGGCCCTCCTCGATCTGACTCACGGCAAGCGGCGACAGGCCGGGGTTCTGCGGACCTGGCCCGGTGCGCGTCGGCGTCGTCGGCTGCTGTGCCATCCCGTTTCCTTGCGCAGTGAACGACGTGGATGTCGTCAGCACCATGGCAGCGATGAGCCCGGTGTTGGCCAGCCAGTTGCGAGTTCTGCGTTCCATGTGCTACCCCGGGAGTGAACGGAGACGGCGGTCCGGCGAAGCCGCTCGTCTTCTGGGCGGTTTTTCGGTCTATCTCCTTTGAAACGATAGGGCTGCGGGCATTCCTGCCCGCAGTTTCACAGTCTGCGCCACAGGGTCAGGTCCAAAACCCGGCATTTTGTCGCGTTCCTGGGGTCAGGTCTACAATACGACCTTCTCAGACCGGGGCCCCGGGCCGGGGAGTTCCGTCGCCGACCGGTCGAGTCTGACTCCACCGGTCGAGTCTGACCCCACCGGTCGAGGCTGACCCTACCGGCGCGAGCGGATGAGCTGGACAAGGCCGGCAACGAGGAGGAGCAGCGGCAGCAGACCGAGGTTGACCACGTACATCGCGGTCCGTCCTCTCTCGGTCATCGTGATACGCCGGTTCTGGCGCTCCCCGATGCTGACAACGTGAGCGTCTTCCTCCCCGGCCAGCCAGGCGATCATGCGAACCGCCAGATCGCGGTTCGCGGTCCAGGTGATGAATCCGTTGGCGAGGAAGTCCGAGTCGCCAACAACGACGATGCGGGGCTCGGGAAGGGCGGCATCTCTCGATCCCCGAGGGATCCTCGTGGCAACGGCGAGCGGGAACGGCCCCTGACGATCCCGGCCCGGGCGGAACTCCGTGGCCTGGCTCATCAGGTCGACCCGCTCGAAGGCCGTGTCCGCCGTCGAGACGAGGGGAGTCGGCATGCCGATGTCGGTTCTCACCACGGCGAGCGGAACCGCGCGGCCGAACACCGTGCGCTGCTCGAACCCACGCGTGATTGGATGTTCGTGGTAGACGAGCGCGATGGGATTCTCGGGACCGGCCCCGACCGCCCGTCCCGCGCCGCTTGTCTCGATGATGACGCCCTGGCCGACGGCGATGCCGAATGGCCGCAGGAAATCCGCAATCAGCCTGTCTACGGGTGGATCCAGCAGCAACCCCAGCCGCCCGCCGCGCGAGAGGTAGCGATCAACCCGTTCCAGCGCCTCCGAGGACAAGCCGTTGGGGGCGCCCGCGATGATGAGGACCGAGCAGCCTTGCGCCACGTCGCCTTGCTCCAGGTTCACGCGATCGGTCCGGTAGTTGGACGCCGTCAGGACGGCAGCGAGACCGGACAGTCCCTGGGCGCTGGTATCCGCGAGACCATGTTCGCCTTCGCCCGTCGCGAAGCAGACCAGCAGTTCGGCGGAGCTCGTCGCCTGCAGGATGGCCGTCGCGAGGGCGGGTTCCGTCAGCGTCTCGACCTTTCGGAAGCGGTCGCCTGATTCTGCGACGACGGTTCCGGAGCGGGTGACGCCGTAGCGCCGGACAATCTGCGGTGCGCTCTCGATATCCACGAATTCGACGCGGATGCGCCGGCTGCGCGCGGCGAAGGCGCCAAGCATGTTGCCGAGGGCAGGATCCTGAGCCCGGCCGAATTGCTTCAGCACGACATCCTTCGAGAGGCGCTCAAGCACTGTTGTCGTCTCGATCGAGAGCGTGTTCCGCCCGGCCTCGGTCCAGTCGAAGGTCGTCGCGCGCAGGCCCACCATCGCGTTCACCAGGCCCAGGACGGCGACGAGCAGCAGCGTGGAGAGGATGGAATTGACGGCGAAGACGCCGCGGGGATCGCGGAACCATTCGCGGATCCCCTTCCAGTTGGCCGCGACGCCGACGCCCAGCGCGAGAACGCCGCCGGTGCCCAGCGCGATGACGGGCGCGGTCCACCGGAGCAGGAAGACGGCCCAGAGCAGCGCACCAACCGTCATGACGGCGCCCGGCAGGAATGCGTACTTCCTCATGTCCGCTTGAACCGGATGGCCTCGAGCGACCGTTGAGCCAGAAAGAGTCCCATCGTGACAAGCGACGCGAAGTAGACGAGGTCCGGCACCGACATGACGCCTCGGGTGGAGTTCATGTGGCGCACGTAGAGCGAGAAGTAACCGAGCAGTCTCACCCAGGCCGAGCCCGGCCCCGACGTCGTCGTGTCGATGAACTGCAAGGTGACGAGCAGGCCGTAGGTCCCGACGGCCGACACGAGGACATTTTCGCAAAGCGACGAGATGAACAGGCCAAGGGCGATCTGCGCTCCGCCGAGCAGCAGCAGGCCGATCATGCCGCTGGCCATGACGCCGGGCTCCCAGTGACCGCCCTGGCCCATGAACGCGAACATGGGGAGGACAGGCAGCAGCATGAGCACGAGGAGCACGAAGGCGCCCAGGAATTTCCCCGCCACGATCTCGCCGCCGCGGATTGGCGAGGTCACCAGCAGTTCGAGCGTGCCCTTCCGGCGCTCGTCCGTGATGAGCCCCATGGTGAGCAGCGGCAGCGCCAGCAGGAGCAGGAAGGCCTCGTTCTGGAAGAACTGCGCGAGCACAACGGTCGGCACGTCCAGTTGGTAGTCCGATTGGCCGAACTTCCGGATCTGGCTGTCGGCAAGAGCCGCCTGCCGGATGTAGTGGACGAGCATGTTCGAGAAGAACAGGCCCGACACGAACGTGAACATCGTCATCACCGCAGAGGCGACGGGTGACACGAAGTACGACTCGAGTTCGCGGCGGGCGATGGCCAGGGCGTGTCGCATCACGCGCCCTCCTGCTCGTCGTCGCTGGTGAGCTTGAGGAAGATGTCTTCGAGGGACAGCGCCTCGCCGGTCAGTCCCAGGAGTCTCCATCCGCTGCCGACGACGAGTGCTGCGGCGTCGGCCCGGAGGTCCACGCCGACCTCGCTCTCGACGCGTGCCTGGACCGTTCCGGCATCCGTGGCGTCCACGGTCACGTGGCGGACGCCGTGGAGGCCGGCAAACGCCTGCTGCACCAACGCACACGCGGCACCGATCGACCCGGGGAAGCCCGCCACCTCGACGCGCACGGTCTCACGGGCGCGGAGGCGGTCGCCAAGCCTGGCCGGCGTGTCCACGGCTATCACCTTGCCGCGATTGATGATGAACACGCGGTCGGCGACGTCACTGACTTCGGGCAGGATGTGCGTGGACAGGATCACCGTGTGCCGGCCCTTGAGCTCGGCTATCAGCTCGCGTACCTCGAACCGCTGCTTCGGGTCCAGGCTCGACGTCGGTTCGTCGAGGACCAGCACGGGCGGCTCGTGAACGATGGCCTGGGCCAGCCCGACGCGCTGCCGGAATCCCTTCGACAGCTTGGCGATACGCTTGTCGGCGACCTCTCCGAGGCGCGCGCGCTCGATCGCCAGCCCGACGGCGATTCCCAGCCGGGAAGATGGCACGTCCTTGAGCTCCGCCACGAAGCGGAGATAGCGGCGCACCGTCATTTCGGGGTAGACCGGGGGGTTCTCGGGAAGGTACCCGAGCCGCTGCTTGGCCTGGACCGGGTGGTCGTACAGATCGAATCCCCCGACACGCACGCGGCCATGGCTGGGGGGCAGAAAGCCCGTGATCATCCGCATGGTCGTGGTCTTCCCCGCGCCGTTCGGACCGAGGAACCCGAGCACCTCTCCTTCCCTGACGTCGAAGGACAGGTCGTCAACCGCGGTGAACGAGCCGTACTTCTTGGAGAGATGTGTGACAGAGATCACGACGCTTGTGTATCGGCGGGAAGGGGGCTAGGGGCTAGGGGCTAGGGATTCGGGATTCGACACGCACGCGAAGATGTCGGAGGTACGTCACCTCGATGAAGGCGGTCAGTCTGCAAAACGCTTCGCAGGGGCCGAAATCGGGCTGGGGTGACGAAGTGGGGCCACGGCCTTCCGCCGACTCGCACCCCGAAGATGCGTTTTGCCGGCTTGTGTGAGCGGGGACGATCGATGGCGTGCCCCACCGCGAGGGTCGAGGGGCCCCTCGACTCGCGAGCGCACGGGCTCGCTCAGGGCAGGCGATAGGGCGTCAGGCGCTGGGGAATGCGCCGCTGGGGCCCGCCGGGAAAGGCGGCGCGGGCGCGGGCTTTTTCTTGAAGAAGAACGCGCCGAGCAGGCCGCCGAGACTGGCGAAAATGGCGCCGAGGATCAGCATCATGACGAACGCCATCAGGGCGCCCAGAATGGTGACGCCAGTCCCGCCGACGTTGTCGACGAGCTGCCGGACGTTGTCGGGGATGTCGGGCTGTGATTCCGCGATCTGACGCAGCAGGCGTTGTTGAAAGGGCCCCACGAGCACGTTCATGGGCACCGAGACCACCAGGTTGACGACGGCGCCGAAGATGCCGGCAAGCAGGCCGACCAGGGCGCCGTCCCCCATGGTGACAGGCTCGCTTGTGTTCGATTGGAGCAGGTAGGCGGCCACCAGCCCGCCGGAGACAATCCAGGCGCAGCAGCAGCAGTTGCCGAGTCCAACCACAGGAAGACCGGACAGCACGCCAATCACCAACGCGCCCATCACGGCCGGCTTCAGCATCGCGTTCCCGTTCATGGTCGCCCCCTCAGCGTGATCTCAGCCCGGCGCCAGCGGGCTTTCTCGCGTCGCGGTCCCGCTTCGAGGGACGCCCTCGCATCTGACGCCAGATCGCTCGCCTCGCGAGAAACCCAGCCGGCACCTACCGTCCCGAGTCCCGAGCCCCGAGTCCCGAATCCCGAACTAGTCGTAGTACTCCGCCCCCAAGTGCGTGATGAGGTCCTCGCCCATGAGGTAGCGCAGCGTGTTCTTCAGCTTCATCGACTGGATGAACAGGTCGTGCTCGGGGTACAGGCCCCTGGCGTGCATCGGGCTCTTGAAGAAGAACGAGAGCCACTCCTGGATCCCGCCCCAGCCCGCGCGCTTCGCGAGATCGAGGAAGATCACCAGGTCGAGCGCGATCGGCGCCGCCAGGATGCTGTCGCGGCATAGGAAGTTGATCTTCAGCTGCATCGGATAGCCGAGCCAGCCGACGATATCGATGTTGTCCCAGCCTTCCTTGTTATCGCCGCGCGGCGGGTAGTAGTTGATCCGCACGACGTGGCAGATGTCTTTGTACAGTTGCGGGTACAGGTCGGGCTGCAGGATGTAGTCGAGGACCGACTTCTTGCTCTCTTCCTTCGTCTTGAACGACTCCGGGTCGTCCAGCACCTCGCCGTCACGGTTCCCCAGGATGTTGGTGGAGTACCAACCCTTCACGCCGAGGAGGCGGGCCTTGAGGCCGGGCGCGATCACGGTCTTGATGAGCGTCTGCCCCGTTTTGAAGTCCTTGCCCGTGATTGGCGCCTGATTCTTCTGCGCCAGTTCCATCATCGCCGGCACGTCCACCGACAGGTTCGGCGCGCCATTCGCGTAAGGCACACCTTCCATCAGTGCCGCGTAGGTGTAGATCATGGACGACGGGATGGATGGATCGTTCGCTTCCAGGGCTTTCTCGAACGCTTCGATCGACTGGTGCGCGGGCGATTCGGTGAGGAAGATCTCCGTGCTGCCGCACCAGATCATCACCAGGCGGGCGAGGTTGTTGTTCCTCTTGAAGGCGCGGATGTCCTCGCGCAACTGCTCCGCCAGGTCCCGCTTGTTCTGGCCCTTCTTGACGTTCGGCCCGTCCAGCCGCTTCACGTAATAGCGGTCGAACACGGCCTTCCAGGGCCTAATGGCCTCCAGTTCTGGCCTGATCTGATCGAGCAGCGAGTTGTCGAGCACGCCGGCGTGTTTCGCCGACTCGTAGCAGTTGTCCTCGAAGATGTCCCAGCCGCCGAATACGATGTCGTCCAGCCCGGCAAGCGGAACGAAGTCCTTGACGAGCGGCGACCGCCCCTCGGTTCGCTTGCCGAGACGGATCGTACCCATCTGAGTAACCGACCCGATAGGACTGGCGAGGCCCTTTCGGACGGCCAACACACCCGCGATGAAGGTGGTCGCGACGGCCCCGAGGCCGACGCACATCACACCGAGTTTGCCTGTGGCCGGGGCGATATCAATGGGTATTTTCACGGCAAAGAATTATATCACGGCGGGCGAAAGCCTTCGATAAACGTCATGCCTTCGCGTTCCGCGAGCAGCCGGACCGGCCTGAATCCGGCACCGTTGACCGCCTCCACCAGGGCTTCACCGTGGGCGCTGGGTCCGGGACTCGACCAGGCAAACCCCAGCCGGCCTGCAAGACCAAGCGGCGCGCGGTAAACCACGAGCACTCGGCCGCCCGCGCGAATGACCCTGTGCATTTCCTGGAGCCGATGGTGACGCGAGGCGGCGTCAGCGGTCAGCAACACGTTGCCGTCGACCAGACCCAGGTCGAAGGACGCTGGATCATAAGGCCACGGCCCGTGCTCCACCGTCGCAACCTCCACCAGCACACCCTCGCGCGCCGCCGCCGCCTCGATTCGCTGGGCCGCTGCCGGAGTATCCACGACGGCGCATGCACGTCCAGTAAGGCCTGCCTTGCCTGCGATGAGAGCGAACACACGGGGATCGGCGATGCCCGCCTGCAGCACCCGCTCACCCAGGCGCACACCCGCCATGTCCTGGGCCAGCTCGGCCGGCCCCCGCGACCGCCGCAGACGGAACAATGACGCCATCGTCTCCCTCGCTCTCGTCATTCCGGCCAAAGCCGGAATACTGGACACCCCCTGGACCCGCGGCCTTCGCCGGGCTGACGCACACTGGCTGTTCCTCTCCGAGTCCTGAGTCCTGAGTCCTGAGTCCTGAGTCCTGAGTCCCGAGCCCCGAGCCCCGAGCCCCGAGCCCCGAGCCCCGAGCCCCGAGCCCCGAGCCCCGAGCCCCGAGCCCCGAGCCCCGAGCCCCGAGCCCCGAGCCCCGAGCCCCGAGCCCCGAGCCCCGAGCCCCGAGCC
>Ga0315273_10002587_pt1 | contig 21451 bp, 14 predicted proteins | sample YL17G02_0_MG_FD_205753 | JGI IMG/M metagenome (GOLD analysis project Ga0315273, IMG submission 205753) | Sediment microbial communities from Yellowstone Lake, YNP, Wyoming, USA - YL17G02_0 | ecosystem: Environmental > Aquatic > Freshwater > Lake > Sediment | place: USA: Wyoming | collected... | reverse complement strand
CCTGAAAACTCGATTTTTGTGCTTGAAAAAGGCGAAAAATGGCAAAAGTGAGCAAGTCAGGTCAGCGATAATATGCGCTGAGATAGCAGTATGTAAATCTTATACAGTGGAATTATGCTTCGACTTGGGGGGACTTCCCCGCGCGATATCGTTCGAGCAAAGCCTGAGTATGCACATTCTGTGGATGATTTATCAAATCGGCAGGCGCGGCTTGCTCGACCAGTTCACCATCATGTATCACAATAACGCGATTGGCCACTTCACAGGCGAATTCCATCTCATGAGTGACGACCAGCATGGTCGTTCCTTCTCTGGCGAGGGATTTCATCACGGTGAGGACCTCGCCGATCAATTCCGGATCGAGGGCAGAGGTGGGTTCATCGAAGAGCATCACCTTCGGCTCCATCGCCAAGGCGCGGGCGATGGCCACGCGCTGCTTCTGGCCGCCGGATATCCGATTGGGATATTCATCCTTTTTGATAATCATGCCGACGCGCTCAAGATTCATTTCAGCGATCTTGACCGCACTGGCTTTATCCATCTTCTTGACCGTCAGCGGGCCTTCCATGACATTTTCCAGGACGGTCATATGGGGGAAGAGGTTAAATTCCTGAAAGACCATCCCGCTGCTCAGGCGGATTTCAAAGACACGCTGGCGTCTCTCTTTCCCTTTTAGGGAGCAAGGGATGCAGAGCCCATCCACTTCGATCTCGCCGTCAGAGGGTTCCTCGAGGAAGTTGATACAACGCAGCAAAGTGCTTTTCCCCGAGCCGCTCCGCCCGATGATGCAAACAACTTCCTTGGCATCGACCTCCAGGTTGATATTTTTCAATACGTGGAGACGGCCAAAGTATTTTTCTAGGTTTTTAATCTTTACGATTGCTTTCATGAATTATCGTTCTCCTCTGGACATATAGCTCTCGAGGCGGCTTTGCAAGGAGGTAAAGACTAGCGTCATAATCCAGTAGAAAACGGCGGCGATGATAAGCGCCTCCAGGTTGTTAAATTGTGCCCGTCCTACCTTGGTCGCCCGCCACATCAGTTCATGGACGAAACCGGTAGCGGAGACGAGCGCTGAGTCCTTGAGCATGGCGATGAACTCGTTACCTGTTGGGGGAATGGCGAAGCGCAGCGCCTGAGGAATTACAATCCGGCTCATGGTCTGACCGGGTGTCATACCGATCGCCAAGGCAGCCTCGCGTTGGCCCTTGCCAACCGAGCTGAGTCCGGCCCGGAAGATCTCGCTCATGTAGGCGCCATAGTTTAATCCCAATGCCAGAACCCCTGCCCATAAGCCTGATAGTATAATACCCAATTGAGGCAGCGCCAGGTAGAAAAAAAAGATTTGGAGGTAGAGGGGTGTGCCGCGGATAAGAGAAACGTAAAAAGTACTCAATGCATAGATTGGTGGAAATTTGGACAATCGGCCTAATGCAGCGAGCAGAGCCAGGATTGTTGCCAGACAGATCGACAACGCCGAGATGAGGATGGTTTGCCCAGCACCGCCGGCGATGAATTTCAGATTCGAACGAATGAACTCGCCGTCCAGTTTGATCGTGGAGAATGTGTTTCCGCCGATGGTGAGGGTAACCCCGCTGAACAGAAAGGTAATAAATGCTAGAAATGCAACCCAAGATAGTGCCACCTGGGTATTGAAGCGCCGCTTAGCGTGCACTTGAGCTTCGTAGATGAGGTCGGCTTGATTTTTTTTTTGTTTTCCAGAGGCAGGTGCTTTGAATGCGCTCATATCTGTGTCCTGGTGGAATATGAGAACGTTGGGAGCCGTCGATTTGACCGCTCCCATGTTTTATGCGCGTACTTTCCTATTTGGCAAGCCCTTGAGTCAGATCACTGCCAAACCACTGGATGGAAAGCGCTGACAGGGTACCATCCGCATGCATTTCCAAAACGATCTGATCCACGGCTTCCACAAGGCTTGTTGGATTGAGAGTGGAAGATTTGTCAAATGCAACCGCATTCGGCTCAATAAAGACCGGTTCCCCAAGTTGTTTTACCGGTATTCCGGCTGCAATATTGGCATCCACGACAGTCACAGATGTTACATAGCCAACGAAGTCCGTTCGACCCGCCTCCATTGCCTGGGCGCATTCCTGATCCGTTGAAACCGAGACCACAGTCACATCGGCGGGTGGTTCAGCCAAAATAACGAGCCCGGCGGGGTCCAAAATGCCGTTCAGCCAGTCCTCGTAGGTGGTGGATACGGCAGCGCACAGTGCGGTTCCGACCAGATCTTCTTGCGAAGTGTATGTAGAGTCCGCACCAACTGCAATAACCGCTGATGGGGCATAGTAGGGTGTTGTGAAGAACAGGACATCGGGGCGCGTACCTTTGATAGTCATCGAGCCGACATGAAAGTCCCATTTATCCGCCCAACTGCCGGCGGTGACAATATCCCAATCCGGTGTGGCAAGACACAACTCAACACCAAGCCGATCTGCAATTTCATGGGCAACATCAATATCGAACCCTTGCATTTCAGCGGTGGTCAGTGTATCGCTCGGGCAAAGGGTATCCGCCGGGCGAACCCCTTCGGTATTCAGGAAGGATTGCGGTTCATAGTTGGGATCGGTTGCAGAAATTATGTAACCGTGCTCTTTTACCTGAGCCAGAAGGTCGGCAGCTCCTGCTTTGCTCCCACATGCAGTTAATGTCAGTGCAGTAATCACAATAACGCTGGAGACGAAAAGTATTTTTTTCATAGTATTCTCCTCCGGGATATGTAAATAATTATCTGAAAATGTAGAAAGGAAATTTTATGATGAATTATTAAATGCCACCTCCTTCCCCGGTCGCTTTAATACGGTCGTATCTGGCCTAGTCGAAATTGGTGGTGTTTACGATATGAGGCATTTGCCCTATTATACAATGATTGTAGCTGCTCAGCTATCCGGCATTGCCGGGGATTAAGATTCTCGGCTGCTGTTACGAAGCCCACTTCGGCGGGCTAACAACCTATGGAGGCAAAGGCAATGGAATTAAAACCATCGAGAATTGATTTAATTGATAGGGTGAGATAATCGCCTCGCAATCCGTCGCAAATCGAGCCAAGAACCGCCATCGGTCCAGTGCAAAACAACAACGATGCACTGAGAAAACCGCGTACAAGACAGCTGGAACTTCCTTCGGACCTGCCTGTTGATTTTATTTCCAACCAAATCCCCAGTGATTGTCCACGGTTTTCTAGTCCCCACCACTCTCCCAGAAGCCTGCCAACAATTAATGCACCCAGCACAATGAGCGGATTCTCGGTTATTAAAAACATCTCAAAACCGATAGCTGCTGTGAATATACCCATGCCCGCAATAACGGTGCTCTTAATATTATTATGAAAGCCGCGCTCCAAAGAAAATACCGAGCAGACCACCAACAAGGATGGCTTTGTTAGCCCGCCAAGATGATCTCCCGATGCTCGAAGCCATCATCTCCAGCGGAATACCCGGCCTGTATCCCACCCCCGACGGGCAGTTAAATATATTGGACAAACTCCCTTCGAGACGCATGGACGCCGCCACCAGCCGCCTGGCTGACGACATCGTCCTGGCCGGAGTTCCCTGGAGCAGTTTTTTTACAGGCGAAGGCGTTGCCCTGCACGGCACTTACTGGCATGATAATTTCGGAATCCCGATGAGCCATGGCTGCGTGAACATGAAGACCGAAGACGCCAAGTGGGTTTTCCGCTGGTCGCGTCCCACCTCTGGCTTCGACGATATCGACAAGCAGACCCTCGATGTCAAGGGTTACGGGACAGCTTTCAATGTCCACTATTAATGTATCCGAACTATCTGGCTTTCGAAAGCACTCCCAGACCATCTTCCTGACCGGCGCCGGGCTTGAGCGGCGCTTAAGAACAATCCCCTCTGTCATCTATTCCGTTTCGACGATCTCCATTGCTCTAAAACATATATCTCTATTGGATTGCTTCAATATTTAACTTTAAACCCCCATAGAGGGATCTTCTGAGCGGCTTATCACCAAGTTTAGGCGGGCCTGGTTGGAATCGAACCAGCGACCAGGCGATTATGAGCCACTTGGTCCCCTTTCCATAGCTTCTAAACTCTGATTTTATATCCATATTTGGTGGTTCTATTTTAGGCTACCGCACCAAATATGGGGGTGGGCTTCTTTCGGGGGATTTTCAGGTCAGAATCCGCTGCAACCCTACTGCGAAACGTTAGTGAGCGGTGTCACAATCTCTTTGATATTTTCAGCTTTAACAAAGGCTACAAAACTCACAAGACTCTCCAACGCTTATTTTTTATTAGACGTGCATTAGCGCCAATTGCTTTCCCGCAACTAAACCCAACCGAGAGCGTTATAAAGACATACAACCCCCGGAAAACAACAATCTGTCTAGTCAATAATAATCAATAAGGCAGAAATTCATATCTGCAATGGAGGTTGATACATATGAAAACCAACTCGAAAAGCACAAAACCGACTATGGAACAAAAACTTCACACTACCCCGCTTGCCGTAATAGGTATGTCGTCCATCTTTCCACAGGCGCATAACCTTCAGGAGTATTGGGACAATATTCTCAACAAGGTTGATTCCATCGTGGATGTACCGGCATCGCGTTGGAAGAGCGATGAATATTACGACCTGGACCCGGCTGCACCCGATAAGACATACTGTAAACGGGGTGCATTTATTCCCGATATTCAATTCGATCCGGCTGAATTTGGCCTGCCGCCGAATATCCTAGAGGTGACTGACGTCACCCAATTGCTGTCGCTTGTGGTTGCAAAAGAATGCCTTGAAGATGCCGGGTACGGAGAAGGAAGGGAATTCGCACGTGAAAACGTGGGAGTGATCCTCGGGTTTGTGGGCATCGGCAGCAAGCTGGTAATTCCGTTAATGGCGCGTCTTCAATACCCGGTCTGGGAGAAAGTCCTGCGCAGCTACGGGATCCCGGAGGAAGACATCCAGAAAATCATCGGAAAAATAAAATTAGCCTATCCAAACTGGGAAGAAAACACTTTCCCCGGTTCGATCGGGAATGTCGTTTCCGGGCGGATTGCCAACCGGTTTGACCTGGGCGGCACGAACTGCGTGGTGGATGCAGCCTGTGCCAGTTCGCTGGCCGCCATCCACATGGCTGCCAGCGAACTCATCGAGGGCCGCGCCGACATGATGATCACCGGCGGCGTGGACCTGGACAACTCGATCGGGGCGTTCATGTGTTTCAGCAAAACCCCGGCGTTCTCCAAGAGCCAGAACCCCAGTCCTTTCGATAAGGATTCGGACGGCATGATGGTGGGAGAAGGGATCGGCATGGTGATGTTGAAACGCCTGGAGGATGCCCGGCGCGACAGCGACAGGATCTATGCGGTTATCAAAGGGATCGGGACTTCCAGCGACGGGCGTTTCAAATCCATTTACGCGCCGCGCCCAGCCGGGCAGTCTCTTGCCATGCGACGCGCTTATGCCGAAGCCGGTTACAGCCCGGCAACTGTCGGGTTGATCGAAGCGCACGGAACTGGCACCATGGCCGGCGACCCGGCTGAATTCGAGGGGCTGAATGAAGTCTTTTCTGAAAACAACCCCAACAAGCAAACGATCGCATTGGGCAGCGTGAAGTCTCAAATTGCACACACCAAGGCGGCCGCGGGGGTTGCCAGCCTGATCAAGGTTTCCCTGGCTTTGTATCACAAGGTGTTGCCGGCCACCATCCACGTCAATACGCCCAATCCAAAACTCGAGATCGAGAATAGCCCTTTTTATTTAAATACCGAGATCCGCCCATGGGTGAAACCTGCCAAGCATGCCCGCCGTGGTGGTGTCAGTTCCTTTGGTTTTGGCGGGACCAATTTCCACGTGGCCCTGGAAGAAAACGAGAGCGAGCAAACCGGAGCATATCGCATGAATTCCACTTCAAAAGTTGTCCTGCTCTCCGCCCCGACTCCGGAGGGGCTGCTGGCTGGTTGTCAGGATTGGTCTGAAAAACTAAATGGCCCGCACGCAAATCAGGAATTCGTAAACCTGGCGTCAGCCTGGACCGCCAAGGCGATCCAACATATTGATGCCCGGGTGGGCTTTGTGGCTACCAATGAAGCCGAGGCCGTGAGTCAGCTTGCCATCGCTGTCGATCTTATAAAGGCCAACGCAGCCCAGGAAAGCGCCGAACATCCTGCGGGAGTCTATTACCGCCGGAGCGGACTTGACCCGCAGGGCAAACTGGTTGCCCTATTCCCCGGTCAGGGTTCGCAGTACGTGGACATGGGCCGGGAACTGGCAGTCAGCTTCCCGCCAGTGCGCCAGGTTTTTGCCAAAATGGATGCAGCCTTCGCCGCTGATGGATTGCGCCCGCTTTCGAGCGTGGTCTATCCCATCCCGGCTTTCGATAACAGCCAGAAGGAGTCGCAATCCAACACCCTGACTCAAACTGAACATGCCCAGCCGGCGATCGGGACGCTGAGCGCCGGGCTGTACAAGTTATTGCAGCAGGCCGGTTTCAAAGCCAACTTCACCGCCGGTCACAGTTTCGGCGAACTGACCGCGTTGTGGGCTGCAGGTGTTTACGACGAGGATGCCTATTTCACCCTGGCAAAAGCACGCGGCAAAGCCATGGCCCCGCCCACCAAACCCAATTTTGACGCCGGGACGATGCTGGCTGTCAAAGGGGATGTAGCAGCGCTACAGGAAGAATTAAAAGCCTTCCCCGAAATCACGCTGGCGAACTGGAATTCCAACAACCAGGTGGTGCTAGCTGGAACCAAATCCGCCATTGCTGCCTTTCAGAAAGTTTTGGTGGAAAAAGAATTCTCGGTCGTTGCGCTGCCCGTGTCGGCGGCCTTCCACACAGTGCTGGTCGGTCACGCCCAAAAACCGTTTGCCGGGGCGATCAAGAAGGTGAAGTTTACCAAACCCAGCATCCCCGTCTATTCGAACACCAGCGGGCAGGCGCACAGTTCTGAACCCGATCAGATCCGCCAGAGCCTGGCTGAGCACATTCTAAAGCCGGTGCGTTTCAAGGACGAGATCGAAGGTATTTATGCCAACGGCGGCAGCATCTTTGTCGAGTTTGGCCCCAAGAACGTGCTGACCAACCTTGTAAAAAATATATTGGAAGGCAAACCGCATTCCGCGGTGGCTTTGAATCCAAATGCAAAAAAGGACAGTGACCGCCAGTTCCGCGACGCCGTTGCCCAACTTTGCGTCCTCGGCCTGGACCTGCGAGCTTACGATGCCTACGCTTTAGCACCCAAACCCTTTATCGAAGCGAAGAAATCGGCGATCAGCGTTATGTTGAACGGTGGGCTTTACCTGACAGACAAGACGCGCAACGCTTTTGAAAAGGCCGTGGCACAAAAGGATACTCTGGGTGCTGCCATCCCGGAATCGAAGGCGATTGCGTCTGCTTCCGGACAGCAGCAGGCCCCGGGTGTGGCTGCCAGGCCTATCCAGGCAGTTTACCAAGCAGGAACGGATCAGGTGGCGGACAGGCTCCAGACATGGCAGGACGAGACGATGAGGTCCCACAACCAGTTCCTGTCGAATGACAGCGAATATACGCATCTGTTCGGCCAAATCACCAAACAGGAACTTGACCTGCTCTCAGGCAATTCGTCCCTACAAATGCTGGAGCAGATCAATACCGCCCTGCAAACGCTGGAGCGCAGTATGGCGCAGTTCCATATGCACCAGACCGAGACGCTGCGGGTGCACGAGCATTATTTGCGCAGCCAGGCAGAACTGATCAACTGCCTGGTGCAGGTGCAGAATATCCCGGGGGCTCTGCCGGCGGTTTTACCGAACAGCAAACCGAACGAGGTTCATCCCAGCGCATCTGCTTTGCCAGAACCGGTTGCGACTCAATTCAGCGAGAGCGGACAATCCCCGGAGGAATCAACTGTTGTTTCAAAACCTGGGATCCCGGCTGGCACAGCACCGGCTATCAGCCTTGAAATCCTGACCAAATCCATGATTGAAATTGTCAGCGAGAAGACCGGTTATCCCACTGAAATGCTCGAACTGGGCATGGATATGGAGGCTGACCTGGGGATTGATTCGATCAAGCGGGTTGAAATCCTCGGTGCCATGCAGGCGCGCTACTCTGAGCTGCCCAAGGCAGACACCGCCGTTCTCTCCGAAATGCGGACGCTTGGACAAATCGTTGACCATATGATGGCTTCCGCTCTGGTAGCTCAGGTTTCTGCAGCGATATTGAACCCGACGGAAAAACCAGCTGTGGCTGTGGCGGCAACGGTCCCCGCCCCCGCCAGCGTTGAAGTGGAAACCGTCAAACAGGCTTTGCTGGAAATCGTCAGCGAAAAAACCGGCTACCCCACCGAAATGCTCGATCCCGGCATGGACATGGAAGCCGACCTGGGGATCGACTCCATCAAACGGGTTGAGATTTTGGGGGCGCTGCAGACCCGGTTCCCTGAACTGCCCAAGGCAGATGCGGCCGCGCTGGCTGAACTGCACACCCTTGACCAGATCACAGGATACCTGACCTCGGTTGCGCCGGCAGGGGAATCGCTTGCGCCGCAGACCCAATTGGCCGCGGAAGAGCCTCACGAACCCTCGACAGGGTCTCGACAGGATGAACCTGCCAGCCCAATACAGAGCCTGCCGCGCGGTGTCGTGGCCCTGAAATTCCTTCCGTCTCCGGACCACCTGGACATGATCTTTCCTAAAGACCGCTCCTGCATCTTGATGGATGGCGGCACCGACCTGACCCCGGCCTTGGCCAAAGCGCTCTCCGGACAGGGTATCAAAGTTGTTGTGTTGGGGCTGACCAATACCCTGGTCGGTGACCAGAAACGAATGCCCAAGAACATCCGACGCGTCCTTATGGAAGACCTGACAGAAACCGGCATTCAGAACACCCTGGCGAGCCTTCAACAGGAATATGGTCCGGCGGGCATGTATATCCATCTGGACCCGCCGGGTACCGCGGATGAGGCATTCTCGGGGAACGAGGAAACGATCGCGCGGACCGCTTTCCTGGTTGCGAAATACCTGATGAAGAACCTGACCGAATCCGCCCAGGTGAATTACGCCGCATTTGTCACCGTCACGCATATGGATGGCGAATTCGGTCTGACAACCTCCGGTTTTTTTGAACCGGTCAGCGGGAGCCTGTTTGGCCTGGTGAAAACCCTCAACCTGGAATGGGACAAGGTCTTCTGCCGCGCAATCGATCTATCCCCAGATGTCAATTTAGCGATGGCAGTCGAACACATTATGGCTGAACTCTATGACCCGAACCGGTTGATCAGCGAAGTTGGCTATAGCAGCAAGGGCCGTTTTACCCTGGTAGTGGAACAACCGGAATCGGAGAATTAAAACCCATGGTTGGAAAAACTTTAATCACCCCAGATACGGTCGTCCTGGTGAGCGGCGGGGCCAGGGGCATCACCGCCCAGTGCGTCATAAAACTGGCCCAGCATATACCCTGTAAATTCATCCTGCTGGGACGCACCCCCGTCGATGACCCGCTGCCGGAATGGGTGCTGGACTCCCCGGACGACGCCGAACTCAAGCGGCGCGCAATGACCCGGCTTACCGCCGAGAGCAAAAAAGCCACGCCTCAGGCTGTCGAAAAAATATTTCACCAGATACGCGCCCAGCAAGAAGTCGAAACCACGCTCCTGGCGATACGCCAGACCGGGGCAGTTGCGGAATATTTAAACCTGGATGTCACCGCGCCTGTGCAAACATTTCAGAAGGAGCTGGCCGGACCCGTCCAGCGGCTGGGGAGAATTAAGGGCATTATTCACGGCGCAGGCAGCCTGTCGGACAGGAGAATCGAGAAGAAAACCATCCAGGATTTCCTGACCGTTTTCGCGCCCAAAGTATCTGGTTTGCGCAACCTGCTGCAGGTGGCCCCGGCCGGGCAACTCGACTTTCTAGTCCTGTTTTCGTCCGTGGTGGGCTTCTTCGGAAATATCGGCCAGGCGGATTATGCCATGGCTAACGAAGTGCTCAACAAAGCTGCCTACCAGATCAAAAGAGATAACCCGACCTGTCACGTAGTTTCCATTGACTGGGGTCCGTGGGATTCCGGGATGGTTACTCCTGAACTCAAACGCGCCTTTGCCGAACGCGAGATGACCGTCATCCCGACTGAGGCAGGGGCAGAATTATTGGTTGAAGAAATCACTTCCAAGCATATGGTGGATGACCAACCTGTGCAGATTGTTGTGGGCCAGCTTCCCACACGGACGCCCAGCGATATTTCCGGCAAATTGCAGAAATTTGAGATCCGCCGTCATCTCAGCCTGGACGCCAATCCGTTCCTGCTTGACCATCAAATCGGTTTATACCCGGTTCTGCCTGCAACCTGCGCCGCATCCTGGATAGCCAGTGTCTGTGAACAATTATTCCCCGGATTCACATTCTATCAGCTTGAAGATTTCAAAGTATTGAAGGGGATCGTCTTCGATAAAAACCTGGCTCATGAGCATATCCTCGAACTGAACGAAATCGAGAAAGTTCCGGGAGAAAAGATAAAGTTCGCTGCCCGCATCAGAAGCAAGAACAAAAACGGTCGGCCCCTGTACCATTACAGTTTGAATGTCACCCTGCTGCGGCAGACACCGCCAACAACCATTCATCATGTTGACCTACAGCTGTCTGGTGGGACAAATGAAGGGATCCTGGGTAAAGCCCTTTACGAGGACGGCACGCTTTTCCACGGGCCATCTTTCCAAGGTGTGCAGCGCGTCATCAGCCTGGGCGAGGACCGGCTGGTCCTGGAGTGCCTGCTCGAGGCCATTCCCCCTGACCGGCAGGGACAGTTCCCTTTGCAGACTTATAATCCTTTTGTGTATGACGCGATCGTGCAATCATTGCTCATCTGGGCACAGCGTTTCTACCAGGCACCTTGCCTGCCCTCACACCTGGTCAGATTGGAACAGTTCCATGCAATCCCCTTTGGCACACTAAGTCTCGTGGATATGAAAATTGTCTCCCATAACCAGACATCGGTCGTTGCAGATATTATTGTTACCGAACCCCAGGGTGCGATCCTTGCCAAATTCACAGGTCTTCAAGGTACGATCAGCCCGGCGCTGAAACGGTTTCTCAAGGGGGATGGCGCATCCGGGCAAGCCGGTGAAAAATGATCCGGCGTCTTGATCGAATTACCAACCTGGCAATTGTTGGGATGTCCGTTGTCCTTCCGGGAGGGGGAGGCATGAGCGAGTTCAGCAGGCTTGTTTATCGCGGCCTGCCGATAAACGGTCGATTCTCCGAGAGGTTTACCCACGAAGCCGCAACTGTTCAATCGGTCCAGCAGGTATGTGCGGAGGCACGGCTGAAAATCGGGCAAACGCCAGTCGTCAACCTATCGCCGGCGCTGGTTCGAATCCTGCAGGAAAATGGGATCGGCTCCCGCGTTCAGGAAGCTTCGGGGGTATCGTCAGCCCTGATGCTGGCGTCAGATTGGATTGAGAGCAACGGTGAGGATGTCGTCCTGCTGGTGGATTTCCAGGAGGACCCGCAGGCGATTTGTACGCTCCTGGTGATGGAACATCAATCTGCGCTGGATAATGCCAGGCCGAGCCAGGCTGTGGTGACAGGTGCCGCCGAAGCGGATGGCCCTTTAAGCGCGGCGGTCATCTCCAACGTTTTGCAAGAAGCACAACGAGCCTCCAGCGTTCGGCCCGAGTCAATCGGGTTGATCGGGGCAGCCACATTGACCGAGGCTGGAATCCTCACCGAGGAAGCAGATGGGTTGCTAAGTGTATTTGGCTCGCAGCAATCGTTGACCTGTGCGCTCGGCAGCAGCCTGGCAGGCCTGCTGGGGGTGGTGAAAACAGCATGGTGTCTTTCACAGCGGGTCATCCCGGGTGTCCCTGGCTGGGGAGGACCGGCCCGGCCGGAAGCCTGGCTGAGTTCGCCGTTCTATGTGCCAGTCGAGTCGCGTGCCTGGTTTATTCCATCCAGCCAGGATAAACGCCACGCCGGGCTGAACATCATGGCAAAAGACGGCAAATTTACGCAACTCCTTTTAAGTGACGCCACCCGGATTGCTCCCCAGCGCGTCGAAGCACCTGGGCTGGAAGCTTTGCGCCTAATCCCGTTGGCCGCCAGTTCAGCCGACCAGTTGCTCGAAAAGATGAAGGCCCTGGAATCGAACCTTATGGGCGGGTCAAGCCTAGCCGGAGCTGCACAGGAAGCATACCGGCAATATCTTGTGGAGAAGCCAAGCGCGGAGCACGTGGCCTGCCTGCTCGGTCAAACCAGGGACGAACTCCTGCGTGAGATCGGGTTTGCCATCAAAGGTATCTCAGCCGCATTTGAGAAGCAGTTGGACTGGCAAACCCCGCTGGGAAGCTTTTTCACGCCGTGGCCGCTAGGCAAAGAAAGCAAGGTATCCTTTGTCTATCCCGGCGCGTTCAATTCGTACACCGGTGCCGGGCGCGACCTGTTTTACCTTTTCCCGAACCTTTATGACCACATTTCTGAGCTGACAGGCGATATTGGCGGGCTGCTTAGCGAACGGCTGTTGTACCCCAGGACCATGGCTGCACAGACAGCGGTTGACCTGTCAGCCATCGAAGCCCAATTGACTTCCGACCCAATCACGATGCTCATTTCGGGGAGCTGCCTGGCGGTCCTGTATACCGACATACTTCGGAACGTATTCGAGATCCGTCCGGCGAGCGCATTCGGCTACAGCCTGGGTGAGGTCAGCATGATGTTCGCCAGCCGGGCGTGGACGGAGGCTGACAAGACCAGCAAAGCCTTGAAAGAGTCCCCGCTCTTCCGCACGCGTCTGACCGGGCCTCAAAACGCAGTCCGCGAATTTTGGAACCTGCCCACCCGGAGCGAAAGCGACCTTCACGAAACACTATGGGTGAATTATCTGCTGATGATGAGCCCTGAAAAGGTCAGGGAAGTTTTGCTGGATGAACCGCACGTTTATTTGACCCATATCAACACGCCGCGTCAGGTGGTCATCGGCGGCGATCCGGCCGGGTGTCGGAGGGTGATCGACAGGCTGAAAAGCAAGTCGATCCAGGCGCCTTTTAATTATGCCATCCATTGCGAGCCGATCCATTCCGAGTACGACATGTTGACTGAACTCCATTCTGTTCCGGTCATGGGTCAGCCTGACATGACTCTGTACTCTGCCGCCACTTATCAACCGATGCCCATCGACCGACAGGCGATCGCACGGCAGATCGCACATGAATTATGCTATTGCCTGGATTTTCCGCGGTTGATAAATCTCGCCTACAACGACGGGGCACGCATTTTTATCGAACTAGGCGCGGGGAGTAATTGTGCCCACTGGGTCAACGACACCCTGCAAGGCCAGCCGCATGCGGCTTATTCGATCAACCGGAAGGGCGTGGACGACCACGCTTCCATCCTCCGGCTTATGGCCCGGATGGTCTCCCAGCATGTCCCGGTCAATTTAAGCGTGCTTTACCAGGATTAGCATCATGCAAATGCTTACACCCGAAAACGTCCTTGAGAATTACCTGAAATGGTGGGATGGACACACCCGGCAGACCGGGCGGATCCATGACCTCTTTCTGGAAATGCGCCAGGCAGGGCTGCGCCAGCTGGCGAACATCATCGAACAAAAGGTGGAATCCTGCCGCACGATCCATCCCGGGTTCGCAAAGGCACTGTTCACCTTGGGTGATCTGAAGGAATTTGCCACTGGCTCGGTTGTAAAATGCCTCGGGCAGGACTATGCCGTCTATGCGGGCCGCCGCAGCCTGCGCATCCCGAACAGCGAACTCCTGTTGATGAGTCGCATCCTTTCCATCCAAGGACGGAAGGGCATGTTCGAACAGACTTCTAGCATCGTGGCAGAATACGATGTTCCCGTAGATGCCTGGTACTTTGACAGCGAACCGCACGGCCGGCTGCCCTATTCCATCTGCATCGAGGTGGCTCTACAACCCTGCGGATTTCTCTCTGCATACCTGGGAACACCCTTGCGTTTTCCCGAGGTTGATTATTATTTTCGAAACCTGGATGGCGAGGCAGTGTTCCACCGGCTGGTGGATGTACGCGGAAAGACGGTCTGCGCCCGGGCAGAGCTGCTCAAGACCATCTTTTATGGTTCCACCATCATCCAGCATTTCTCCTTTGAATTGGAATGCGATGGGACGGTCTTCTTCGAAGGAAAATCCTCCTTCGGCTATTTCTCGGCAGAGGCCATGGCGGGCCAGACCGGCCTCGATGGTGGGAGGACCGTCCTGCCCTGGCCAAGACAGACCGGGCAGGAAAGTCTGCTGAAATCCGTCGAAGGGACAGCCCTGGAATCAAGCCTGCCGAAGGGAAAACTCCGCCTGCTGCATGGTGTGGCAGCCAATGCCGGCGCCGGTAACCACCAGGAAGGTTACGTGTATGCCAACCGGCGTAACGATTCCCAAGATTGGTTCTATGCCTGTCACTTCCACGAAGACCCGGTGATGCCCGGCTCGTTGGGGATAGAAGCAATACTCCAGGCGATGAAAGTTTTTGCCATGCAACAGTCGAAATGCCCCGCGACCGCAACCCTTGTCGCCGGACAGAAAATGAACTGGAGCTATCGCGGCCAAGTGTTACAGCACCACAAGCAAATGCAGGTGGAAGTCCATTTCCATAAAACGCAATTCATTGGAAAAACGAAGCTATTTACGGGTGATGCCAGTCTTTGGGCGGACGATTCTAGAATCTATGAAGTGCGGGATTTGGCACTCGCCATTGAGGAAGAACAGGATTGAAGATGAGCCAAAATTCAACGAAGAATTCTGCAATACAGTTTACCGCTAACCGAAAAAAGTCTACGGCAGTTGGCGTCGTGGACCTAAGCCAGGCCGCATATGAAACGCGGGCGATGGGCACATATCTGCGTGCCATCAACCTCCCGCTCTATGTAATCGAGCAGGCAGGCAAAATTGGTCTAATCTCAGTTGATTGCGACGAACAGGCATTTCGCAAGCAAGCCGGTGCACACTTCATCACCAGTGCCCCAGCTCTACCCATCGATGACCTTGGAGATGCCGGTTTCAAAAAGACCTACAGGGTGCACTGCGCATATTATGCCGGATCGATGGCGAACGGGATCGCTTCCGTTGAAATGGTGGTGGCTTTGGGCAACGCCGGCCTGCTGGCCTCCTTTGGGGCGGCCGGGCTGGCGCGCCCCCGGTTGGAATCCGCCATCCAGAGCATCCAGACGGCCCTGCCGGATGGTCCGTTTGCGGCCAACCTTATTCACAGCCCCAGCGAGGAGGCAATGGAAAATAACGCAGTCGAAATTTATCTCCAGCAGGGTGTCCACGTGGTGGAGGCTTCAGCCTTTATCGACCTGACGCCCAGCATTGTGTATTACCGGGCGGCCGGGCTGAGTCAGTCTGGCGACGGCCGGGTTCAAATTTCCAACCATGTCATTGCCAAAGTGTCCCGACGCGAAGTTGCCACGAAATTCATGCAGCCAGCGCCGGAAAACATGCTCGACCAACTGGTGAGCGAAGGGCACATCACGCCTCAGCAGGCTGAACTTGCCAAACAGGTGCCGATGGCTGACGATATTACCGTCGAAGCTGATTCGGGCGGTCATACCGACAACCGACCGCTGGTCTGCCTGCTCCCCACCATGTTGGCTTTGCGGGATGAAATCCAGGCAAAATACAATTACCCGGTCCCGGTGCGGGTTGGGGCGGCTGGCGGTATCAGCACCCCGGCCTCAGCCCTGGCCGCGTTCATGATGGGCGCTGCCTATATTGTCACCGGTTCGGTCAACCAGTCCTGCGTTGAAGCCGGTGCATCCGAACACACCCGCCGTCTGCTGGCGCAGGCCGGTATGACCGACGTGGCGATGGCTCCTTCGGCGGATATGTTCGAGATGGGTGTAAAAGTTCAGGTGCTGAAGCACGGCACACTCTTCCCGATGCGCGCCCAGAAACTCTACGATCTTTATTCGCGTTACGATTCGATAGACCAGATCCCGGCCGATGAGCGCGAGAAACTGGAAAAGCAGGTTTTCAAACGGGACATCGAATCCATCTGGCAGGATACCGTCAAGTTCTTCAGCGAGCGCGACCCCGCCCAGATAGAACGCGCCCAAAACAACCCCAAGCGGAAAATGGCATTGATCTTCCGCTGGTACCTGGGACTAGCCTCGCGTTGGTCCAACAGCGGCGAAAAAGGCCGCGAGATGGACTACCAGATCTGGTGCGGGCCTGCCATGGGGACTTTCAACGACTGGTCGCGCGGCACGTATCTCGCCGAACCCGAACACCGTCGGGTAGCTGATGTAGCGCTTCAAATCCTGACCGGCGCGGCCTGCCAGTACCGCCTGCAAACCTTGAAACTGCAGGGCCTGCAGTTCCCGGCTGAACTCGAACAGTATTACCCGACGGAGCCACTCCTGAAATGATGATCTCACACTGGAGCGATCTGCCCGAAAGACCATTCCCACCTGCAGGCGAGTGCCATCTCTGGCTGGCGTGGCTGGATGAAGAAGACCCGGATACTTTACGGGGATACCTCTCCGAAGACGAGCGCCTGCGCGCCAATCGATTGCGCAGCTCCCGGAGCGCGGAGCGGTTTACCGTAGCGCGGGGTATCCTGCGTACCATCTTGAGCCGAAGCCTGGCTTGCGAGCCGGAACGACTGGTGTTCTCCTATGGCTCTCACGGAAAACCAGAACTGGCAGACGGATTGAAAGCTAAACTATCGTTCAATGTTTCCCACTCCGGACGACTGGCAATCTTTGCGGTTGCGAATGGTTTTAAAGTCGGCGTGGATATCGAAGAAATCCACCCGATAAGCGACCTGGAAGCGACAGCATCCATTTTCCTTTCTGCGGATGAACTTGCCGGTCTCAAGGCATTACCCGCCGAGAGGAAACTTGAACGCTTCTTTACACTATGGACGTGCAAAGAAGCCATTCTGAAAGCCTGCGGGTACGGTTTTACAGGCCCTGACACTGATATTTTTGCAACGGATTTCTCCCCCTGCCTAAAAGGCGAGCGGTTAACCATGCTCGATCCAGCGAAAGGTTTCAAGGGAGCGCTGGCTTGTCTGTAACCGCGCTCCAAGGAAAAAACCATGAAGAATGAATTTGAAGCGAAACTGGATGAACTGCACTCGGCTGCCATCTTAGGAGGCGGCGCGTCCCAAATTAAAAAACAGCATGACAAAGGAAAAAAGACCGCCCGTGAGCGGATCGAAATGCTCCTGGACCCCGGCACATTCACCGAGACCGGACTGTTTGTCTCCCACCGAGCGGTCGGCTTTGGCATGGAAAACAGCCATCCGGCGACCGATGGCGTCGTGACCGGATGGGGCAAAGTGGAAGGGCGACAGGTCTACGTGTTCGCCCAGGATTTCACCATCCTGGGTGGTTCCCTGGGCGAAGCCCATGGACGAAAGATCGCCCAGTTGATGGACCTGGCCTACCAGAACGGCGCGCCGGTGATCGGGCTGAACGATTCGGGTGGGGCGCGCATTCAGGAAGGGGTGGACTCGCTGGCTTCCTACGGCGAAATCTTTTACCGAAATACGCGTGCTTCAGGCGTCATCCCGCAAATCTCCGTCATCATGGGCCCCTGCGCGGGCGGGGCAGTCTATTCGCCGGGGATCAACGATTTCATCCTAATGGTCAACCAGAATGCCTATATGTTCATCACCGGTCCGGAGGTTGTGAAGGCAGTGACCCATGAAGAAGTTGACTTTAGCTCTCTTGGCGGTGCGGAAGTACACAGCAAGAAAAGTGGGGTGGCCCACCTCACCGCACCCGACGAGGAATCCTTGCTGGGACAACTGCGCTGGCTGCTTTCCTACTTGCCGCCCAACAACCTGACCCCGCCGCCACACCAGCCACCCTCGGATGATCCGCGTCGACTCCTCCCGGAACTGGAGCAAATCGTCCCGCTCGACCCACAACGCCCGTACGACATGCGCTCGGTCATCGAGGCGGTCGTGGATGGGGGTGAATTCCTGGAGATCCAACCGGATTACGCCGAAAATATCCTGGTCGGTTTTGCCCGCCTGGACGGATACCCGGTTGGGATCGTCGCAAACCAGCCCGGATACCTGGCGGGGGTGCTGGACATCAATGCTTCCGACAAAGCGGCACGTTTTATCCGCTTTTGTGACGCCTTCCACTTCCCCCTGGTCACGCTGGTGGATACGCCCGGATTCCTTCCCGGCAGCGAACAGGAACATGACGGCATCATTCGGCATGGTGCGAAAATGATTTACGCTTATTCCGAGGCCACTGTCCCGAAAGTTGCTGTGATCCTGCGGAAAGCCTACGGCGGGGCCTATATCGTGATGAGTTCCAAACACCTGCGCTGCGACTATAACCTGGCCTGGCCGCAGGCTGAAATCGCGGTCATGGGACCGGAAGGCGCGGTAAAGATCGTATTCCGTAAAGAGATCAGCGCTGCCAGCGACCCAAAGGTCGTCATGGACGAATACATGCGTAAATACCGCATGGAAATTTCCAACCCCTACCTGGCCGCCTCGCGCGGCTATCTGGACGATATCATTCCACCAGCCGAAAGCCGATTGCGTCTGATCACGGCCCTGGAAAGCCTGCGCGAAAAACGCCAGGAAACCCCGCCGCGCAAACATGGGAACATCCCACTCTAGGAGGCCGACACATGAAAGTATTAGTTGCCAACCGGGGTGAGATCGCCGTGCGCGTCCTGCGCGCCTGCCGCGAATTGGGCTTCCCAAGCGTGGCGGTTTATTCTGAAGCGGACGCGCAGGCATTGCATACACGTTATGCGGACGAATCAGTGTTCATCGGCCCCACGCCAGCTGCCGAGAGTTATCTGAATATCGAACACGTTCTGGCGGCCGCAAAACAATCCGGGGCCGATGCGATCCATCCCGGTTATGGATTCTTGTCTGAGAATGCAACTTTTGCCCAGGCGGTGGAAGAAGCCGGTTTGATCTTTATCGGACCCCGCCCCGAGACGATTTCTTCGACCGGAGATAAACTGGTCGCCCGGCGGGTGGCGCGCGAGGCGGGCCTGCCCATCCTGACCGGGCCGGATGAACCCGTTGCTGATGAAATTCCGGAAAGCCTGCTTAAGCAGATCAAATACCCGGTCCTGATCAAAGCCGTGGCCGGGGGCGGTGGACGCGGCATCCGCCTGGCGCGCAGGCATGATGAATTGGAGCAGATGGTGGCAGCGGCCCGGCACGAAGCCCAGGCTGCGTTCGGCGACAGCACCGTCTATTTCGAGCCGCTGGTACCGCAGGCCCGACATATTGAAGTCCAGATCATCGGGGATGGATTCGGGCGGATTCTATGTTTGGGGGAACGCGAGTGTTCCATCCAGCGGCGGCGGCAAAAATTAATCGAAGAATCTCCTGCCCCCAGCCTCAGCTCTGACATGCGCCATCAACTTTACGAAATGGCTTCAAACCTAGGACAGGCCCTGAACTACCGTAGCCTGGGTACAATCGAATTCCTGCTCGGTGAAGACGGCTCCTGTCATTTTATAGAAGTAAACCCACGCATCCAGGTGGAACACCCGGTCACAGAAATGGTCACCGGGATTGACCTGGTGGGCACGCAACTCAGGTTGGCAGAAGGACAACCTTTCAAATACGCACAGGAAGATATCAAAATGCGCGGCTCAGCCATCGAGGCGCGCATCATAGCCGAAGATCCCGATAATGGCTTCATGCCTGCAACCGGGGAGATAACCCTCCTAAAAGAGGCGGGCGGGCCGGGGATCCGCACCGATTCGGCGCTGTATCCGGGCATGCCGGTCACGTCGGATTACGACTCATTGATCGCAAAAGTGATCGGCTGGGGAGAGGACCGTCAGACCGCCATTCGTAGGCTCCGCCGGGCGTTGGGTGAGTTCCAGATTGGTGGAGTCTGCACCGACATCAGCTTCCTGATCCAGATCATCGACTCCGACAGTTTCATTCAAGCCAGTGCCAATACCACTTATCTGGAAACCTTTTTGCCTGTCTTTACGGAAAGCGACGAAGAACTGGAGCGCGATATGGCGCTCACGGCGGCGTTTCTTGAAGACCAGGCACGTTCCAACCAGCCCAACATGTTTCTGCAAAATGCGTCAAGCCAGTGGCGGATGCAGGCCTGGCGCGAGCAAATGCGGAATTGAATTCAGGTGCAAATATGACCATCTACTATGTTACTGTTGGAAAAAAAGAATACCGGGTTGAGATCAACGGGAAACAGTATAAAATCAATGGCGAGCTCGTACAGGCTGCCCTGGTTACCCTGAAAGAACGCGGCAAATACCTGCTAAATGGCGTTGCACGCAAGACCGAGATCTATATCGAGTCGCTGGGCAACAGCCAATATACACTCAATGCGGACCGACGGCATGCAATTGCAAAAGTGGAGCGAAGCAACAGCCGCCGGAGAGGTAAAGCCAAAACAGCCAGCAACGGAAGCCTGCTGGCACCCATCTCTGGAATTGTGATTAGCGTACATGTTGCACCAGGCGAGGCTGTCGAGACCAGGCAGGTGCTGGTGGTGCTGGAATCGATGAAAATGCAAATGGAAATGCGCTCGGCCTGCACTGGGGTGGTAGACTCGGTCAATGTTCAGCCTAAGACCCAGATCGCCAAGGGCGAACTACTTATCAAGATCAATCCCCAGGAGATCTGAAATATTAATTTAAAGAAAAGAATAAAGGTGGGCCCGGCAGGAGTCAAACCAGCGACCAAGCGTTAATGAGTCGTTTAGTAAATCAGAGATGGCAAATCATTACCATTCGAAATATAAATATACAAATACAAAAATATTCAAGTTTTGTCAGGTTTCTGCGATGCCCGGCGAAGGCCTTCTAGAGTTCCTGCCTTTTGCGATACTACCCAAAGTTGCGTCTATGAAAGGTAAGCAGCAGTTCTAATTTATCGGCTCGAATTTCAGTCCATAGACATCTTCGCCATACTGCACCCGGACCGGCTCCCAACTGGGACGCACTTTCATCCCTACCTTCAATCGATCAAACGAATCGACTTTGATCTGCCCCATGGCTTTGACCTTGTTCTCAAACTCAGCCACTCCAAGGATCAGGAAGCGTTGGTCAAATCCCCACGGCAAGTTGTAGATCACCGTGTATGTAAGCAGTTTAGCGTTCCCCAGGGGTTTGATTTGTTCAAACTCGCGGCCTTTGCAATCCAGACAGCGATCGTGATAAGGATAATGGATCCGGCCACACTTCTTGCACCGGAAGGCTGTGATGGCGATTTCCTTTTTCATGGTTCTACCCTTTTCAGCACAAAGGAGATGACATTGTTGCCAAACCCTCCGAAGTTGACCGTCAGCCCGTGGCGGGCATTTTTCACCTGGCGGTTTTTGGGAAGTTCATGCCGCAGCTGGAAGACGATATCCACAACCTGGGCCACACCAGTAGCCCCTACCGGGTGGCCGCGTGCCTTCAAGCCACCGGAAACATTGATTGGGATCTGACCCCCGAAGCGGGTTTTACCTGCTGCGGCTGCCTTCCCACCTTCGCCTTTTTTGAAG
>Ga0315273_10002586_pt1 | contig 21454 bp, 28 predicted proteins | sample YL17G02_0_MG_FD_205753 | JGI IMG/M metagenome (GOLD analysis project Ga0315273, IMG submission 205753) | Sediment microbial communities from Yellowstone Lake, YNP, Wyoming, USA - YL17G02_0 | ecosystem: Environmental > Aquatic > Freshwater > Lake > Sediment | place: USA: Wyoming | collected... | reverse complement strand
ACCCCATCTTCGCGATGGTCTCCACAAACCGCGCTTCTTCGGCGGCACGCCAAGGGCGGGTCGCGTATCGCACAGCTCGCACGTCTTGTCTTTGACGTTCAGCATGGCGACTTCGCGATGGCCTGCACAGAAGCGCGCCCGTTTGCCCGACACGCCCAAATAGGTTGCTTGCCGCACAGCTTGCATGTCCACGGGCATGGCAAAAAAAACAGCGGGGTCTGAAAGCCCTTCCTGAGCACATCGCTTGGGCCCAAACGGACTGTCATTGAGCAGGGTCTTCTTCATGCTGGCTTCGACCTTACGCGAGTGGGATCGTCTTCGTTCTTCACACTTTGGGTATCGAGTCCACGAGTTCGCGCATGCGCTGTTTCAGCATGTCTGTGAGATGCACTTGTTTCCGCGCAAAGAAGGCGAGCAGATTTTCGTGGTCTTTTAGCACGGAGCTCTCTTCGTCGACCTGCTCCAAAGTCTTCGTTCTCATCGTCAGCACCGTGTGAAGCTGCATGAGAATGGCTTCCTTCTGTCGCCTCACCTCTTCTTGGCGCTTCGCTTCTCTCTGCACTAGCTGAAGCGCGGCTTCCCTGGAGGCGATCTCTGCCAGCACGGCCTTCTTGTCTTCCTCATCGAAGGCGTCGCTGCAGACGCCTATGCGTTGCAGAAGCTCGGTGAGGCTTTGTATGCGTCTCTGTTCCTGTTCGCCGGAAGTCTTGAGCGCTCGCTGCTTGTCCTCGATCTGCCGACTTATTTCGGCGGCCACCGTGACAAAGTCTTCCATCTTTTCAAGAGGCTCGAGTTGGAATACCCTTTGATCTGTCGCAGCGACGCATCCTGGAGCCTTTCAACGCGGCCTTCACATCTTCCAGCGCTTTTTGCAGCTGGTGCAAGTGCAAAAGATGGTGGTGCCCTCGTCGGCGGAGCGCGTCTGAAGAAACTCGTGCGTGATGTCGTTGGAGCCGCACTTTTTGCAGCGCACGCCCGAGTCCGGAAAGGCCTCCGCCTCGCCCCCCTGCGTCAGGTCTTTGAGGAGCGCGGAACTCTTTCGGCGCTTTTCTTCTCTGGCGACGATTTCGGTGCGCGCCGGCAGAGAAGGCACGATGGTTTCTAGAGGTACGGACGCCACCGTAAGCGCCCCGAGCTCACCGATGCGGTTCGCATCGAGGAGTCCGTGCTCCAAGAGGTAGAGGCAGCGTAGAGCGATTCTCTCGTAGGCGGTTTTGGACGTCAAGGAGTGGGTCTGGCACGCGTGTTCGAGAGTGTGAGCTAGAGCGGAGGGAAGGTACTTGGAGAAAGACGCTAGCGTCTGACACCTAGACATCTGAGCGACTCGAGCCTACGGCGCGCGGCACGTCCCTTTACTTCCGCGCCATAGCTTTCATCTTTGAAACGAACTCAAGGAGCTTCTCTGGGCCTTGGTTCCCCACGAGGGTCCCCAGCTGCTTTTTGCCCAAGAAAGCGGCCACGTGGGGAAAGCCCCTCACGCCGAAACTGTCTGCCTCTGGATGCTGCTGCATGACGGTGTTTTCCACGAGCGCGAAGTCGAGATCGGGGTGCTTCTCGGCCAGTTCCATGAACTGCGGTTTCATGGCGGTGCAGTGGCCGCACCAAGTCGCAAAGAACATGTTGATCTGAATCTTTGCGGCCGTGCTAGGCACGATCTGAGCCGGATCTTTGATGATCTTCACGCGTCCCGTCGACTCCGACGCACCGGCGCCGAGAGGCGTCTTGGCCTGACCAGTGGTGGCCCTGGGCGGCGTCGCCACGGTGCCTCCGGCGCTCTTCTGTCCGACGCTGGGCAGCACCATGGATCCGAAGAGGTTGTGGCTCTTGCGGGTCTTCTTGAGTCTGTTGAAGATGTACATCAGAAGAAGAGAGATGCCGACCACGAGAAGAAAGAACGCGAGCCACTGCAGCACGCTTTGGCTGCGGCCCTCCGAGGGCATCTGCAGCGCGCTGCAGTCGCGACAAGAAGAGCTCCTGGCAAACACGGCGGCAGGGATCACTGGGCTCGAGGGAGAGGACGAGATCAAGCTATCGAGTTCGTTGAAGCGAGAGGCGAAGAGCTTATCGAATTCTGAGCCTGGGTATTTGGAATTTACGTTTGCGGCTCCGCAGGACATGACTTCCGTTTACTTTCTCCGCGACAAAATGTTCGCGACCCCGCGAGGATTGCCACTCCTTTTACCAGCCCGCTGGCACCGTTCCTCCGCATTGATTGACCACGGGGGGGAGAAGGACGGGTCCCGACGGGCAGCCAAATACGAAGCCAGGTGGGTAGAAGCCGTTGCCGTAAGACAATGGAGGCAGTGGCCACATGCCAGGCAGCGTGGGGACAAAGGAGGGGTTGTATCCTAAGGGCCCGACGGGGTACGCTCCTCCGGGAAAGCCCCCGCAGTTGGCTGGTCCACCGCCGCTCCCGTTGCAGTTCATGTGAATATGAATGGTGTTGCCGTTGCTCTTTTCCAAAACACTCGCCAAGCTCTCTCTGTCGTTGTTGTTCTCCCAGGAGACGTTGCTGGCCTGTTGTACCTGATTTGCGAGGGCCGCTGGAGAAGAGGTGCCCATTCGTCGCGACGTGGACGCCCAAGGAGCTGGCATGGCGCTTTACTGCTGCCACGAAAGAAACTTCACCATGGGCTGAGCATTTTCAGCTTCCAAGCGAAAGAACGAGCACCTCACCCGGTGGGTACAGGTGGCTGAGGGACGGCGACTGGGCTCGGGTGATGCCGAGTATGTCCTTCAAGATGTTGAGCTGCGTGACGATGCGCTCCATGAGCACGCCGATGCGCGCCGAGATGCTGAGATCCTCCGCGTAAGTGAGCTTCATGTGGCGCAGCCCCACGACGGCGCCTTCAACTTCGAAAATGAAATGCACGGCGCGTTCTTTCAGCCTGTCCGATGAAACAGGGTCCCCCGAGTCTCCTTTGGAGTTCAAGGATCGCTTCCACGCCAAAGTGTATTCGTCCGCCAAAACGAGCGCTTCCGAAAGGCACGCTGTGACGGCCGAGACGGAGGTGAAGCGCGACTCCCCCCGAGCGAGGCGCCACATGGAGCCAATCACGCTCGGGTGCATGATCTGTAGAGAGCCGCCGTTCTGATAGATACGGTCTCCTGCGCGCTGGCTGCCAATGATTTTTAGGTCACACAATAGCCTCTCCATGCCCTTTGATCATACAGAAGCGCGATAGTTTCAAGTTTGACCGGCGCCTCTTCCGGAACCTGCTGCTGCATCGCTATTATTGGAGCAGCACGCGAATTTGAAGTTTGACCTCGCGCACCGGAACTCCGGAACGCTGGGTCTCGCGAAGATGCGCGTGCAAATACGACCATGCACCGCAGCCAGAGGCTCGTCGGCAGCAAGAGGGTTTCACGAGAGAAAGCTGAAAAAGACAAAGGCAGCAGACGTAGGTCGATTCTCCGCCCTTTCCCCAGCGGTAGACGGGAGAAGTCCGAGAGAGACGACACAAAAGGCACCTCAGCGGAGCGTTCCCAATGAAAAGAAACGACGGCGTGTGCGAAAAGAGACACTGCATCCCGCTCGCCGCTTCCAGAGCCTTCTCATCTACGTTTCTTCGCTGCAGCTGCCCCGTGACGAGAGCGACTTGCAGAGCGAAGGCGGCTGGGCAAAGCTCCCCCGAGAGCGAGCGAGTGCTCCTGCACAGCGTCGATATTTTTGCCACCCCTCTTGTGTGGCAAAAGCTCATGATCTTCAAAAGAATTTGAGGCGCCGCAAGGCACCTTTCAGCAGACGCAGGCGAGAGGCGCGGTTTCTTGTTCTTCCACGAGGGTGGAGAGATTGTCTTCATGAGACAGTTCGAGGTCATCGGCAAACAACGTTCTAATCTGGGGGCCAAAGCTGCGAAGGGCGTCCAAAAAGTGTCTCCGAAACTCTTCTCTAGTCTTCCATCTGTCGGCCGCCTCGAGGTCCTCCAGTCGGAACCACGCCAGCTCAGTCTTCTCCAAGTAGCACCGGTTGACGTATGCGGAAATGAGGACATTCTGATGTCGAGTCAACAGCACGGCAGGGTGTGAAAAGATGAGGCTGTCGCATTCTTTTTCAACGAATGAGGTGACTTCCGCCCAGGCTTCGCTCAGCTCCGCCGCTTCCTTGGCGACGAGGGGCGACACTTGCGTTTTCCAAGTCTTCATGGTGGACGGTTCTGCGCTATGTCTGTCGAAGAACTCCACGAAGACGAGGTTTTCTCGCACGTCCGTCCGCACGTTGACGGTCACGAAGCCCTCCGCGACAGAGAAGCCGGGGAAAAAGAAGCGCGGCACGTTTTCCAAGGCTTTTTTGAGTCGGTAGAACGCCCTGAAGACGGCGTCCACCCTTTTCAGGTCTTCTTGAACTCTGAGAAACCTTTCTGGTGCTCCCTTGTCGAAGGGCACCTTGCACAAGTACGTCACGTGGTAGAGATACTCCTCCGACGGCGGGGGAGCTTTCACTGTATGCGACACGGGCGTCGCCGTTTGCAGCGCCAGAGACACTTCATCCGCTCTCGCAGGCACCGTGGCGTTTTCGGTGAGCATCACCGTCGAGCAGCTTTCTTCGAGGAACTCTCTGGACGCGCTGGCGAGGGGCGTCTCCCCTTCCTCCGCCCTCCCTGAGAAGCCGCACCACTTCAAGCTGCCGTGCTTCCATCCGGGCACTTCTCTTTCCTTTCCCAGGAGCACCACGATCTCGCTGCGCGCGTTCTTCGAGACGCAGAGCACTCCTGCTCCTACGAGTCGCCGCATGCCTTTTCAAGAGACGCGGATCACTTTGGGTGCGTCGTTCATTTTACCGAAGACTCGGAAGCTCCCTCTGAAGAAACCCCATGGCTGCTAGCTCTCGCAGCGAGGTAGGTGCTCTCGGCTTTGTTCGCCAAAATGGACTTCAACGCGACAGAACCAGTTTCCGCGGCATCGGAGGCAGACCGCAGGGAGTGGACATGTCCAGAAGCCCAAATCAGGCGCCCCAGCGGGTGAGTCCCAAACCATGGGCGATGCCCATCGGTCAGGGACCGCCAACGGAAGTCGTCAACGTCCCGCAAGGTCACAGCATCGGAAGCTACTTGCAGTCTCCTCCTGTAGCGAAAGCAGAGGTCGTTCGACTCACTGCTCCGGCGCTCCCTTCAGGGGAAGGCACGACCTTGGCGGCACTCGCAGGATACTCGTCGGACGCTGAGATAAAGGAGGACCTTGCAGCCTGCAAGGGACGTTTGGACGCTGTGGGGCTGAGGTTGAGCGGGCAGGACAACACCGTCAAAGGCATAGAAATGTCCCTCAGCTCTCTGCGCGAAGAGTACAGCAAGATTTCTCAGACCACCGACGGGCAGAGTGCATCGAAACTTGAAGCCTGCGAGCGGGCCCTCTCTCGTTTGGATGGCGCGTTCCAAGAATTTTCCACGAGCGTCCAACGAGAAGTTCGTGCCACTGAAAACCTCATAGCGAAGCAAGCGCAAGCTGCTTCCCAGCCCGTGTTGTGCAAGCTTCTGGAAGACGAAGGAGAGCTCCATGCGCTCGACACGCTCCAGTTGTTTTTGCCGCTTCACGCCAACGCATCCTCCGACGCCTGCCTCTTCAGACGCAAGTATAATGCAGCGAAAAACGCCATCGAAGAGACCGACTTCGTCGTCCAAACCGCCGCCGGAGATCCCAGGGTCGCGTTTGTTTGAGCTTCACGCGAAGTCCTGCAAGTAGCCGGCAATTTCGTCGACGTGTTCGGCGGCCAGACGCATGCCTGGAGACAGGCAGGCGTCCGAGAGGAGGTCGCCGCACCTGTATTTTTTGCGTGCTTCCAAAGCCAACGAGTCTCCTAGCTTCGCCGCCAGCAGGCTACATGCAAACTGCATCCCTGATTTGAATCTCGGCTTGCGAGAAACCCACGCTCTCTTCTCATCGAGTTTGGCGTCGTCGGCTTCAGCGTGCTTTGTGGAGTCCTCGACCGGACGTTCTTCTCTTGCGTTTCTCGGTAACTCGTCCATCCAGGGCCCACTCTTCCGTGTGCGCCAGCATCGAGCGGCGAACGGTAAGACCCGCGTTGCAGAGCAGACATCCAGAGTGGACGCGTCCTGCAAGAAGCCCGTGTAGGCTTCGAAAAAGGTGTCGTCGGAGCAGCATCTGTTAAAATTGTGATGCACCAGACGCTGAGATAACATGTCTTCCCCGAAGTCGTCCCCTAACTTGTCGGTTCCGTTGAGCGTTTCTTGCGCGCAGCCGAAGCTCGTCTCGTGTGCGTCCGCCGCCCCGGCTACGTTCCAGAAGCCAAAGCTGCTGCGCAGCATGATCTGTCTGATGTCTCCGTTGGCCCGTTCTACAATCGTTTTGACATTGGCTGGACTCGCCCGTGGCATCAGGCGCAGCACTATTTTTGACGCATTATGGGGACCAATCCTTGAAAACTTCAAAGCTTTGGAGCACCTTGTGCGAAGAGATGCTTCCGGCGCTTCAGCGGCGGTCGCGATGATGGGGCAGCTCACGCGGATGTCCTTCGCCGCCGGACACGATCTGAAGAGTTCGTCGACGTCGTCCAGTATCACGGCCATAGGCTGACCTTTAAGGTTTCTCGAAGGCTGCGACTTCAGCCAGAAATCGAGCTTTTGAACGTCGTGGCTGCCTCCGTCGCCAGGCGTGTAGGTCGCGATGGAAAAATTTTCCAGCATAGCTACGTAGCGAGCCCAGACCGACTTGCCGGTTCCAGAGTGCCCATAGAAAAGCATCATAGCTTCCGCTGCTCTCTTGGGTCGCTGCAGAGCCGTGGTGGTCTTCCACTTTCGCAACCACTGCACGGCATCCTCTCTAGATTTGTTGTTGCCAACATAGTGGTCGAGTATAGTGGGCTTGTAGCGCTGGAACGGCAGTCGGTGGTCGGGTTCCGCAGGTGCGGAAGCTGCTATTTCTCGCTCGGCGTTCTCTGCTAGCTCCTTGTCGCGCTTCCTTACTCGCTCCGCTTCCCGTTCCGCTTCTTCTCGTTCCGCGTCCACTCGTTCTGCTTCTTCTCGTTTTGCTTCTCGATCGTCGCTTCTTTTTGATGAGGGCTCTACATCTCTCTCTTCAACAGGGGAGCGTCGATCGCAGGAGAGGACGCCATCTGTCATGAAGCACAGCATCTCGGCGTGCGTTTCAGCGTCTCGCTTCCTTTTGAGCCGCATCTTCTCCTGGAAGTCCCCGCCGCCATCCGGACGACCCCATGAGCCTGCTGGAACTCTGCCTGCACAGAAAACGCCGGGGAGAGGATTGCACGTATACGATGGCATCTGAAACGGCGCACGGGACAAAGATGATTGCTGCATTCTTTACATGCCCCAAGAGACCGTAGCGACCCTTGCCGGCATCTGGTCCGTCGGGGGCAGGCCCGGCCTCTTACGCGGGGGCCCATAGATTGGCGTCCACACAAATGCCAATGGCTACAGCCAGCATGCCGGCCCCCATCGCAATCGCTGCTTTTTGCGCGCTTTCCCAAGTCGCCCGCCTGTCCATGCCGCCCTTACGATAAGACCCGCTGGGGACTGTGCTGACTACTGACAAAAGCAAGGCTAAAAAAACAAAAGGCGCCACCTGCGCCGAGATTTCCTTGCTCGTCGACAGAAGAATGGTGCCGGCGGCGAATGCGGCCGTCGAGATCTGCGTCGACCTCTCCAACAGCGTGTCTCCGCCTTGGTACTCCTTCAAGGGTCCGACGTAGGGAACGACCGCTCTCACTTCTTGGCAGAGGTACAGGAGCACCATGAGAAAGGTCATCAAGCTCACGAGACCGAGGCTCTGTTTCGTGACTTTCAAAAGCACGAGCATGAGCGCCGGCCAGAGAAAACAAGCCGCGGCATTGACGGCCAGTCTGTCCGACTTTTTCAAGGTCACGGGATCGTGGAGATTCTTCAAGGAGCATCGCAGCACGGAGAAGACGATGACGGCGCCGCAGAGGCAGCAGCCCGCCAAGGCGTCGCTCACAGAAGCCATGCTTTTTAACATGGTGCGGAAGAAACCGAGAGGAATCGATATCCCATTGAGGAAATGGAGGCTCAAACGCCCTCCAACGAAGAAACCCGCCAAGTCTCGTCCAACGAAATAGACTATGCCAAGTACGTCTTGTACGTCAGAAAAGGCATACCTTCCTGCGACAGTCTGGTGCGTCTTTCTTCCAAGTGTCTGGACATCATCGTTCAAGACGTCGACAAGATAAACGGCCCTAAACCGGCTTGGCTCAAAGGCGTCCCAAGTCTGGTGGAGCTGCCCGACTTCAAGCTCCTCACGGGCACCGCCGCCTTCAAAGCCATGGAGGCGCACGTAAAGCTCGGCGTGCAAGGAATGCCGGCCGGCTTAGTAGGAGGAGCGAGGAGCTGCAGCGCCGGAGCCTCCCTCACCGAAGACGACGACCTCTCCGGAGGAGGAGGCATGGGCTTCGGCATAAGCATCTCACCGGACGAGCGCTATGAAGACGGCCCAAAGGATAAAAATCGCGGCGGCGCCTCTCTGGAAGACATGATGCGCCTTCGGACGTCGCGCACTAGCTCTTTGCAGCTTCCGTGATGGCGCGGTCTTCGTCGGACACCAGCAGATGTACGACGTCGGACATGGACAAAAGAGCTACGACGTGCAGAGGTGCTCGAGGGAGGCGACAGGGCACGTTGAGCTTCCGGAGAGAACCCACCGGCCGCGCCAGGAGCCGCACGTTGCCGCGCACGTGATCTCTCAACGGACCAATAGGCAACAGTCGATGAGAGCCGCCCTCCACCTCCACCCTCACGAAGCTCACCTCTTCGTCTTCGAACCACGCGCCACCAGGAGCGGCTAGTTCCACCGCCAGAAGCTCGTTGTTATCGTCCTGCAGCTCTTCCTCCCAGTCCTTGACGAGTTGCGGCACCGCCACCACTTGACCGTTCTTGAGGTATCTGCCGTGGCGTAGATGAACCGCGTCGGGCAGGTCGGCCGCTCGATCGGGCATCATAATGTTGCCAGCGCCCGTGGTCGAAGACTTCGAGGTAGACTTCGTTTTCTTGGGAGGGGGCGCGGGTTGTGGAGCGTACGAGCTGGAGAGAGCCGGCGGCCTGCGCGCTCTCCTGGGCTCCGCGTAGGATCTCCCCACGATGGCGGACGGTGCGGAAAGCAGCTCGCATGGTGCGCCGAACCAGTCGCTCTCCGACATCTTCCTCGTTTTCTACGAGAGCGTCTGAAAAGTCGAACCCAATCTCCTCGCCGAATTAAGTCAGTTATGTAGCATTTTATGGCCGTGTGTGTTCATCCTATTGTGATATCAATCTCTACACAAGAAAAGCATCCGGAGGGCGTCGACCGTCATTCTGCAGACAATGTGCGTAAAGCATTAACGCTGCGTTTCTGTTCACCCGTCGAGGCTTTCGCCTGCTTGGTACGCAATCTCTCGGTCGGATGTTCCCAGTCGCATGCTGCAGCTCTCCAACCACCTAGCTATGTCGCACGCGGAGGCAGCTCCACTGTCGTTCTCCGCCACAAAGGAAAGAGCCGCCGCCACGAGATCGCTGGAGCCCAGGAGAAGACGCACGTCGGGCGTCTCGAGGCTCGCTGCGTCGGGAGTGCGACCGAGTGGCAAGGGTGAGAGAGGGTTCGCCAGGGCGCGCAAAGATCGTCTGATGCTATGAGAGACGATGTCGCCGTTTGAGGAATTCCGGCGCGCCGTCTTGTCCCACTCGGGGAAGAGATCTAAACTAGAACTGATCGCCAAAGTGAGCCTCTCGCCGGATTCCAAGCTGCACGTTTTCGCGACTCGGACGCTGTCAGGCCACTTGGCAAGCTGCATCGCGCGACCGTGACACTTTTCGTTCTCGCACACGAGCACGATGGGATGTATAAAGGTCCGAGAAGATGGCTTCACTCTTTCCCGCGAGACTCTAGAAGAGAAGACGAAAAGCAGCGCGACTAAGAGAAGTGACAAGAAGGCCCACGCGGAAAGTTCCATGGGAAGAGAGCTTTGTTTGGTTGACGAGGTGTCCACCGCCGAGGCGTTGACCGAAGGCTCTTTTTGGGCTTTCTTCCTGTGATGAACTCTTTTTTTGAGACGGTCTGTCAAAGCGCATGAGCAGCATGAGCAGCGTGAGCACTCACGAATCGGACGACGACATAGACTCGTTCGCACCTCCTAAAAGCCCCACCGCCTACGAAGCTTCTGGAGTTGATAAATACTTGCCCGGCTGGATGAAGGACAGGGGCATCACCCTCAAAATAAAAGTCCAACAAGCCCGCTGTCGGAAAATCGAGCATATCGAAGCCCACGTGGAAACGCAAATACAAAGCCTGCGAAAAAACGAGAAGATTTTGGAGGACGATCTGTCAGCCCTGCAGCATGCAGTAAAAGCAGTCCAGTCGATAATAGCGGACAGCCTAAAAAGTAAGGACCAACTCAACAAAAACCTCCAAAAAGTGAGAAAACACTTAGAGGAGTGCAAAGAGACCGTGGTGAAGCTTGGAGCTGCTCATGTGGAAGAGCTGCAAAAGCTCGCAGCTGATGCCGCGAGCAGTAAGGCGCGGAAAGAAGTGGCGACCGCGAGAAAGGCGGCAGGGCTTCGATGAGGTTTACAATACCTACGAGCACTCTTCCATTACACGGCTCCACTGCTTGTAACAGGGCACGTTATGAGGCCCGTAGCCGAGGTAGGCCTCGATGATGTCCGAGTCTTCGGCGAAGGGGATTTTCTCGAGCACGGACGTTATATAATCGGACGGCAAGCAAGCCACGGAGAAGGGCAGTGTCGGAGTCTCCGTTGCGTGGATGTCCAGTGGAGCTTCAGTTCGTTCTTCCGTTACTATGCACGCATTCTGCTCGGCCGTCATACCTTTATTTGTGCAGAAATAATGAAAGGGAATGGAAGAAAGCTCGCAGGTGAGTTGAGAAAGTTCCCGGGACCCACTCGACTGGGCTGGCTCATGCGAAGACACGCGCGTCCCTTAGTATGAGGAGATAGCGCATGAAAGCGCTGTATCCACCTCCCTCTAAGGAGTTCAAGGTGAAGTTGTCGTTCTTCCGGAGCATTTGCACCGTATGGCGGTTCAACGCCAACTCCAGGTACTCGGCCGTCGCGGCTCGTGAGAGAAACGTCAGGATCAGCGGCTGTCCCTGGACCTTCGCTTCGAAGCGATACGTGTCGCCACCTTCGTAGGACACTTCGCCTTCTTCGAAGTAGCTGGCCCAGTGTCCATTGGGGCTGAATGAAAACCGCAGCACGAGCTGGTCGGCCGGTGCATTCGATTCCATGTCTTCGGAGCAAGAAGACATTTATATCGTCGACGGGCGTTCTCAGAGGACTTTTAACGCACCAAGCGTTGAGATACCCATTTCTCCGCGCAGGCGCAGTAAAAGAAAGGCAACAACAATGTCCAAGCCGTCGGAGACGCTCGTCGTGATCAACTCTGCCAATCGAGACATTCAAGTCTACCCCGAACCGAACGACTTCGTTCTCGACCTCAAACAAAGGTACGAGGTGCAGCTCATTTCCGTCGGCTTTTTGGAACTGCCCTACTCACAGTTCCTCGTAGAGCACGCGTGGAGCACTTTCTTTTTCGACGTCGGCCTGACCTTTCCTCCGCAGAGCTCGAGGACGCTATACTTCAGGGCCCCGGAGGGAAAAGTCAAAGCCCTCGTCTGTCTCCCAGCCCCTTACACTTCCGTGGTATACCAAGGCATGCAAGGGCACTGCGGGGTCTGGCGCGTGGACGCTTGTGTGGGCGCGGTGGCGGCGCACGGACTTGTGAGCAACTCCCTGGGCACTATCCCGTCCTCTATCATTTACGACCCCTCCGCGAAGGCGCTGCCGGTTTCGGCGGTTCCGTCCGAAGACGTCGTGCTCACCGTCGGTGCACCGACGCACATCCAGCCGGGCTACAGGGCCGTGCTCGCTTGCACGGCCGCCGGCGTCCGCACCTTCTGCGGCCCCGAGCATCTTTGCATGGGCCTCAACGCGTTCTTTTCCGACGCATCCATCCAACTCCCCCTTAGATTTTCCTACGAAGCTGCGGAGATGGTGCTGCTGCTGCAGCCCCAGGCTTGCTCCGAGAACGTGCTTTTCTTGGAAGTCAACGAGCCCAATCTCCTCAACGCTCTCTACTTCCCCTGCATGAGAGGAGTCGTCGCGCTGCAACCCATGCGCAGCACGCGCTTCCCGGGCTCCGTCGAAAGAACCGTCCCCATCGGGAACTACGACTACAACGCTCTGCGGCAGCAGATCGACGTGCTCGTCAACCCTCTAGGGCAGTTCGGCACCATTCCCACGTGCAAAGTCTACGTGAACTTTTTCGACGAAGCGACGTCGCCACCTTTCCACACCGTCGTCGTGGACAGCGCCTTGCTCTACGACCCGAAGGCCATCGCGCTCCACCTTTCCCAGCAGTTCGAGAACGCCGCGCTACCCCATCCCGTGAGGTTCGATTTCGAGCAGGACACCTTCGTGATCTTCGGACCGAAGCCCTTTCGCGTCTTCTGGGGTGAGACTCGCCTCGGCGCGCAGCTCGGCTTCGACTTCGACCTCAAGCTGGACACCTTCCAGAGGGGATCGCTGCGCTACTACGCGCCTCTTCCGACGCGCGTGCAGCTGCTTCAGATGTTTGGGGGCGAGGCGACGCAGCACATGAAGACGCTCGTCTTTCAAGCCACGGGCCGTCTGCAAGGCAGCCAGAGCGGCACCATTCCGGTCGCGCTCTCTCCAGGAGGCAAAGAGCTTCAGGTCCCCGTGGGCACCATCCCTTCGGAGTATTTGGTCGCCGTGCCCATCGAGTGCGGCTTCATCTGGACCATAGCCACCACCACGCAAGCGGGCCTGATGCCGCCCCCCCCCTCTCCGCTGCCGAAGTGGACGACTCAGCTCACGCCACTGGCACCCCTGCCGTGCGCGGCCATTTTCCCCGGCACCTTTGCGGCGCCGTGGCCTGTGTACAACGGAGCCCTCAACTTGTACTACCCGACGCCACCGGGCTCGATGCAGCCACGTCTCGCGGAGATCATGGGCTTTCGACCGGGTGCCAACATCTGGCCATGGCAGACGGCGCTAGACCTCTGTGGGACTTCGGCAGCCCTCGTCGCGCCCTATCATATCACCATAGAGGGGCCCGGCTATGTTCTTCTGGACTTCGGCTTGGAGCACATGAGCGCCACGATCACGCACCGAAACGGCAACGACGTGAAGAGCCGCTACTTCGCGGCGGTGGCCTTATTTTCGAACTTCAAGCTCGAGCGCTACTACAAGACGGAGCAGGCCAGCACGGGCATCAACGTGATCAACAGCTTTCACATTCGCATCACGAATCCATGGGGTGCCACCTACCACTTCCACGGCAAAAATTGGTGCGCCGCGCTCAACTTCGTGCATGTGACCAAAGCCGTGCGCACCGAATGCCCTTAAAACGTTTGCACTGGAGCCGCGGAGCTGTTGAGAGCTTTGTGAGGCGGCTTGCTTTTTTAGCCGTGCCTCGTCGTCTTGCGGCATTACACTGTCGGTTACAGACACAATTACGATGCTGGGGTGGCTTTTGACGCAGGTGATATGTATTGTTTCAAACAAACATAAGAAGCACTAGGAGCAAGACGACAGCAGCCGCGATACCCCCCACCAGCAGCATATGCGCATACACCCAATCCACGAGATAAGTGGAAGAAGATGTAGGCGCCGGAGCCGGTGGAGTCGGTGGAGTCGGCGGAGTCGGCGGAGTCGGCGGAGTCGGCGAAGTCGGCGACGAAGTCTGGCACTTATTCGTTTGATCGCAAACGTAGCCAACAGTACAATGACCATTGTTGCATGGATCTCCAGGTTTTTGCGGTCGACATATAGGACTCATGAAGCTTTTAGTATTTCGCATTAACTGCACACTGGGATCTCCACATCCCAAAGCGCTCGAGTGCTTTGAGATTGAGGCTCATGACTCCTGTCTGCCAAACGAAGTGCCGATATCAAGACACCTGCAGACTACGTCCTCCCCGAAGCCCTTGAGGTGACAACGAAGCTCTCGCGCACTCGGCTTCTCATCGAACGGCATCTGCTTCATTTCACTGAGCAGCTCCTGATAAAAGGTATCGCACAGCATCATACTGCTGTAGACTCCGGTGCCTTGAGAAGGTGTCACAAAGGACTGCAAGCGACATGCTGTCGTCAATGGCGCCCCGAAGAGCCGAACCTGTCCGTCCATGACGGTGCAGAGAATCTCTCCGAAGGACGCCGAACACCGTATGGGGACCTCTATACGTGTGGATTCTTTCATCAGATCGCTGGCGAAGTCTACCAAGGTCTTACACTTCGGTCGCCGAACTAAGGCAGGCGCTTCTCCAGGAAGTGTGACGAAGAGCATCGAGTCACCCACAGTTTCGTAGAGCGTCACCAGTGGGTCGTAGTGGCCGATGAGCAGGTGCTTCACCGCAGTTTGCAGTGCCACATGGTGAATGTAAGACTTATTGGGACTATTTATCAACACCTCGGTAGAATTGACGATGTCTATGACCAAGATCGCCATCGAGGCCTTGCGTGTTTGCTGCGTGCTCCTGAGGCTGAGGCGCAGAGCTAAGAGACGTCTCCGATTGAAGTCTAGCCCCGCACGATGGATCTGGAGAGGGGAGATTCGAAGAAGAAATTGGTAGTCTTCTGGTGAGTTCAAGGCTTCTACCCCGACAGTAACTTCTATGTCCACGGCGTTGCCTTGGACATCTTTTAAAGAGCTCCTCCGACGAACGTGCTGCCCTATCACATGGTTCCAAGTGGAGCGGTCTAGAGTCCGAGAGTAAGCCGGGAGTATGTGCGCAAGATGAAGCGTCGCCAAGGCGTCGTTCATGATCGCCTTCAACTCCAAGCCGATGTGTGATGACCCCAGCATCTGCACGATCTCATGAGATTGCGCGGTCAACACTCCGTTTTTATCAACAACCAGCCATCCCGATGCTAGTAGCCCGTCCGAGCTTGAACTCGTTTCGGACGTCATCGGATTCTTTTGCCATATTAGTGGGGTAACGCGCAAAGGCTTTGATCGAATGCACCCCATGGCGTTGTTAAGTATAAAAGAATATGCGCCCCAATACCCGGTTGACAAGGATCTCTCTTTTGAACGCGATGGCTTCGTGGTGTGAAAGCGCGTGCGCCAGTTTATCCTCAAATCCAGTTCGAGTCGATCCAAGGATCCTGTGGACGTCTCTGCGCGTTGCTTTGCTGCCTTCTCCTGTGAGGACTGAGGAAAAAAGATGCCTCGCAAAGAGAAGGCGTCGGAAACGGAGTCATGTCCGGTTTGCTGCGACCAGTTTACCCCCAAGCTGCGCCCTTCGGTGCGGTGTCCGGCGTGCTCGTACGGTGCGTGCGTGCGCTGCATCAAGACCTATCTGTGCTCGTCCCTCAGCGACCCGAGCTGCATGAACTGCGGACTGCATTTCAATCGAGCTTTCCTGGACGAGCACCTGACGCCCACCTGGAGGAACGGAGAGCTCAAAAAGCACAGACAGAACGTTCTCTTCGACAGAGAGAGGTCTTTGATCCCTGCTACACAACCGCAAGTGGAGCGTGAAGCCACGCGACTGCAGCTCGAAACCGCTCGACAGGACGCTTATCGCGCCTACAAGAACGCGTGCCGCGTGCAACAGCACCTGAGAAGTGATCATCAAGCAGCCACGTCCGCTCTGTGGAATTTCAGAACCTCTGGAACGCGAGAGCGGGAGGTTCACGAGAGGAGAGCCTTCGTGGCGGCGTGTCCTTCGGAAGAGTGCAAAGGGTTTCTGAGCACTCAGTACAAGTGCGGCACCTGCCTGAAGCATTTCTGTCCCTCGTGCCGTGAACTCAAGGAAGCGAACCACCGCTGCGATCCGGACACGGTGGAGACCATCAAAGCCATTCTGCAAGACAGTCGAGCATGTCCCGGTTGCGGCATGTCCATCAATCGCGTTTCGGGCTGCGACCAAATGTACTGCACGCAGTGCGACGTGCCGTTTTCTTACGCCACCGGCGAGCGCATCCGCGGCATCATTCACAACCCGCACTACTTCGAGCGACTGCGCCAGATGAGGGCTCAAGTCGGCAACGAAGAGGCGGAGGAGCTACCGAGGGAGGTCTATGAGGGCTGCGGGCGGTGGCCGTCCATGACCCAGTTTCGGTGGCTCAAGGGGCCCGAACACGCCATGCTCACATCCTTCCATCGCACGGCCACCAACATAGAGCACGGGATCCTCCCGCGAATGGCGCACCTCGATCGTGGACGAGAAGACAACAGCGACCTGCGTGTGCAGTACTGTCTGAATGCCTTGGAAGAGACGCGCTTCAAGCTGCACTTGGAACGGAGAGAGCGCAAGCGAGAGTTCGACGTAGACGTGCGGGAGTGCCTGCAGCTTTTCGTCCTCTTGTCCATCGAGTTGGCATATCGTCTCGCGAACGATCGTGAAATGGGCCCGACGAAAGCCAAAGAAATGCTCCTGGCACATCAGGCGCAGACAGAGGTACTCGTGAACGCCCCCCTGAACGACATCGCAAAACGCTTCAAAAGGGAGACCCCTCGCATCATCTTTCCGAAGGAGTGGACTCCAACAATGGTGGACGAGAACTTCTGCGTCCTGCCGGGTCGGAAGAATGCAGACCGTCGGCGCTATTTCGGATGCTGAGGGATCGACGGCGATCTCTTCGTGAAACATAAATGCCAAGAGACTCATCCCTCCCCCCGCTTCGCTTGTTCGTGATGCGACACGGTCGCTCCGTCTCCAACATGATAAGAGACCCGAGAAGGCTCGGAAGACCCCCCACCCAGCAAGAGATAGAAGAGAGCCAAAATGTGAGAGACCCTCGGCTGACGGAGTTTGGTGAAGAGGCGTGCGAATGGTACCGGACCGTGCTGCCCGCTCGTTTGCGCAGGCTCGGCTTCGACACTCACTCCTGCGTCCTTGGAAGCAGTCGACTCTTGCGCGCCCAGGAAACGGCCGAGCTCATCTTTCCCTTCAAGGACCTCGTCGTCTTCGATGCTCTGGGGGAAAACTCAGACGTCCCAGAGAACACTCCACGTGGAATGAGATACCGAAGACCCAGTTGGGCGCGCTTTCTCGATGACTTGAACGCGCTTGCATCTTCAGAGGGTGCTTCGGACTTCGTCGTTGTCGCTCACGGGTCCTTCCTCATGAAATCCATTTCTAAGATCTTGGGAGAAGACGTTCCTTACTTGGACAATTTAGACGGTTATGCGCTGGAACTCCGAAGGAACAAAAAAGGCGCGCTGACACGCGAAGGAGCTGTCGTGCATTTGCCGTTCCCCGTCAAAGCGTACGAAGGGGCGAGATCTGACGAACCCGCCTTCCTCCATGCATGGCGCGTTCTTTTCCATGGGCGCGCTTCTAGCGAAGCTTAAGGTGGAGGTCGTGGCGAGACAAACCCAACGAACGACTCATCAAAGAGAGGCCACGCCAGAAAAAGAAAGGAAAGGACGCGTCTGGATCGGATTTCGCCTTGTGGTGAGAAGAGAACCGGCTCATATCATCCGCGTTCAATGCAACCCTCATCATGGTCTGCCGTAACATAAAGCTTTCGCCTTTCTGCAAGCAGGCTAAAACAATGAGCGCTCCCCGAGACATCATTCTTTCGATCACTGTGCCGAGCACGGGTGACGGGGTCACCGACCTTCAAGCTTTCAAGCGATGCTGGAACGCGCTGCACGCAAAGAACCCTGCGGTTTTGCGAGAGACGAGGTGCGTCCTCTGCATTAGTCTTCGACCGTGCTTCCTGAAAGAGGCCATCACTGCTGAGATTGAGGCATCCTGGTTGGCCGACGACATCCCGATCCACCACGTGTGCGACACGAGCTGGGGGCAATGCTTCAATGACGCCTTTCTTTTCGCGGTCTCGTGCGATCGCGCCAAGTACTGGCTGCATGTGGACGAAGAGCACGTCTGTTCGCGCCCCTTTTGGAACAGCGCCGCCGCGGTGCTGAAAGGTCCCGGCGCTCACCTCTGGCAGCTTCAAATCACCGAGGACTGGGACGACCTTCCCGAGGACAGGCTACTGGAGCGAGACGGCTTCACACAAGTCTTGCCGCACCCGGACGAGAAAGCCCAAAAAGCTCTCAATCCCGACAAGTACGTGGACGACGAACCATACCTTTCGCTCTGGCCAGTCTTTTCGTTGCGCCCTAGCGTCTTCTTGCTCGAGCACTTTCGAACCGCCACGACGCGCGGCCTTTCCTTGAGGCCTTTCGACGAAGTCGCGGACTGGGCTCCTCTCCAATGGCGCTTCGGCTTGAAGTTGGAGGGTCTGGGAGCGAAGAAAGGTCTGCTCACACCGACGGCTTTTAGACAGGCGGAGTCGTCGGAGATGGAGGGAGACTTTCCGAACTGAGAGGAGGCGCAGCGGTCGCTTCTGCGAGGTGAAGCTCCACTCGGACATCTCGGCTCCCATCCTCTGCTGCCGAAGGAGAAAACGACGCGGCTGAGGCATGCATCTCTTCCGGGGTGCACGCGGTCAGGAGAGGCGATGTCTTCCATGCTACCGCGGGCGACACGAAAGGCGCGTCAAAGGGCGGGTCAGCGTCCTCGATGGTCTGCGGCTCTTCAAGAAGCCACGGGTGGCGGCGCGACAGTGGACACCACGACGGCCAGTGGCAGAGCATTAGGAGAGCCCTGTACTTTCGCTCTCTTCTCGGGCCGGTCCTCTTCCGCGTCTTCTTCGTCCTTGTTTGGGATGCACCGTTCTACGTATGCTCGGAGAACTGCGACTGAGCCAAACGGACGGATCTCTTGTAAAAGTCCTTCGATCTCCTCTTGGGAGGGAGATTTAGTCTCTGACGGTGTGGGCCCCCGCTCCAAACTGGCGTAAGTCAAGAGTTCCACCGCTCTTCGGTACCTTTCCGTCAATGCTCGGTCTGCAGGTCCCAAGTCTCGAAAACAAGCTTCCACGCTCTCACCAAAGCGCTTCACGTGCTTCCAAGCGGTGGCCGGTCCGAAGCGCGCGAGCTTGGGAGCAAAATCGCTCCCGGAAAACACGGACATCGTCACGAAGCTTTCGTACGTCATCTCCAGGCCAGAAAGGACGTCGGCCAGTGCGACTTCTTCTGCAAACCGCGGTTCTGCGAAGCGCCCTTCTTGTTCGTACATGAGACAAGCAGAGTTTTTGATGAAGGAACGGGCCCCACAGACGAGGACGTCTATGTCTTCTGTGAAGATGACGTCCACGAGGCCTGATCTCTGCATGTGGGCCAAGCTTCTTTCGGCTTCCCCCGGAGCCTGCGCCACAGCGACTCCCAAGGCTTTCAGAAGACGCAACGCCTCTTCCCTCATCTTTGGAGTGACTCGAAAGCACTGCCTCTCGAGTTTTGACACCGACTCCAAGATCCCGCGGTCGGTGGGATTTCTTTCCAGCTGCGCCAAGAGATTCTCGAGCTTTTGCTGCGTTGCTTTTCGATGCTGCTCTCGCTTCTCGGCCTCCTCGAGCTTTTCACAGGGGGCGACACCGTCGATGACATAGACAGGAACGCTTTCGAGGCTTCTAAGCCATCCGACCTCGCGGGCCAAGGTTTCGAGATGAGAGAAGGGCCCGTATTTGTAAGCCATCGCGGCTCCTCTGTAAATAGTTATCGAGAGATCGACGCCGACCTTTTTACAGGTCACATCTTCCCGGCTAGCTCGCCTCAAGGCGTCCGGCGCCCGCTTCCTTAAAAAAGGGACGAGACCTTGAATACCCATCACGAGCGTTCGAACTACGATCTCAGGGTTAGAGAGCCAAAATGTCTACTTCGTGGCACTGTCGTCAAGAGGCACCAAATCGGGGCGCGTCACCCAAACTGCAGGCGCTCCTGGAGGAACGCCGAAAAAACATTCCATGCTGGGACTTTCTGGCCAACAAGGGCCGCTGCCCCAAGAAGCACAACCCAAGCCGCTTCCTCCTTGTAGGAGCGTAGGAGGGCACCCGAGACTGAAGGGAGGCGTGCCGGCGCACATCGACACGAATGCCATGGTGTCCCCCACGGGGGCGTTCGAGAAGGGCGCCTGCTCGATCGGTCCCGGGTCGCTGCGAAGAGGACAGGTCGTGAAAGAGTGTCCAGACGGCTTCATCGTTTTTTGTAAGGGGGTATATGTGCGTCGCGGACTCGTTGCTCAAAATTTTCCACCAGATTTTTCGCGTGGGGGTCGCCTCCTCTCCTCTTCCTGTCTCGCCAGAGTTTCCCTTGCATGACGTTCGTCCCGAGACATGCCACGCATCCGTACCGATGGTACTTCAGGACTGCGACGAGCGCTTCGGCTGCGTCTACGCACATTCAGATCTCGTACTCGGAAACCAAATCTAGCGGGAATTCGTCCGACGAAGCCAAACCTCAGCGCCCCTTCAATCCACTTGGCATCGTCCATGTAGCCGTGTAGAATCTGCACGGCTTGCGGTACAGTACCTCCCCTCACAAGTAGACTGTTGTTGTCGTGAGCATACAACTCGACCATGAGTTGACTGTTAGCCCTGTCGACACTCGGCACGTGCAATTGTATTTCAGAATCGGAGAAAATTACATAAAAAAGCTCGCCTCGTGGACCGTGGCCGTGGAAAATTAAATGCGGATAGCCCATTAAAACCCGTTCCCCCAATGTTGCGGCCACGGCTTTCATGAGAGAGTATATGGAAATCATGATGGTACGCAAATGCTCATATTCCGAGGAGTCTCCCAGCGTTGGTGCATTACACGGCAGTAGGTCCGCATCGGTAGTCAGATCATTGGAACCTTGAATTTTGCATATATAATCGGATGATGGCATTTTGAAGCAAATGACCGGGCGACATTGCCGGGCAACAGCTACATTTTTGTGAACGTATTGCTTGGTATGCAACCGCTTTGGCGGATCACCACTCCAAATTTGCTCAGATACAGGAACACCGTCCAACTCCGCCAATTCTTCCGATGTCCGGCCCTGGAACCGCGTTCCGCCCAAGGTATACACTCGACTCGCAAAGTTTCGTTTGGAGAGAAGGCTCATGTTTATGTGGCAGACATAAAAATATCCGAGAAGGACGCCTGCTCGATGAGTCCAGGATCGCTGCGAAGAGGACAGGTTGTGAAAGAGTGTCCAGACGTCTTCATCGTTTTTTTAAGGGGTATATGTGCGTCGAGGACTCATTGCCAAAAATTCCCCACCGGCTTTTTCTGGCGCTCTCGACGTTATAATTCATCACGGAGAACGTCTGCAAATGCCTCCTGTAAGGCTCTGGACTCATCCTTGTCGAGAAACGGACGCAAGAGGGGGGTTGGCTTCCGCCCACGCATGTTACACCCCGTTTTAGGTGGTACACAAGCCACCGGTTCCTGGAAAATGCCGAAAGTGTGTAGTTTTGGAGTTAACCCAACTACAACGCGCACACTACTCGCGGCACTGCATCTCGGATGCCCCTGGTCGTTCCGGTACCTCTATGGCATCTACGAGCGCGTCTGAAAAGTAAAAAAAAAAGCGTTTGAAGTCTTCAAGTTTTTAGTTTGTTATTGTAATATATGGCAGCAGTCGTGCGAGCCAGAAATGAACTCGTACGAGTAG
>Ga0315273_10002585_pt1 | contig 21462 bp, 20 predicted proteins | sample YL17G02_0_MG_FD_205753 | JGI IMG/M metagenome (GOLD analysis project Ga0315273, IMG submission 205753) | Sediment microbial communities from Yellowstone Lake, YNP, Wyoming, USA - YL17G02_0 | ecosystem: Environmental > Aquatic > Freshwater > Lake > Sediment | place: USA: Wyoming | collected... | reverse complement strand
GCAGCTCATCTGGGCCATCCGCGATCGTGCGCTGCGCGGCGATGTGCTGCCCCGCCTTCCACAGATGCTTCAGGCGATGAGTGGCGCCCTGTCGACCGACCTGCCGCTTCCGGACATTCTGGCGCTGGCAAACCTGGGCATCGGTCTGCGAGCGCAGGACGTCCATGCCCTGAACCTGGGCCCCGAGCTTTTCCGGGACTACACCACGCCCAAAGGCGCTATGGTCTTGCTAGTGCGGGACCCCAAAACCATGAAGGCTGCCACCACCCAGCTTTTCGCGTCGAAGCCATTGTCCGAGGCAGGCAAGCCTGCGGCGGCCGGCTGCCCGCGCCCGCCTCGCGGCTTCCCTGATCTGACGCCGAAGCCAGCGCCCGAGGACTAGCCCATGTCCGGCTCGGTCCAGAAGTCAATCGCGGCGAGATGAACGTCTCACACGCGTTGCTCTTGTTCATCGCCGCATTCATCGCCGGCACCCTCAACTCGGTGGCCGGTGGCGGCAGCTTCATCGCCTTCCCGACGCTCATGTTCACGGGCGTGCCCCCGATCAACGCCAACGCCACCAATACAGTCGCCCTCTGGCCCGGCACCCTTGCCAGCGCGACAGCCTATCGCAGCGAGCTGCGGGGACAGCGCCGTCTCCTGCTGATCATGGCCGGTCCGAGCCTCGTGGGGGGGCTGCTGGGAGCGCTACTGCTGCTGCGCACGCCCGAACCGGTGTTCCTCCGGCTGCTGCCCTACCTGCTGTTGTTGGCGACACTGCTCTTCGCCTTTGGGGGCCAGCTCACGGGACGCCTGCGCAGCCGCCTGGGGAAGGTATCGGGCCCTGCCTGGATTCCTGTCGCCGGGGCTGCGCTCGTCCAGCTCGTCATCGCCACCTATGGCGGCTTCTTCGGCGGCGGGATCGGCATCCTGATGCTGGCGACGCTGGCGACGCTGGGCATGGAGGACGTCCACGCCATGAATGGCGTCAAGACCGTCCTGGCCAGCTTGATCAACGGGGTTGCGGTGGTAACCTTCATCATCGCTGGGGCGATCTACTGGCCCCAGGCGGCCATCATGATCGTAGGCGCCGTGCTCGGCGGGTACGGCGGCGCGAGCACCGCCCGCCGCATCGATCCGCTTCTGGTGCGCAGGTTCGTCATCGCCGTGGGATTCGCCCTGACGGCCTACTTCTTCGTGCGGTATCGGCCCTAGAGGATCATCGTCTATGCCGAAGTGGGACGTACTGGGATTCGGAGCCGTGGCGGTCGATGACCTGGTCTACTTGGACCACTTCCCGGCGCCCGACAGTAAAGAGCCGGTGCGCGATGAGCAGCGCGCGGGCGGTGGGTTGGCGGGCACCGCGCTGGTCGCAGCCGCCCGGCTGGGCGTGCGGGCGGCCTATGCCGGGGTGCTCGGCGATGACGACCTCTCGCACTATACCATTGCAGAGCTGGAACGAGAGGGTGTGGACTGTACGCTGGTGCGGCGGCAGGAGGGATCGGGCCCGGTGCACTCGACCATCATCGTCGATCGCTCCACCGGGGAGCGCACGATCCTGCATTACGCGGCGCGCGTTGTGCCCCCCGACGAATCCGATGTGACCCCCGAGCTTATCGCACAATGCAGCGTGCTCTTCGTCGACAGCACCGTGATCGCCGCGGGGCTGCTCGCCGCCGAGTTGGCTCACCGCGCGGGCATTCCGGTGGTCGCAGACCTGGAGCACCCCGGCGCGCCCGGTGTGCCCGAGCTTTCGCTTGCCGCGGACCATCTGATCGTCGGCGCCACTTTCGCCAGAGCGGTGACCGGCGAGGACGAGCCCGCGGCCATGGTACGCGGCTTGCACGCCCCAGGGCGCGCGGCGACCGTGGTAACGGTGGGCGACCTCGGCTGTTGGTACGCGGTTGGCGCGGCGGTCCTCACCGTGCATCACACGCCGGCGTACACCGTCAGGGCCGTCGATACGACCGGATGCGGGGATGTCTTCCACGGCGCCTACGCCGCTGCGCTCGCTCGTGGCGGGACGGTCGACCGGGCTGTGGCCGTGGCAACCATCGCGGCCGGCCTAAAGGCGACCCAACCCGGTGGGCGGCTGGGGATCCCCGATTGGAGCACGGTCGAGCGGGTACTCGTAACGCTCCATCAGGGTAGACTCGCGTAGTCTCGCGGCTTCATAGGTATCGCGCAATCCGGTCCGAGCGGGAATTGGCTTTCACCGGTGGGCTCGCGCCCTCCGAGAATCGGCGACCGCTACTGCCTCGACGCGCCCCGTCCGGTCTCATGTCCGGAGGCCAGGCCTACCGGTTGACCGGGGAGTGTACCGGCGTTATAGTGGGCGTGGGATGGTAGAGATGGTCTCACGCGCTGACGGCTGGGCTTACTCCAGTACATACGACGGTGAAGACAAGGGCTGTGGGGACCTGCTGCTGGGGTTGCGCCACCACTTTCTCGCGCTTCCGCCCGGAGCCCGCGTCTGCATTATGGCAACCAACGCCGCCGCGCCATCGGAAGTAGCTATCTGGTGCCGGCTGGCCGGCCACACGCTCCTGGACTCTGATGCCCCGTTTTATCTCGTCGAAAAGCGCTCCTGACCGCCTTGGAGGCCCGCCATGGCGAACACCCGCTGTGTCTCCGTCACACGCCCGCTCAGGTGATTTTCTTCACGGGGTGGCGCAGGATCGTCTTGAGTTTCTCCGGCGCGCTGCGCATCGGATCGCCCAAGTAGATTTCGTGGTGCTTGCCGCTCTGGGTATATCCTTGCTCCGCTGCGAAAGCATCCATCCGCTCCACCGTGGCCGGTTCCGAGGCATACGGGCCGACGTGCATCATCTGTACGCAGGTTCCCTCCTGCCAGCAGTCAAGACGGATCTGCTCGAGCGCCGGATTGGGCCGCTTCGCCCCGGCCTTCTTCACCGCATCGGCGAACATCTCGGGCGTGATGTGGTCCGGCTGCAGGATCATGGCCGTCCACTTCCAATTATCCTTGCGCTCCATGGACCACTGGCCGTCTTCGACCCACCACAGCGCCTCCAGAGCCATCACCGTGTAGTCGATTGGATCGACCTCCCGTTGTTTGGACATGAACTTGAGCGTGTAGGATACTCCGTATAATGCTCCGATGGCCGCCGCAAACGCCGGCGAGGTGTCAGGAGCCTCTCCGGGACTGAAGCCGCCATCCACCAGCGCGAAGTTGAAGGCCGGCACGTCGACGATCTCCGCGCGCTTTGCCGAGGCTGCGTACAGAGATTTCAATTCCTTGCGCAAGTCCAGCTTGAGCATGTCACTCCTCCATTTCGAACGCGCGGGAGCCTGCCTGGACACTTCCTGCGCATCGCAACTTCGCGTCGCGCTCTTCGTCTCGCTTCCTGCGCACCGTCGCCGGTTGGTGGTCCAGGCGCCGTCGGGCCGGCCCGGGCCTATTCACGAATCTCGGCGGTTAGGCCTGCTTCTGCCGCGTCATGCTGGCGGCGATGATCGCGCCGAGGGCGCCGAATATCGGGTAGAGCACGGCGTCAACTACCAGGAAGATGAACGCGGCCCCCAGCATGTTGCCCAGGTCTCCCGCCTTGAAGGGCAAATCGCCCTCCACATTCAAGGATCGGGCAAGGTCGTTGAAAAGTGGCATCGACACAGACGCTGTGATCGAGAAGACGATCGCCCCGACGAGTGCGCCGAGCAGCCCAGAGAGCGCCCCAAGGCCGGCCGCCTGACCGGCCGACAGGCTGGGCTCGCCGCCCTCGAAACGGCGGTAGAGAAGCACTGCCGCAATTCCGCCGGCCCAAACCCAGATACACAACGCGCAGTTGATGAGATTGCACACGGGCAGATTGCCGAGCACGCCGATGCCTACGCCTGCGATCAGGACCGAGAGCAGGAACGAGCGGGTGTTCATGGGGACCTCCTCCGGAAATCCAGGACGCGAATCCAGGGGCTCGTCTGGTGACCTCCTGGTGAGAGATGCGGCCACAGGCTAGGTGCAGTGTTAGGTCAGGATTCCTCCTTATGATACGCTTTCAGGGCGGGCCTGTCAATGGTTTTCCTGTGTTGATTCGCACAAATAGGGCCTCACGGACGCGTGGCGCGCTGATCTTCTCTTTAGGGGCGCGTTTTCTCAGCCCCCGCACAGGATTCGCTCAGCCTTGTCTAAGCTCTCCGGTGCTATAATTGGCTTGATTCGAACGGTGGTGGGGAGCACATGGTATGATTAACGTCCTGGTCGTTGACGACGACCCGAAACTGCGCAAGATGCTCCAGCGAACGCTGGAGCATGAGGGCTTCCGGGTGCTGGCCGCCGCCGACGGGAACGAGGCGCTGGCGGAGGTGCGCGCGCATCGCCCCGACCTCATAGTGCTCGATTGGCTGATGCCGGGTCTGGACGGCCTCGGCGTCGTGGAGAACCTGCGTGAGGCGGGCGACAAGACGCTGATTCTGATGCTGACGGCGCGCGACACCGTAGAGAACCGCGTCGAAGGCCTGGACAGCGGTGCCGACGATTATCTCGTCAAGCCGTTTGCGCCCTCCGAACTGATCGCACGGATCCACGCCCTGCTTCGCCGCCCGTCGGTCACGGCGCAGGACGAAGCGTTGAGCTATGCCGGCCTGTATCTCGACCCGGTGACGCGTGACACGCGGCGCGGCGAACGCTCCTTTGAGCTTACCTCGAAGGAATTCGACCTTTTGCGCTACCTTATGGTACATCCGCGGCAGGTGCTGCGTCGCGAGCAGATCCTCCAGGAGGTGTGGGGGTTCGACTTCGGCGGCGATGACAACGTGCTCGAAGTCTATGTCGGCTATTTGCGCAAGAAAACCGAGGCCGGAAATGAGGAGCGCCTGATCCAGACGGTGCGGGGCGTCGGTTACGTGCTGCGCGAGGAATAGCGTGTCGATTCGCCTGCGCCTGACCCTGCTCTACAGCCTGATCCTGGCGCTGACACTGGTATGGTTCAGTGCCACGCTCTACGCCGCACAGACGCGCTTGACTTACGACAACGTTAAGACCAATCTTCAACGGCAGGGCGACGCCATGGCTAACCCCCCCCGCAGGTTTCCTCGCCCGGCGACTCAGTCGCCGGACGCTCCGTCACCGGCACTTGAGAAGCCTCCGGCAATGCGGGCACTTGGTACGACGCTGCCGGGACGTTGGGCCCAGACACTCAGCCTTACGGGAACGGTCACCGCACACACGGCGGATCTGAGCGGCGTGACCTTGCCCCTCAGCGCGCCCGGCATGTCGGCCGTCACGGCCGGGTTCGGCTGGTTTGAAACAGCACGTGTCGAAGATCAGCCCGTTCTGATCTACAGCCGGCCTGCAAACCTCCCGGACGGTACCAGGCAAATCCTACAGATCGCGACCCCGATCGCCGAGCGACAGCAGTCACTCCTTTTTCTGCGAATGATCCTTTTGATTGGCTGCGAGCTCGCCATCGTGATCGCCTCCGCAGCCGGCTGGTTTGTCGCCGGCACGGCCCTCAGGCCCATCGATCGCATCACCCACACGGCATACGCCATCGGGGTCGAGAGGGACTTCAGCCACCGCGTGCAGCACGCCGGCCCGGCCGACGAGGTCGGCCGGCTGGCGGTGACATTCAATGCCATGTTGACAGAGCTGGAGATGGCCTATCACCAGTTGGAACAGGCGCTCGACTCGCAGCGCCGCTTCGTCGCCGACGCATCTCACGAGCTCCGCACACCCCTGACGACGGTGCGCGGCAACATCGAGCTGCTTCGCGTCGAGCCGCCCCTCGCGCTCCAGGAGCGCGCCGAGGTGATCGCAGACACTACCGACGAGGTCGAACGGCTGATCCGGCTGGTCAACCAGCTGCTGGTGCTGGCCCGCGCCGATGCCGGGCAGCCGTTGCGCCGAGAGCCCTTACAGTTGAAGACGCTGCTTGAGGACGTGTGCCGGCAGGCCAAGCTGCTCTCTTCTCGCGGGGTCTTGTGCCGCCCGCCCGACGAAGGGCTTGTCGTCGGCGACCGCGATGCTCTCAAGCAGGTGCTGCTCATCCTCGTGGAGAACGCCCTGGTCCACACGTCGCCCGAAACGGTCGTCGAGCTCGGGGCGGCGTGCGTGGACGGGCGCGCAGACATCACCGTGCGCGACTCAGGTCACGGCATTTCGTCCGACGTGCTGCCGCACATCTTCGAGCGATTCTATCGCGGCCAGGCGTCGCGGAGCGGGAACAGCACGGGGCTTGGGCTGGCGATCGCCAAGGAACTGGTCGAGGCCCAGGGCGGCACGATCGCCGTCGAAAGCGGAGTCGGAGCAGGGACAAAATTCACGGTCACAATGCCTCTTGCCAACGGGTGAGAGGGGCAATCCCCTCCGCAGCCAGAGACGTCAGGATGGCGTGCGCCATTTCTCATACGCAAGACTAAGCGCGACGAGTCCAACAGCGTAGACCGGCGTCACAACGGCCGTCGCAATGCAGCCGAGAATCAAGAACCCCAGGGTGCCCCCGAAGCTGAGCCATCCGCTCCGCAGACCGCCAAGCAGAAGTGCGAGCAGCGAAACGTCCGCCAGCGGCGACAGCACCAGGTGCCTGACAGCGTCCAGGAGCACCCAGGCGCCGAGCAGCGCTCCGCCGATCATCAGTGCCTCCCGAGAATTCTCGCGCGCCAGCCGCCACGCCCGCTCGATACTCGCGCGTACTCTCAGACCGTCCAATATGGCAGCGCAAACGGCCAGCGGATGAAGAAGGGCGAGGCCTGCCGCCAGCACGAGCAGTGCCAATAGCAGCAGGTAGACGGCCGGCTTGAGCAGTCCCAGGCTCATCTTCAGCGCTTCCCCCGCCAGTTGGGAGGCCACCAGGTAGGGGCCGTAGAGCGCGGCAGTCAGCAACACCAACCTCCCGAGCACCGGTCGAGCCCGGTCGACAGCCAGCGGCACGTCCGAAGGCTGGCCTCGATCAAGGTCAGCAGCCGCTGCGATCAGGCTGCCCCTCGCAAGGAGCACCGCAACCAGCAGCACGATCCCGGCGGCCAACGTGAGCAGCGCCGCTGCGACAAGACTTCCGCCGAGCAGCCGAAGCCCGCGTGCCCAGCCGGTGAGATCGAACACGTTGGCGCGCAGCAAAGCCCCCTCGCCGCCGAAGTTGAGTTCCTGCCCGATGCGGTCGTGGCTGAGGAGGTCGCTCGAAACGGCCGCCACGAACCCCAACACCCAGAGGAACTTATGGCGCTTGCAGAAGTTCCAGGCGCGCCCCAGAATATCGCAGCCCTCCGCTATGGCGTTCAATGTGCGGCTACTCCTCCCTCGGGTGGCGCGGATAGTTCCCGAGGCGCAAAAACCAACGGACTTCAATCAACCCACTGCTTGAAGAGATCGCCGAGGTCCTGGCCGGCCACCTCCTCCGCCAGCTTCCGGAATTCTGCGGGTGTCGCGATGCGCCAGGAGTTTTCGGTGTAGTAGCGGCGCAGGAATGTGGCCATCTTAGCCTCACCCAGTCGCTCGCGCAGCGCCAGGAAGAAGAGCGGTCCGCGGCCGTAGATGATCGCGCCATACTCGACGCCTGAGTAGGCGCCCGCCGGCAGGCCGATCGGCTTCCCCCGAAAGCCAATGCTTCCCCAGCGGAGGTTCTTCACAACGTCGACGAATCCCCGCGCTTCGTCCTTGCCGTAGGTATCGAGGACATAGAGATAGATGCTGTATTGGGACAGAGCTTCGTCGAGCCATGGGTGATTGATTTGGTCGTTGCCGACCACGTTGTACCACCACTGGTGGGCGACTTCGTGCACTGCCACCGACTCGAAGTAGAGCACCTCGGTCGGGCTGCGGTAGAGGCGGCTGGCGACGGCCGCCAGTCCGGGGTACTCGATGCCTCCGGCGGCGGTCGGCATCGACGCCATGTTCAACTGGCGGTAGGGATAGGGGCCGAATTGGCGCTCGAACGAGCTCAGCGCGGCCATCGCCCATCCCAGGACCTTCCGGCCGCCGTCCTCGTCGCCTTTGTCGAAGTTGCTGTTGACCCTGACGTCGCCAACCGTCCCACTCATCACTTCGTAGTTGGCGCTGGCGATGATCGTGAAGTCGCGCATGGGTCCGCCGGCAATGCGCCAGGTAGCCGACCCGTCGTCATTCAGCCGCCGGTCGATCGTCGCCCCCGTGGCCGCGAGGACCAGATCCGCCGGGGCGGTGAGCGAAACGTCGTACAGCGAAGCATCGAGAAACGTGACGTCACCCAGCGGCGCCTGCTTGTCCAGGCGCCAGGCGGTGTCGTACACGACGAGGGACGGGTAGCTGTGTGCCAATGCCAGGTTGCCGCGATCGAGTGCGAATTCGCCGTAGTTGCCGGCGCCTCTGCCGAGGGGGATAGGGCAGCCGTAGTCGATCGTCAACTCGGCCGCCGCGCCGGGCATGAGCGGCATAGCCAGCGGTACTTTGAGAAACGATCTCCCGGATTCGAATGCCGGAGCGACGGGACGGCCCGCTACCTCGACGCGAGATACGGTGATGCCAACGTTCCATTGGTTGGGGTAGAGATGCAGATAGATCGCTGCGAGCGGCGTCTCCGTCCGGTTGGTGTACCTTATCCGGGCGGTTCCATCGACACGGCTCAGGTCCGGGGCCAGCACTACGGTCAGGCTGTAGGTGGTCATGCCGGCCAGCACCGGTCCCCAGGCTGGGTGAGCCGCCGGGTCGAGCGCCCGGCGTTCGTCGGGGCGCAGTGCCTCCGCGTACGGCTGCCTCCCCGGAAGTACCGCAGTTGGCGTCGCGGCGTGACGCGGATTCTGCGTGGCCGCCAGGGGAACGGCCGGTGCCGCGCTAGCGCTCGCCGGGGTCGGAGTTGAGGGCAGCACGGCGGTCGCCGTCGCAGGCGGCGTGATGGTGACTTCAGGCGAGGCTGCGGGGGTAACGATCGCGGTCGCCGTGGGTGTCGAATACACGGGGCCGAGCGCGGGAAGGACTACCCCTGGAGCTGATAAACAGCAGGCGAGAAAGAGCAGCGGGAGCAGCCAGGCGACGCCGGTCAGCCGCATGGGGCCCATTGTACGCCCTTCGCGGCGTGCGCGCAAGAAGATACTCCTGGTCTGAACCGCGGATTACACGGATTACGCAGATTACGCAGATTCCGAGGCGGTGCCGTCATCATTGTCTGAACCACGGCTGGCCCCTGGCCTGCCCGAAGGGTGCCGCAGGCCAGGGCAGGCTGACGCCGACTTCGTTGCGCGGATTGCGCCGAGACCGCGGATGGGCTGGCATCGGCGCGCACGCTTCCTGGGCCAACACCGGCCGGAGCAGCTAACGCACGGATTCGGGGCGCTCAGTTGGTTTGCGACTGCGGCGTCCCCCGCGGCTGTGGGGGAGCCCCGCCGAAGCGCCCGCCTACCTGGATGCTCTGAGCGGTGAACGTGCCGTCGGCGTTGCGCGCACCTTGCACGGTGACCCGCTCACCGGGCTGCAAATCGCTCGCTCTAGCGGCTGCCATCTTCTGGATCTGCGTCTTGCTGTCGATCTTCACCGTCTCGACCGCCGAAGCCGTGCTGATCTGGAGGGTGGTCCCGTCGACCTGCTTGACCTGGCCGATCACCATATTGGCGGGATTGAACGGCGCGCCGCCTCCCTGACCGCCCGGAAACCCCTGCCGGCCGCTGCCCTGCCCGCTTCCGGGAACTCCGCGTTCGGCCAGGAACGCGGCCCGCACATCTGCCGCCTGGGTCTGTCCGGCCTTCACGCCCGAAGTGTAACCGAAGATTCCTGCACCAGCCGCTGCGACGATGACAACTAACGCAACGATCGCTATCCACTTCGCGCTCATATCAGCCCTCCGTCATTCGCTTTCGATTCCGGGCCCGCGAGAACCGTTGGTCCTAGAGGGCCCGGTCTTTACTCAACGCCACGAGATGACGCGCTCGTCCACGCCCTCGTATTGGATTGCCTGCCCGCCGAGCGCCGACACCGGCACGACCAGGTGTGCGTTGCTGCCGTCGGCGTTCATCGCCCATAACTCGTAAAGCCCGTTGCGGTCGGAGATGAACGCGATCTGCGCGCCGTCGGGCGACCACGCCGGGGCGGCGTTGTTCCACTGCCGGGCGGCCTCCCCTCTCAATTGCTGATCGATCATCATGGTCCATGGCGTCTCTGTCAGCCGGACTTCCCCGGAGGCGTCGGCATTCATGACGTGCACTTCCCAGTGGTCGTTCTGCTTGTAGGTCGTAGAGATCTTGCCGCCATCGGGCGAGAAGGACGGGCCGCGCTGCGCTCCGCCGGTCTGGATGAGCCACATGGTCTTCTGGTTCAAGTCCAGGCTGTAGAGCCCCAAGTCGCCGCGAAAGACGACGTGCCAGCTGTTGGCAGGATCCCAGGTCGGGGCGAAGGAGTGCCGCGCGTCGGGCAGGTCCTCGTAGCTGCCGGTTGCCACGTCCACCACACGCAACCCCCAGGCGGGGTCGGCGCGCAGCGGCACGCAGCGCTGACCCTCGATCGGCTGCGCCACCTCGACCTCCACGCCATCGACGATGCAGATCCAGGTGGTGTCCAATCTGCCGCCCTGCTGAAGTCCGATCACGATTTGCTTGCCGTCGGCCGACCAGCTCGGCGATTTGGCCTGGTTCGCCCCGGCCGCGACCTGGCGCTCTCCGGTGCCATCGACGTTGATGACCCAGAGGCTGCCGGCCACGCCAGTGCTCTGTCCCTGCCACCGGGTGAAGGCCACCTGCTTCCCGTCGGGCGAGACCGCCGGGTCCATGCCGGCGGTCAGGTAGCGCAGACCGCTGCCGTCGGGATTGACGGCGTAGATGGCCCCGCCGCTGCTCAACTGGAACACGATCGTTCCGCCTCGGGAGCCGCTCCCGCTGGCGGCCGTTGTGCCCGCTGCCGCTGTGCCGGCCGCCGCCACCGGGATACTGGAGGTGTCGCCTGAGAGGCTCACCAGGGCGCCGCTGACCCAGCCCGTCCGGCCGTCAGCCAGACTGACCTGGTACCATCCGGCCGAGCTGTTTTGCCCTGTCACCGGCAGTGAGTCCCCGGAATGTACGACGTCGATCACCGCGAAGCCGGTCCCTGGCCCGCTGCGCACGTTGAGCGCCGCTGTGTCGACGATTGCCTGTGTGCCGGTTGCAGCGTGCGCCACCAGGGGCAGAAGCACGATGCCCAGGACCAGGACAGCTGCGAGCGCCAGCTCGCGCAGATGGATGTGCATGGTGTACCTCATTCGTAATGGAGCGCGTCGATCGGATGGAGCGACGCCGCCCGGAAGGCCGGGTAGGCGCCGAAGAAGAGACCGACGCACAGTGAGAAAATGGTGGCCAACAAGATCGAGTCGAGGGCGATCACAGGTGTGAGCGTCATCGTCCCCACTGCTAGGCCTGAGATCAGCCTGGCGATCCCAGCGCCGACGGCCACCCCGATCAACCCACCCAGGACGCTGAGGAAGACCGCCTCGGTGAGGAATTGGGTCAGCACGTTGCGACGGGTGGCGCCCATTGCCTTGCGGATGCCTATCTCGCGGGTTCGCTCTGTGACGGAGACCAGCATGATGTTCATGATGCCGATGCCGCCCACCAGCAGAGAGATCCCCGCGACGCCGCCCAGGAAGAGGGTCAGCACGCCCGTGATCTGGTTCGCCGATTCGAGCATGTCCTGCTGGCTGCGCACCGTGAAATCATCCTCATAGCGGACGTGGTGCCGGTCGCGCAGCACAGCGCTGATTTGCTCAATCGCCGCGTCCATTTGCTTGGAGTCGACGACCTGAACGCTGATCTGCTGGATGACGTTGCCGCTGCCCATCCGGCTGCGCGAGAGCCGCGTCATGGCCGTGGTGATAGGCACCAGGATCTGGTCGTCCTGGTTGCCGAAACCGCTGCCGCCCTTGGCCGTCAGAACCCCGATCACTTTGAAGGGAATGTTGTTAATCCGCACTGAAAGGCCCACGGGATCCTGACCGCCGGTGAAAAGTTCGCTGACGACGTTGGCGCCCAGGACGGCCACAGCCGATTTGGACTGCACGCTTTGCGTCGTGATGAAGTCGCCGTTCTGTACCGTGTAGTTGCGCACGGGGCCGTAGTCGGCCGTCACGCCGACAATCTGCGTGTTTGCGTTGTTGCCCGAGTAGACGACCTGTCCGAACGCCTGCACTTGCGGCGCCACTGCGCTGACCGCCGGCAAGCTGGCCGGGTCGCTGAGCGCCAGAGCGTCCTCGTAGGTCAGGGTCTGGGCCGAGCCCTGCGCCGACCGCACGCCGGCCGTGTTGGTGCTGCCTGACGATACGAAGAGCAAGTTGGTTCCCATGCTGTTGATCTGGCTGTCGATCGCCTTCGACGCCCCGCGGCCCACGCCCATCAGGGCGATGACGGCCGCCACGCCGATTATGATACCTAACATGGTCAGTGCCGAGCGCAGCTTGTTGGCCGCCAGGCTGCGCATCGCAATGCGAGCGCTCTCCAACAGATTCATTGTACCCTCTCATCGTTCGTGATCCGGCCGTCACGGATGTGGACGATCCGCTTGCAGTGCCGGCCCACGTCGGGGTCATGCGTAACCATCACGATCGTCATGCCCTGCGCATGGAGTTCGCCGAGGATGTCCATGATTTCGGCGCCCGACTTCGAATCCAGGTTTCCGGTCGGTTCATCGGCCAGAATGATCGAGGGGTCGTTGATCAGCGCCCTCGCGATGGCCACACGCTGCTGCTGGCCCCCAGAAAGCTCGCTGGGACGATGATGGAGCCGGTCCCCCAGCCCCACGCGCTCCAGCGCCGCCACCGCCCGCGCCCGCCGGTCCTTGCGGCCGGCGTAGATCAGAGGCAGCTCCACATTCGCGAGTGCCGACGTCCGGGGCAGCAAGTTGAAGGTCTGAAAGACGAAACCGATCTTGCGGTTGCGAACGCCGGCCAGCTGCTCGTCGTTCATGCTGGCCACTTCCAGCTCGTCCAGGCGGTACGATCCGGTGGTGGGCTGATCCAGGCAGCCGACGATGTTCATCAGCGTCGACTTTCCCGATCCCGACGGCCCCATGATGGCCACCCAATCACCCTCGCCAACCTGGAAGGTTACCCCATCCAGGGCGCGAACTTCCACATCGCCCATCCGGTAAACCTTAGTTACGTCTTGTATCTCGATCATTCGATTCCTTCGATCTTATCCCTCAAATACGTTGGAGCCGCAGCTCACATCCCTGGCATACCTGGAGGTCCGTCACGCCCGCCGAAGCCGCGAGTCGACGTGCTGGTGGACGTAGTCGTCAGCACCACAGTGTCGCCCTCTTGGAGCCCGGTCGCGATCTCGGTCATGGTATCGTTGCTCAGCCCGGTCGTCACAGGCGTTTGGATTTGCTGCCCTTCGAAGAGCACAGTCACCACCTTCTGCCGGGCGACGGTTCTTACGGCCCGGTTAGGCACCATGAGCACGTCCGGGCGCTCGTCGACGATGATGCTGAGGTTGGCCGTCATACCGGTTTTGACTCCCTCGGCCGCCCTGTCCAGAGCGATGGTCACCGGGTAGTTCACGACGCCCTGGCTCTGCACTCCCGCTGGGGCGATCTGCGAGACGGTGCCTTTGAGGCTGATGTCTGACAAGGCATCGAGCGTGACGTCCGCCTGCTGCCCGGACTTGGCCCGGTTGACGTCCACCTCGGCCATGTTGACAACGATCTCCAGGTGATCAAGGTCGGCAATGGAGAACGCCGTGCCGCTGGCAGCCTGGCCGATCTTGGCGTTGATCGCCGTCACGACGCCGTCAAAGGGGGCAATAACCTGCGCTTGCCGCAGCTTGAGTTTGACCTGGTCCATTGAGATCTGCGCCGACTCGACGCCGTTCTGAGCCATGTCGAGCGAGTTGGCATCGGGGCCAGCCAACAGCTTGTCCAGCGCGTTCTGAGCCTGGGTCAGCGAGGCCTTGGCCGATGCGAGATCGGCGGCGGTCACCTGATTCTTGAGCTTGGCGAGGTTGGCACGGGCCGACTGCAGGCTCGCGGCGGCCGAGGCCAGCTTGGTGCTCGAGTCGCTTTTCGATGTGGATGTTTGCGACTCGTAGGCCGCCTTCGCTGTGGTATAGTCGATGGTGGCGGTCTGCAGGGCACTGGCCTGGCTCGTGGCCGCCGCATCCCCGCGCCACGATATCTTGTCGTACGCGCTCTGCGCGGTCTCGAGCGCGATCCGGGACTTCTCGAAGCTTGACGCCGCGGAGACCAACGAGCTGTCTGTTGCGCCGGCCGACTTGACCGCGGCATCGTGGGATGCCTGGGCGCTGGCCAGCGAAGCCTGCGCGGAGGCCAGGTCGGCCTGGCTGGCGCCCGCTACGACCTTATCGTAGGACGCCTGCGCCGACTCGAGGGAGGCCCGGGCGTTGGCAATATCCTGCGCAGTGTTGGGATTCTGCGTCTGCGCGAGCGAGTCCTGAGCATTCTTGTGCGACACCTGGGCGCTTCGCAGCTGCAGCGCCAGATCGGCGGTGTCCAGCTCGCCCAGCACATCGCCGGTCTTCACCCGGTCGCCCAGCTTGACGTGGATAGCTTTGACAGTGCCGCCCTGGCCGAAGGTGAGGTCGGCCGTCTGGTGCGCCTGGATGTTGCCTGCCGCGGCCAATGTCGCAGAAAGCGTACCGCGCTGCACCGTCGCCGTGGCGAGATTGGTCGCGGTGGCGGCCTTGGCCGGGCGCAGCTTCATGTATGCGCCGCCGGCGAGGACGGCGATAACAGACACGATGATGACAATCCTGACAGGCTTCCTCATGAGTTTGCTCCTCTTGGCGAGATAGTTATCGCAAGTGTGGTATAATCCGTCTAGACAGTATCGTGCCTCAACGGATATAGGATAGGTGACCGGGCTGAGATACAGGTAAGCGGAAACTGAGTAGAAGCTGAGAGGTTTGGGGACTCCGAGGCGGCACTTGGCGCCCGACCATGGCAGAGAATCACGACCCTCCCGAAACCACACAATCTCCAAGGCGTCAAAGAACTCGCAACACGACTCCGTAAGCGGGGGGTCCACCGCAGTTCACAAAGCGGGTGCAACTCCTTGCCCGACACGGTGTTATGCACTCATGGAGCAGGTGTTGGCAGCCCTAGAGAGCGAGGCTAGCAGTATGAGCGAGAACCAGACCCAAGAGAATCAACCAGGAGCAGCAGGATCATTCTTCGAGCGCCCGCAGGTACGCATCGAGCGCATCGAGATCGGAGATGGCGTGCGCTTGGGCATCGAACGCGTGAGCAACCCGGCGATCGGGCTTGGCGGTGCCTATGGCACGTGGGGCGAATGCGTCGATAACGCCTCACTGCCCGCCGCGCTCAGCGACCAGCTCGGCCACCCGCTCGAGGACGGCGAGGTGCTGAACCTGTCGGAGCTGGGCTTCAATTTCCGGCACCATGTGCCGCCGGAACTATCGCCGGAAGAACAAGTCGAGCTTGAGGTCAAGGTCGGCGCGCGATTCCTGGCCGAGGCCGCCCACGCCGCGGGCTGGGACCCGTCGGAGGTTGAGGCCGTGCTCCTGGGCGTCACTATCCCGGCGTCCGGCGACTACCTCGAGCGGATCGCTTTCGAGGCCGGGATCCCAGAGGACGCGCTCAAGGTGACGATTCACAAAGCGTGCGACAGCTCAGTAGCGGGACTGAACCTGATGCTGAACCCCGAGTTGCCCACTAATCAGAGTCAGCCGCGCAACCTGGCGCGGGAGCTGCTTGGTCGGAAGGTGCTGGTCGGCGGGCTCGAAGGACTGAGCCGAGTGCTCCTCGCCGCACAGGACAAGCAGGCGATCCAGCTGTTCGGCAACGGAGCGGGTATACTGGGTGTAATCCCGGGCAAGACGATGAAATTCCTGGTGGGCGGCATGAAGGAAGTCTACGACACCGAGGGCGTCCTGCAGCTCCACATGAACTATCCGCATTCGCATCTCAGGGTGGAGGGGCAATCTCTCATCGAGGTGTCGCAACCAGGCGAGCACAGCCTCCTATACGCAGGTCTGATGCACGAGCCCCTGGATGCTACCGATCCGGTGGTGATGGCCGGACCCATGGGGATGGTCAAGCTCTTTGTGCGTAGCGGCGTCATCGCCGTGCGCGGCGTCTACGCATCGTACCGCGAGCTGATGGCGCAGCGCGGCATGCCCGGCAAGGAAATCGCCGTCGCCATCGTGCACCATGCCAACTTCAAGATCAACCAGCTCAAAGAGAAGCAACTGCTGAAAGAGGGTATCAGCATCCCGATGCCGTGGCTTCTCAGCGAATTCGGGAATGTCAGCGCTGCCTCGAACATGATTGCATTCCTGCGCAAGCTCCAGGGCCTGGTGCCCGGGGACCATGTGCTGTTCGACGGTTTCGGCGCCGGCACGTATTACGACGTCCTCGCAGTGGAGTTGGGCGGCCCGACGTAAGACGTAGATGCAGGGGCGCGGGCGAGGCTCTCTCAGTCAGGCCCGCCGCGCCCCGCCGCTGTCACCTGATGCCGGTCGCGCCAATGCGTCTGGCACCGCTCAGAATGTCCAGTCCCTACCAGCTAGCTGCCGAAGGGTGGCGCCACGCCCGCCCGTTCCGCCGAGCGCGCCGATAGCGACTCACTCGCAGCCCTCACATCCGCGTAATCCGTGAAATCCGCGTAATCCGCGTAGTCCGCGGTTCAGACCGGCCCCAACCCTACTTGAATCGGATGTGCAGCTCTGAGTTCTCGAAGCGCGCCCCGTCCGTCTCGCGGCCGGCAAGGACGCGAGGCAGTACGAAGGAGCGCCGGTAGCTGCCTACCCCCAAAGCGAGCTCACTCCCTTTGCGCAGCAGTGACACGTCCCGTTTCTCGGTGAAGGGCAAAGGGACGATCAGCACATAGCCTCCCGCCGTCTGCTCGATGCGGTACGCCTTGCCGCTGAAAAGCCGCAGGGCCGGGTCCGTCTCGGGAAACAGCGCCTGCGCCAACCTCTCCAGCATCGGCATGCCTGCTACCTCCTGCTCGAAGTAGGGCGCAGTGAACACGGGCAGCGGCGCGAACGCCTCCTCGATCATCTGCTGGTACTTGGCCTGGGTATCGAGCCAGGCCCCGAAGTAGCCGCCGGCCGCGGCGGGCGGCATGACCCGGTTGCAAACGATGGCGTCGGTGACGTAGCCGTAGAGGTTCAGGTAAGTGTAGGTGCGCTGGGCCTCTTTGATAACCATCTTCTCGGGGTTGACCACCAGGCGCATGGACGAGACGGCCGGGTCAGACAGCAGTTGGTGGATCCGGTCCAGCTCGTCGAAAAGCTTCTCCGCAGCCTTGAATGTTTCGTTGTCGGGGAGCGGCATGTTGTCCAGGAACGGCCGTGCCAGCGGCGCCAGCGCCAGCGTGGCGCGCCTGCCGATGGGGAACAGCCGCTCGAACCACCAGCGCCCCATGTCGGGCAAGCTGAGCAGCCGCAGCGTCTCGGCAGTCGGCGCACAGTCCACAACTACCACGTCGAACTTGCCCTCAATATGGTGTTGGTTGACCCACATCAGGCTGGCGCCCTCCTCCATTCCGGGGATGACGGCAATCTCCTCGGCGAGCATGTTCTCCACGCCGCGCCATGAGAATACAGCCGCCATGTAGCGCTGCAAAGTCGACCAGTACTTATCGATAGAATAGTAGATGTCCACTTCCTGGCCCCACAAACACGGGGCCAACTGGACGGGCTCGGGGCCCAATTCCTCTTCGAAACAATCGGCCAGGCTGTGGGCCGCATCGGTGCTCAATACGACGGTCCGCTGGCCCAGCTCGGCGCAGCGCAGGGCGGTGGCGGCGGCCACGCTGGTCTTGCCGACGCCGCCCTTGCCGGTGTACAGAATGATTCGAGCCATTTTCCTCTTTGCCTACTTTACTCGACTTCGACTCGCGTAGCCTTCTCGCGGGGCCGGGCCGGCTCCAGTCGCCCCAGTATGCTCTGGACGATGCTGCGGGCCGCCAGAAGGTCCTCGCGACGCGCTGCCTTGCAGTGCACCCAGAAGGCAAGCGGCATCAGGTGCGGCCTGCCGCGCCGGCGGGGCTGGTCTTCTTCCTGCTCGAGGCGCCGAATGGCGGCATCCAGCACGCTGCGCCAGCTCAGAAGCCGCTCGCGCCGGGCGGCACGCCGGTGCGCCCAGAAGTCATCGGTGAGAAGGCCCATGCCGCACGAAGGTCCTGGGCCCTTCACCTCTTCGAGGTTCTCTGCCATGTCCTCACCTCCTGTGCCTGACTGCCTGCACCGCGCCCGGCCGAACGCCGGCGTAAATCTACGTTCCGGCAGGCAGATAGGGTCGCCCACACGGCGGTCCATGACTGCCGCCGGCGCCCAGTTACCATGCTCGTCGCTACCGTTGGATGGCGCCCGCGGCGACAGGGTCGAATCGGAAGGGCCACAGGGTGTCGTCGCTGAAGGTCGCGCCGCGCAAGTCGACCTCCTCCAGATCCGCCGGCCGCAGGTCGGTGCTGTGTAGGTCGGCCCCGCGCAGATCCACCCCCCGCATCGTCGCATGGCTCAGATCGGTCTGGAACATGTACGCCCCGCTCATGTTGGCCCCAGTCAGGTTGGCGTCTCGCAGGGAGACGCTGCCCAGCCGCGCCCCGGCGAAGTTCGCGCCGCTCAAATTGGCGTTGCTCAGGTTAGTGCCGCTCAGGTCCGATTCGCTGAAGTTGACGCCATGCAGGTCGGCGCCGAAAAAGCCCAGGTTCGAAAGGTCGAGTCCGTGCAGATCGACTGGCTCGCCGTGGGCGCGGGCCAACTTGACCAACTGCATGACCTCCCTCGAGGTTAGTGCTTGCATGGTGCGCTCCTCTGTCGACATTCACCCGACTTCGAGGGAATTATAGCACAAGGCCATTCTACGCTCAACGCGGGGGCCCGACTTCTTCGAAATGCCTTCCGCCAAGCCATCCGCGATGGTGCGGTGCGCCCCATCCCTGCGCAGGGAGTGGCAACTTGCGTCCAGCACCCTGTGCGCTTCCGCACGAGTTGTGATAGAATGGTGCTGTCGTGCGGCTGCCCGCAGGGGCTCTCACCCGAGAGGTGTAAAACGATGAAGAAGATCCCCCTTGTGCGTTACTTCCATTGGCGCCTCATACTCATGCGGATACTGGTCAACGCCGCAACGCTAGTACTCATCGCTCTCCTATTGCCTAACATCGGGTTCGAGAACAGACCTCTGTTGTCGGCAGTCTTCCTGGGCCTGATCCTAGGCTTGCTCAACGCCCTCGTGAAGCCCATCCTCCAGTTCCTGACCTTGCCCTTCATATTCGCGTCGTTCGGGCTCATCGTAGTTCTGATCAACAGCCTCATGCTGCTGATTCTGGGGTTGCTCTTCCCGCAGCTCTTCTCCATCCACGGGCTGATAGCGCTGCTGATTGCTGGCGCTCTCTTCGGCATCCTCAGCAGCGTGCTCGAGAACCTTTTCGGTCTGTCGGCTCCGATCCTCCCTGAAGAAATGTCCGGAGAGCGGGAGAGAATCAAAGAGCAATCGGTCAGCCCAGTCCAGCAGATGATTGAGAAACGGGGGCGCATCGAGGAGCCCGCACCTGACGTATCTGCTGTGGCACTGGCCGCGCCCGAGTCTTCGGGCCTCACCCCAGAACTGCCGCTGGCCGGCCAAGCAGGCGCGGCGGCGCCTGAAACACTTGAAGCCCCAGAGGCAGAGCGAGGTGCAGAATGAGACGATCCTCGGTCGACAAAGCGCGCGAGAGCCTGCGGTTGCAGCAGGTCTACAACGTGTTCCTGCGCTACGGTTGGGACATCGTGTTCGACCGCTCGCCCGGAATCGGCGCTTTCCGCCGCTCGATGCAGGCCTGGGTTTGGAACCTGCCGGGCGATTGGGAATCGCCCAGCATGCCGGTGAAGACCCGCATGATGCTGGAGGAGCTGGGCCCGACCTACGTGAAGGTGGGGCAGATCGTTTCGAGCCAGGCGTCGATGATCCCCTCGGAGTGGCAGGTTGAGCTTAACAAGCTTCAAAGCGACGTCCCGCCGTTCGCCGAACCGCAGGTCCGGCAGACAATCATCGAGGAGCTGGGAGCGCCGCCCGAGGAAGTGTACGCTACCTTCGACGTCCATCCCTTTGCAGCGGCCTCCACGGCGCAGGTTCACAAGGCGACTCTTCACGACGGGACGGTTGTCGCCGTCAAGGTGCAGCGTCCTGACATCCGCTCCCAGATGAAGTCAGACATCGGCATCATGGAGAGCGCCGCCCGCGTGGTCGCCCGTCGCTCGGAGCTGGCCAAGTCGATCGACCTCGTGGGCATGCTTGACCAGTTCGGCGGCGCCGTCCTGCTCGAGCTCGACTACACCGGCGAAGCGTACAACGCCTACAAGATGGGCGAGAACATGTCGACGCTCCCAGGCGTTCACATCCCGATTGTCTACCGGGAACTGAGCACGTCACGCGTAATGACGCAGGAGTTCATCAGGGGCGTCAAGATCAGCAACGTCGAGGCGGTCAAGGCTTCGGGCGTGGACCGGTCCGTGTTGGCGTTGAATGCGATGCGGGCAATCGTCAAGCAGCTCCTCATCGACGGTTTCTTCCACGCCGACCCGCATCCCGGCAACATCCTTGTCAACCTCGACACAGGCGTTCTGACGTTCATTGACCTCGGCATGGTCGGCGAGCTGAGCGTTCAGGACCGGGTGAGCCTGGTCCAGCTCCTGGTAGCCATCCAACAGAGCGACGTGAAAGGAATGGCACGCGTCCTGCGCGGCGTGAGCGTCCCATACCGCAAGCATGTCGACGACGAGGCATTCTACAAGGCCTTCGAGCGCACGGTGGGGCGCTTCACCTATGGCGGACAGCCGCCTTCGGTCGGCCAGGTAGTAGGCGTTATGTTCGACCTTTTGCGCGAACACGGACTGCGCCTGGACCCGAACCTGACGCTGGCAGTCAAGGCAATGATGCAGGCGGAGGCGATCGTCGCCGCACTGAGCCCCGAGTTCAGCCTGGCGAACGAGGGCATCGCAATGGTCAAGGACATGTTCGTCCAGACTGTCACGGCCGAAAAGGTGACGGAGCTGGCCAAGGACCAGCTCATGAACGTGGGCCGCGGGCTCCTCCAACGGCTGCCGACCCTCTCGGATGCCACCTTCAAATGGCTGACGCAATACGAAAAGGGCCGGTTTGAGGTCTACGTTGATACCTCCGGGATTGCCAAGGAGGTCTCGAAGATCGAGCGGCTCGGACGGCAGATGCTCGTAGCCATCCTACTGGTCGGGATGATCATCGGTTCTGCCATCGCCACGGCTGCAGTTGCGAACACCTCCACGCAAAATCAGTTAAACGGAGTCTTCTTCCGGCTGGCATACGTCGGCTACATTGTGGCCATGTTCGCCGCCATCCTTATCGTGATCCCCCTGGTCTGGCGGTGGGTGCGGGGGAAGACCGACGAGGAAGAGGAATAATCCTGACCGCGCAAGACGACCAGGCGACCACGAGGGTCGCCCCTACCGCCAACCCGCGCCGGTAGGGGCGGGTCTTGTGCCCGCCCCCCGTGCCACGCCCGCGCAAGACGACCGGGCGACCACGAGGGTCGCCCCTACCGCCAACCCGCGCCGGTAGGGGCGGGTCTTGTGCCCGCCCCCCGTGCCACGCCCGCGCAA
>Ga0315273_10002583_pt1 | contig 21473 bp, 18 predicted proteins | sample YL17G02_0_MG_FD_205753 | JGI IMG/M metagenome (GOLD analysis project Ga0315273, IMG submission 205753) | Sediment microbial communities from Yellowstone Lake, YNP, Wyoming, USA - YL17G02_0 | ecosystem: Environmental > Aquatic > Freshwater > Lake > Sediment | place: USA: Wyoming | collected... | reverse complement strand
CGACGTGCGGGCGCTCGCCGCCGCCGACGGTGACGACTAAGTCGGCGCCGGCCCGGGCGGCAACGGCCCATAGACGTTGATCGCGCGAGCTCACGGTGACGCGGATCGCGCGCGCTGGAATCGGGGGCACGTGAGAATGATACCTTGTTCCGAGGATCTGGCCGCGGCGGACGAGCTCGGAGGTCCGAGGGCCTCAAAATCTTCATGAGCCGCGGGCGGACCCTGGACCATGAAAGCCACTGTCACTGCGAGGAGCCGCGCAGCGGCGACGAAGCAGTCTCGCCCGACATGCTGAGATTGCTTCGTTGCCCGGCCCGCCTCCGGCGGCCCGGGCGCCTCGCAATGACACAGTGGGCAAGGGGACTTTCTGGGCAATGCGCACACGCTGTCGGACAACCGCGACGCTTCGTTAGGCTCGGCGTTCGCTCTGCTGATCGCGGAGATCCGCCTGTTGGCCCGATAGGTGACCGGCGGCGATGCCGCCGGCGTCGTGCGCTGCCACCAGCTCGTGCAGCAGACCGGCTCGGCGCCCGACTGCGACGCAGCCGCCGTCAAGCAGTTGGTCTGAGGTCCGAGGCACCACAAAGCCCCTGGCAACGCGACCTAATGAAGAGTAGGGGGCCAGCTTGCCTGGCCCCTCTCGCAGGTGGATCGTCATCCGGGCACGACGTTGGCGGCGTCCTCCGTCACCTCGACGGTGACGCGGCCGACGAGCTGTCCCTCCCCGGTCCACACCTCGAGCGTGTACGGTCCCGGGACAAACCCCTCGGCGCCTGGTCCCATGGCGTCCCAGACGCGGAATCCGCGCGAGTGCGCAACCAGGTTCACGGCCCGCGACATGCGCAGCACCTTGCCCTCGCGCACGAAGCGCAACGTAATCGTCGCCGGGAGCCGGCTCGGGGCGAACACGGAGACGATGGCGTAGAGGCGGCCGCCGGCGAGCACCGAGCGCGGGATCTGGCTCGTGTACTCGAATGGCGCCTGGATGGTGCGGGGATCGAGCGCCGCGGCGAAGCGCACCTTCGAGAGTCGAAGCGGCACGGGCGGGACCACCGGCAATAGAAAGCGCAATGCGAGGAAGACCATGGCGACGGCGAGGATGATGCGGGCGGCGGTCGCCGGCCGCCTGAGCTCACGCCAGGGGTATGCGAGCGGGACGGCGGCAAGCAGCGAGAGCAGCGCCGCGAGGTAGGTGCCCTGGCGGATCGGGACGGCGAGCACGAGCGGCAGGAAGAACTGCAGCGCGGAGTAAGTCACGATGCCGAAGAACCCGAGGGCAAAGGGACGGCTGGTGCGCAGCAGGCGGTCGAAAGGGATGTCGAAGCAGGAAAGCGCCGCCAGTGCGGCGAGGACGACGATGTAGGCGCTGTTCCACGACGGGAAGGTCGTCGAGTAGAAGTAGAACGGCAGCAGGAAGAACAGCGTCTCCTGATACATGATGCGCGTGAGGTACGACACGAACCCCTTGGCGAGGCGCGCCGCGCGCGACGAGGGCAGCAGCGCGAAGCGGGAGAAGAACAGCGTCGAGACCCACGTGAGGGTGAGGAAGAGGATCACCCACGGAAGGTAGCCGTAGCGGTTGTGGGCGAGCACGAGGACGACGATGCCGGTGAAGAGCGCCCAGAACGAATGCCCGATCCAGAACGCGCGCCCATAGCGATGGTGCAGCGACTCGACGCGAGCGGACAACTCCGTCCAGCGTTCGTCGCGCCGGGCGCCCTTCGCGTCGTCCAGATCCATGGGAGGAGATTGTAGATCGGCCGCGGCGGCAATCCGCTAAACTTCCTGGCGTGGAAACCTCAGAAATCGCCGGAGCGACGAGCTGGATCGAGATATCGAGCGCCGCGATCGCGCACAACGTGGCTCTCTTCCGCGGCCTGCTCAGCCCGGGCACGGCGCTTCTCGCGGTGGTCAAGGCGAACGCTTACGGCCACGGCCTCGACCACGTCGTGCGCGCCTGCCGCTCGGCGGGCGTCGGGTGGTTCGGTGTCCACTCGGCCGATGAGGTGGTCGGCCTGCGCCGGTCCGCCTTCTCGGGTCCGGTGCTGATCATGGGCTACCTTACACCCGGTCAGGTCGAGGCCGTCGTCGACCCCGAGGTTCACGTCCTCCTCTCGTCAGAGAGCGTGCTCGAGGCGCTCGCGGCGCATGGGCGGCGGCTGGGCGTGAGCCTGCCCGTGCACATCAAGGTCGACACCGGCACTCACCGGCAGGGAGTGCCGCCCGAGGACGCCGCCGCCTTCGCCGAACGGGTGCGTGCTGCGGGGCTGCGGGTTGCCGGCCTGGCCACGCACTTCGCCAACATCGAGGACACCACCGATCACTCCTACGCTCAGGGTCAACTGCAGAGCTTCCGCACCGCCCTGGCCGCGGTTCGGGCCGCGGTGGGGCCGGTGCCGCACGTCCACACTGCATGCTCGGCGGCGGCGCTGCTTTTCCGCGAGGCCGACTTCACGATGGCCAGGGTTGGGATCTCGCTGTACGGGCACTGGCCGTCGAAGGAGACATACCTCTCCTGGCTGCTGGCGCACGGCTGCGACTCGGTGAAGCTCGAGCCGGCGCTCGCCTGGCGCGCGCGGGTGGGCCAGGTGAAGAGCGTCGGGGAAGGGTCGCCGATCGGCTACGGCCTGACGTACCGTCCGACCCGACGGTCGCGGATCGCCGTCCTGCCGGTCGGCTACTCGGACGGCTACCCGCGGGCGCTGTCGAATCGCGCCCGGGTGGTCATCCGCGGCCGGCCGGCGCCGGTGATCGGCCGGGTCGCCATGAACATCACCCTCGTCGACGTCACCGACATTCCGGACGTGGCCGAGAGCGACGTGGTCACACTGATCGGCACCGACGGCAACGAGCGCGTCACCGTCGAGGAGCTGGCTGAGCTCGCCGGCACCATCAACTACGAGCTGCTGGCGCGGCTGTCGCCGCTGACAGCTCGGGTGCTGCAGTGACGACGATCGCGCTGCCCACGGCGCGCGGCCCGGTGCCGTACCACCTCGGCAACGGCCTGCTCGAGCAGGCGCCGGCGCTCCTCGCGCCGCTGCTGACCGGCCGCGCGTTCGCGGTCAGCGACCGCAACGTCGCACCGCTGCACGCCCACGCGCTGGCCGAGCGTCTCGGCGCGCCGTTGCTGACGCTGGCGGCGGGCGAGGAGCACAAGACTCTGGCGGAGGCCGAGCGGGTGGCGCGCTGGTTTGTCGAGCACGGCATCGAGCGCCGCGATCTCGTGGTCGCGGTCGGCGGCGGCGTGGTCACGGATCTCGTGGGCTTTGCCGCGTCGATCACGCTACGGGGCGTCGCCTGGGTCGCAGTGCCGACAACGCTGCTGGGAATGGTGGACGCGGCGGTTGGCGGCAAGACCGGTGTCGACCTCGACGTCGGCAAGAACCTGCTTGGCACCTTCTGGCAGCCCGCCGCTGTCGTCGCCGACCCGCTGGTCCTGGCGACGCTCGACCGCCGGCAGCTCCGCTCCGGCATGGTCGAGGTGGTCAAGGCCGCGATGATCTCTCCTGCGGCCATGCAAGAGCTGGTCGATCGGTACGCCGGTTGCGTCCTCGCCGGCGAGCTGGAGACGGCCGAGCCGCTGCTGCTCGAGGCCGTCCGCGTCAAGGCGGAGATCGTGGCCGCCGACGAGCGCGAGAGCGGGCGCCGGGCGGCGCTCAATCTCGGGCACACGCTCGGCCACGCTCTCGAGGCGGCCACGGACTACCGGCGCTTCCTCCACGGCGAGGCGGTCGCCTGGGGCATCCTCGCCGCGCTGCGGCTATCGGTCGGCCGGGGCCTGCTCGAACGCGACGACGCGTGCGCCTGGGCGGCGCGGCTCGAGGTGGTGGCGCCGCTGCCGCCGGTCGCGGACCTCGGGTGGGGCACGCTCGCCGCCTTCATCACCCGCGACAAGAAGTCGGTCGGCGGCCGGATCGGCTGGGTGCTGCCGCGCTCCGGCGGCGTCGAAATCGGCGTCGCGGTCGGGATGGACGAGGCCGGAGCGGCCTTCGCCGCGCTGCAGGACGTCGGTCCCGGCCAGCCGCTTTGCTAGACTCCCCGTCTGGACAGTTTCTGGAGGGCAGTGTGAGTCTTCGGATGAGCTTGCCGACCCGCTTTGATCCCGCCTCCTTCGAGGGCAAGTGGTACGCCGCGTGGGAGGCCTCGGGGGCGTTCACGGCGCAGCTCGGCAGCGCCAAGCCTCCGTTCGTCATCCTCATCCCGCCGCCCAACGTGACCGGCAAGCTGCACATCGGGCACGCCCTGCAGTTCACCCTGCAGGACCTGATGATCCGCTGGCGCCGCATGCAGGGGTACAACGCGCTCTGGCTGCCCGGCACCGACCATGCGGGCATCGCCACCCAGGTGATGGTGGAGCGCGATCTCGCCAAGGAAGGGCTGAATCGCCAGGAGCTCGGGCGCGAGCGTTTCCTCGAGCGCATGTGGACCTGGAAGGCGCACTACAAGGACAACATCTCCCACCAGGCCAAGGCGCTCGGCGCCTCGTGCGACTGGACACGCGAGCGCTTCACTCTCGACCCGATGCTGTCGCGGGCGGTGCGGCACGCGTTCGTCTCGCTGTACCGCGACGGGCTGATCTACCGGGCGCACCGGCTGATCAACTGGTGCCCGCGCTGCCTGACCGCGCTCTCCGATCTCGAGGTAGTGCACAAGGAGATCGACGGCGGCATGTGGGACTTCGCCTACCCGGTCGAGGGCGGGGGAGAGATCGTCGTCTCGACCACACGGCCCGAGACGATGCTCGGCGACACGGCGGTCGCGGTGCACCCGGATGACGAGCGCTACCGCCACCTGATCGGCAAGCGGGTGGTCCACCCGCTCGTCGGGCGCACCTTGCCGATCATCGCCGATGCGGTGCTGGTCGACCCGGCGTTCGGCACCGGCGCCGTCAAGGTGACGCCGGCGCACGACCCGAACGACTTCGCCACCGGCGAGCGGCACGGCCTCGATCGCATCAACATCCTCACCGAGACGGGCATGATCAACGTGAACGGCGGCCCGTTCGCCGGTCAGGAGCGCTTCGCCGCCCGCAAGGCGGTGCTCGCCGCCCTCGGCGAGAAAGGGCTTCGCCGCGGTGAAAAGACGCACCGGCACGCGGTCGGGCACTGCCAGCGCTGCGACACGCTTCTCGAGCCGTTCCTGTCGCGGCAGTGGTTCGTCAAGGCGAAGCCGCTGGCCGGGCCGGCCCTGGAGGCGGTGCGGTCGGGAGAGGTGCGTCTGCTGCCCGAGTTCTGGGTCGCCACCTACGAGAACTGGCTGGAGAACATCCTCGACTGGTGCATCTCGCGCCAGCTCTGGTGGGGGCATCGGATCCCGGCGTTCTACTGCGCCAACGGACACACGACCGTCGCCGAGGAGGACGTCAGCGTGTGCGCCGAGTGCGGCGCCGGAGTGAAGCAGGACGAGGACGTGCTCGACACCTGGTTCTCGTCGGGGCTGTGGCCGATCTCGACGATGGGCTGGCCCGAGGACAGCGCCGACATGCGCGAGTTCTACCCGACCAGCGTGCTGATCACCGGGTTTGACATCCTGTTCTTCTGGGTCGCCCGCATGATCATGATGAGCAAGCACTTCACCGGCAAGGGGCCGTTCGCCCAGGTGCACCTTACTGGGCTCGTGCGCGATGCCTCGCGGCAGAAGATGTCGAAGACCAAGGGCAACGTCGTCGACCCGCTCGACCTCATCGGCCAGTTCGGCGCCGACGCGGTCCGCTTCACGCTCGCCGCCCTGGCGTCGCCGGGCCGCGACCTGCCGCTGTCGCCGGAGCGCATGGAGGGGTACCGCGCATTCGCCACCAAGATGTGGAACGCGGCGCGGTTCGTGCAGATGTACCTCGACGGCAGCGAGGCCGAGCTTGACGCTCTCGACCTCGATCGGCTCGCCATCCCGGAGCGGTGGATCCTCCACGAGCTCGAGAGCACTGCAGCCATCGTCAACAAGGCGTGGGAGACGTTCCGCTTCGACGAGGGCTGCCGCGCCCTCTACCAGTTCGTGTGGGGCGACTTCTGCGACTGGTACCTGGAAATGGCAAAGCCGGTGTTGGCAGCCGACAGCTCACAGCCGACAGCCGACAGCGCGGAGGCCCGGAGGAGGGCGGAGGACGTGAGGGCGGTGGCGCGGGGGGTGTTGCTGCAGGCGCTGCGGTTGCTGCATCCCGTGATGCCGTTCATCACCGAGGAGATCGCCGTTCATCTCGGCTCGGACGAAAGGCTGATCACCGCAGCGTATCCGGCCGCAACCGGGCGGCTCGCCGCTCCGGAAGCAGCCGCCGCCATGGTCGCTTTCCAGGCCGTGGTCCAGGAGACACGCTCGTACCGGCACTTTGTCGGTTTGCCGCCAGGCACGCCGCTGGCCGTCCACCTGCTCAACCTGGCGCCCGAGACCCGGGAGGCGATCGCGTCGCTCGAGCGTGAGCTCCTGCGCCTCGCCGGGCTGTCGGCGCTGCACCTCGATGGCGACGCGCCAGCCGGTGCAGTTCGTGACGCTGCCGGCGCCATCGATCTCGCCATCGTGCTCCCCGAGGGAGCGCTGGGCGAGTCCGAGCGCGGCCGGCTGGCCGCCGAGCTCGAGCAGGTCAGGGCCGAGGCAGTGAAGGTCCGTGATCGGCTCGCCGACGAGGCGTTCGTCGCGCGCGCCCCGGGAGACGTGGTCAACGCATCACGGCAGCGGTTGGGGGAGCTGGAGCGCAAGGCCCTGCTTCTCGCCGAGACCCTCGAGGTCGGGCGATGAAGCTGGCGATCCTCCCGGCGCTCGACGTCAACATCGTATGGCTCTCGGAGATCGATTCCACGAACGCGATGGCGGCGCGTCTGGTCGCGGGCTGGGCGGAGGACGAGGACGACAGGCTCAAGGACACGCTGATCGTCGCTGCAACGCAGACCGCAGGCCGCGGACGCAACGCCCACGCGTGGGAATCACCGGTCGGGGGGCTCTATGCCACCTGGCTCGGCTGGCTGTCGACGCCGGCGCTCGGCTGGCTGCCGATCGCGGCCGGCGTGGGCCTGGCTCGTGCCGTCGAGGATGCGCTGCCGGCGGTCAGCGTGGGGCTCAAGTGGCCCAACGACCTGCTGGTCGGGGGGAAGAAGCTCGCCGGTGTGCTGTGTCAGTCGCGAACGCGTGGCGACTCGGCCTGGGCCGCCGTCGGCTTCGGGGTGAATATCGGCGTCACTCCCCGCCTCGCGGACGGGAGCACGGCCGAGGCCGTCTCTCTGGGAGCGCTCGGTCTCGGGCTCGCGGTCGAGGAGGCGCTCTGGGTCATCGTGCAGGGGTTCGTTCGTCGCCTCCGAGGCTCGCTGGATCAGCCGGCGGAGCTCCGCGCCGCATGGCTATCCCGTGCCGTCCACCATGAGGGCGATCCGCTGCGCATCCGGTCCGGCGACGAGGTCGTGATCGGTGCCTATCTCGGTCTTGCCGAGGATGGGCACCTCGAGCTCGAGGTGGAACGCGAGCGGCGCTGCTTCGCTGCGGGTGAGCTCGTCGGCGAGCTGCCCGAAACAGGGGGGTAACCCATGCTCTTGGCGCTTGACGTAGGCAACACGCATACCACCATCGGCGTCTTCCGGGACGGTCGGATCCTGCGCCGCTTCCGCCTGACCACCGCCAGTGAGCGGACCGTCGACGAGATGGGCCTGCTGCTGCGCCAGCTCTGCCAGTGGTCGCAGATCTCGCCCGACGACATCCACGGTGTCATCGTCGGCTCTGTGGTGCCGTCGCTCGATGGCGCCCTGCGGGGGGCGATCGCCACCTACCTTCACGCGGAGGCGCTCTTCGTCGCCCCCGGGATCCGCTCCGGGATGCCGCTGAAGGTCGAGACGCCGCAGGAGCTTGGCGCGGACCGGCTGTGCAACGCCGTCGCGGCATTCGCCGAGTTCGGCGGCCCCTGCGTGGTCGTCGACTTCGGCACGGCTACCACCTGGGAGGTCGTCTCCGCCAAGGGCGAGTTTCTCGGCGGTGTCATCGCTCCCGGTCTGGAGATCGCGGCGGAGGCGTTGTTCTCCCGCGCGGCCAAGCTGCCCCGCGTCGAGCTCGTCGCGCCCGCGCGCGTTATCGGCAAGGCCACCATCGACTCGATGCAGGCGGGACTCGTGCTCGGCTATGTCGGGCTGGTCGAGGGCCTGACCAAGCGCGTCCTCGCCGAGGTCGGCGGCGGCAAGGTGATCGCCACCGGCGGGCTTGCTACGGTTATCGCGAAGCACACCTCGTTGTTCGACGCGGTCGACGACGACCTCACGCTGAAGGGGCTGCACCTGCTGTGGGAGCGCAACCGCTCGGACCGCTGATGAAGCAGGATGAGCTTGCCTTCTATCGCGCCGTGGAGGATCACTTCGCACGCCTGCGCGGTACGCCGTTCTTGTTCACACCCAAGGACTTCGGGCTGCTGCGCCGGTGGTGGAGCGAGGCCGTGCCGCTGGCTGCGGTGATGGCGGGCATCGGCGAGGTCACGGCGCGGCGCAGCGAGCGCGGCGAGGATCCGGTGTCCTCGCTTGCGTATTGTCGCCACGCTGTTGCCCGTCATTCCAAGCGGTTGGCGGCAGCGGCGGCGGGAGGCGACGGCGCCGTGATCGCGACCGACGTGCCGGCTGCCCTGGCCGCCTACGCCGGCGCCGTGCGCGCTGCAGCACAGCGATGGGCCGCGGAGCCCGCGGTCGCCGACGCTCTCCACGCCCTGGCTGGCGCCGTCGAGACGCTTCCGGCGGATGCACCCGCCGTGGCGTTGGCGGCGACCGGCGCGAGCCTCGAGGCGACCGCCCTCGATGCCGCGGCCGCCGCGCTCTCGCCGGCGGGCAGACAGTCGCTTCAGGTGGACGTTGCGGCGGCCGTCGCGGCGGCCGGGGGAGAGGATGCGATGGCGGGCAGGGCGAGGCGGGCCATCGTCGTCAAGGTGCTGCGGGCGCTGTTCGGGGTCCCGCGGTTGGAGCTCGAGAGCGATGCGTCTGAAGGTTGAGTCTCTGGCGGGCGGCGGCCGCGGCGTGGCGCATTCGGGGGGGAGGGTCTGGTTCGTCGCCGGGGCGTTGCCCGGGGAAGAGGTCGAGGCCGAGCTCGAGGGCGAGCGCGCCGGCGTGATCGAAGCGCGGGTGCGGACCGTCTACCGGCCGAGCCTGATGCGCGAGAAGGATCCATGCCCGGCCGCCGGAGTGTGTGGCGGCTGCGACCTCGCACACCTCCGCCGCGAGGGAGCGAAGGACGCGCTGCGGGCAATCCTCACCGGGGCTCTCCGGCACTCGCCGCCCGAGCTCGCCGCCGCTGTGGCGCGGGCGCCGGTCATCGTCTCGCCGATGGCGTGGCGCGTCCGTGCGCGCCTGCACTGGGACCCGGAGTCCCAGGTCCTCGGCTTCTTCAGCCCGCGCTCGTATCAGGCGATCGATATCTCTCCATGCCGCGTGGTCTCGCAGCTCCTCCTGGCGACTCTGCCCGAGATGCGGGCCGCGCTGCTCAATGCGCGGCTGGGGGTCGGCGAGGTCGCGTGGCTGGAGAATCTCGAGGCCGAGACGGCCGTCGCCGGCTGGAGCGGAGGCGGTAATCCACCGCGCCAACCGGCAGGTGCGCTCGCCGGCTGGCACCCGCTGACGGAGGCAGGGGCGATCCGGCGCGGCGGGTGGGGCAAGCAGGGTGTGGTCATGAACCTGCCTGTGCAGCTACGGGTGCCGCTCGGCGCGTTCTTTCAGGGGAACCGCCATCTGGTGCCGAAGCTGTTCGCGCGCGTTGCCGAGATCGTGGCAACGCTGCGGCCCACTACGGTCGTCGATCTCTTCGGCGGCGTGGGCTGCCTCGCCGCCGCCGCGCGCCACGGCGGCGCCGGGCAGCTCGTCGTCGTCGAGGCGCAGCGCAGCGCTGCTCGAGCTGCCGTCGAGAACCTTCCCGGCGCCGACGTCCAGGCGGTAGAGGCCGAGGAGTACTTGGCGGCACCCGCGCCGCCGGCGGGGACGCTGGCCATTCTCGATCCGCCCCGATCCGGCCTGTCGCCGACGGCGCGACAACGGCTCGTCGCCTGGGCTCCCGATGGCGTCCTCTGGCTCTCGTGTGATCCGGCAGCGTTCGGACGTGACGCCGCCGAGCTTTTGGCGGCCGGGTACCGCCTCGAATCGTTGGAGATCTGGGACCTTTTCGCCGGGTCGCATCATGCCGAGACGCTTGCGCTCCTCCGGCGCGGCAAGCGCTGATCGCGAGGGCGGCGCCCTCGTCGCTGTTGCGGCAGCGGCGCTTGTCGCTCTGTGGTTGGCCAACCTCGCCCCGCCGGGGCGGGCGTGGTGGCCGGCGCTGCTAGCGGGTGCGGCAGCGGCGGTCGTCTGCGGACTCCGCCGCTGGCCTGCAGGCGTCGCCTGGTGGGCATTGGCCGGCTTCTGCCTCGGAGGCCTCGCCGGGGCGCTGGCCCCTTGCATCCCGGGGGCCGCAGGCGCCGAGAACCTGCCGATTCGTTTCGTGCTCACCGTGCGCGACGGCTGGCAGGAGGGCGATCAGGGGTGGTCCACGCGGGTCCGGCTCGAGGGTGTTGAGGCCGCCGGTCACTCGCTGCGCTGCGCCGGCGAGGTCTGGGCGACGCTGGCCGGAGTGCCGGCGCTCGCCACGCTGCCCGCGCCCGGCAGCCGCTGGGAGGGGAGTGGCGAGCTGGCGTACCGCGACGAGTGGCCGCTACGGCGGCCGCAGTTGCGCGTGAAGAGCCTGCGGCTGCTGCGGCCGCTGCCTGGCGGGTCGATGATCGATCGCCTGCGCGAGGCGGGCTTGCAGGCGATGCTGCGGTCCGCCGGGGTCGATCCGCCCTTGTTGCGCGCGACCGGGTTGGCGGCGGCTCTGGTGCTTGGACGTACCGAGCGGCTCCCGGCCGGAGAGGTCGACGATCTGCGGCGTAGCGGTCTTGCGCACCTGCTCGCCGTCTCCGGGCTCAACGTCGGCCTCGTGGCTGCATTCGTTTGGTGGCTCTTGCTGCTAGCGGGCGTGCCGCCGGGGCGCCGCCGTTGGATCGTTGCAGCAACAATGCTGGCTTTTGCGGCGCTCGCCGGTTGGGGAGCGCCCGTACGCCGCGCGGCTTTTGCCGGTGCCGGCTATCTCGCCGCCCGCCAGCTCGGCCGGCCGCTGCTGTCGCTCCCGGTCGTCTGGGCGATCGTCGCCTCCCTGGCGCTGCTCGAGCCTGACGCTGTTCTGCAGGCAGGCTTTCAGCTCTCGGGCCTGGTGACGCTCGTGCTCCTGCGCTGGGTCGAGCCGCTTTCCGAGCGCCTCACCGTGCTGCCGCGGTGGGCCGCCAGCGCCCTCGCGGTCGCGGTGATCGGCCAGGCGGCCTCCACGCCGCTGGCCGGCCAGCACTTCGGTACGCTCTCGGGACTCGGAATCGCCGCCAATCTGTTGGCTGCTCCGGTCGCCTTCGTGCTGACGGTGCAGAGCCTGGTGGCGCTTGGCGCGGCGGTCATCTCACCCTGGCTCGGGCACGCGGTGCTCGTTCTCGTGGCGCCGTTCCAGCGCGCGCTCGACGCGATCTCGGCGGCAACGGCGGTAGGCGTGCTCGAGTACCCGGCCATGCCCGCGGCGCTGCTGTGCCTGCTGGCCGGCCTCGGGTTGTGGAGCCTGGCGCGAGTGCGGAGTGCAGCGGTCGGCGCGTGGGCGTCGATGGCGCTGTGGCTCACGTGGGTGGCGTGGCCGGGTCCCGCGGCGCCGTCTCGGATCGAGGTCCGCATGCTGCCGGTGCGGGAGGGGATGGCTTTGCTCCTTCGCGACGCCGATGGCGCGGTGCTGATCGACGCCGGGCGCAGTCCGGTCCAGGCAAGCCGCGCGCTTGCCGGCGAGCGGTTGCGGCGACTGGATGCCCTGGTCCTGACTCATCCCGACGCCGACCACACCGGCGGCGCGGCCCGGGTTCTGGAGCGGTTTCGGGTCGGTAACCTGGTTTACCCGTCGCGAGTCGCCGACCACCCCGCGCTGCTGATGCTGAGGCGTCTCGCGGCGGCGCGCGGCGTACCTGAGCAAGCGGTCTCCGCCGGGCAGCGTATCGTGCTCGCCGGCAAGACGTTCGACGTGCTGTGGCCGGACCGCAGCGCGGCCGGTGGAACCAACGACGCGAGCCTGGTGGCTCGGGTTCGGCTCGGCGGTGTCAGCCTTCTGGTGACCGGAGACGTCGAAAGGCCAGGCGAGACTGCCCTGGTGAGTCGCTACGGGAGGCTCGAGGCGGACATCCTGCAGTTGCCGCACCACGGCTCGGCGACGTCCTCGACCGCGGCGTTCGTCGCGGCGGTTCGCCCGTGGCTCGCCCTGGCGGCGAGCGGTACTGCGCCGCGGTTCCGCTACCCCGATGCCGACGTCGTCAGGCGGCTGCTCTCGGTGCCAGCCGTGGTCATGGCCCAGCGGGACGGTGCCAGTGCGGTCGACTGGCCGGCGGGGGCGGTTGCGCTGCGCCTCGACGGCGACGTCATCCTGCCGATGCCGAGGCGCCGCGATGATTGACCTCGCGGTGCTCGTCGGGCCGACCGCTGCCGGCAAGAGCGATCTCGGCGTCGAGCTGGCCGAGAGGGTCGGAGGCGAGATCGTCTCGGCGGATGCCTTTGCGGTGTACCGCGGCCTCGACATCGGAACCGCGAAGCCGACCGCCGACCTTCGCGCCCGTGTTCCGCACCACCTCATCGACATCGCCGACCCTGACGAAACCTACTCGGCAGGGATGTTCATGCGTGACGCCGCCGCCGCAATCGACGGGATCCGCTCCCGCGGCAGGCTGCCGATCGTCGTCGGCGGGACGTTGTTCTACGTGCGCTCGCTTCTCCACGGGCTGTTTCCGGAACCGCCGAAAAGCCCGGCGGTCCGTCGCTACCTGCTTTCCCTGTGGCAGCAGCGGCCGGTGGAGGTCGTTCGTTGGCTCGAGCTCCTCGACCCGGACTCTGCGGCCAGGATCGCGCCCGGTGACCAGCAACGGGTGCTCCGTGCCCTCGAGGTAACCGTGGCTGCCGGCCGGCCGATGACGGAGCTTTGGGGTGCTGCAGGGCCTGCGCGGAGACGCTATGACGCTCTGGTGATGGGCATCGCTCTCCCGCGCGGCATACTCCATGCTAGGATCAAGCAGCGTGTGGAAGCGATCTTCGCGGCAGGGCTGCTGGACGAGGTCAGGGGCTTGCTCGGTGCCGGCGTCCCCGCCGACGCACATGCTTTGAAGGCAATCGGCTATCGGGAGTGTCGCGACGTGGTACGGGGTACGATGACGTTGGATGAGGCGCGGGAGCGGACGACGATTGCGACCCGCCAGCTCGCGAAGCGCCAGATTTCGTGGTTGCGTGGGGAAGCCGGCACGGAATGGCTGCAGGGGGCGGACGAGATGGCGCTGACGCAGGCTATCTCGCATCTGGAGGCGCGTTGTGGATCAGGCACAGGACCGGCCTAAGGGCAACGTCAACGTCCAGGACGGCTTTTTCTACGCGCTGCGCAGGGAGGGCAAGCCGATCCACGCCTACCTTCTGACCGGCAAACGGGTGACCGGGGTCCTGAGGCGCTTCGATAGGTACGCACTAATCGTCGAGAGTCACGGCCTCGAGCACCTGATCTACAAGCACGCCGTGGCGTCGGTCTGCCTGGCGCGGTCGGAGAGCGAGCTTGGCGCGAAGCCTGCAGAGTAGGCTCCTCTTGGCCGCCGCCCTCCTGGGGACGGCGTGCCGCACGGCGGCGCCGCCGCGCTTCGTCTCTCTTCCCGATCCGTTCGCGCCGCCGACCGCGGGAGATCCGTTGACACCGCAGCAGGAGAAGGCGGCGCGAGCAGCTTGGGCTGCAGCGGGTCGCGGCGACATGAACGCGGTCAGCAAGCGGCTGTCCAAAATCCCTGCGACCCATCCGGTCAGGCAGCTCATCGTGGTGGAGACCAGGTTCGCGCTGGGGGAGCCGGTCGGCGCGGCGGCGCTCGACGTGGCGACGCGGAGCCCCGGGTATGCGGCTGCGTGGACATTGGCGGCTCTCTCGGCCGATCGTGAGGGCAGAAAGGAAGACGCTCTCGCTGCCGCTCGGCAAGCGCTGGCGCTACGGATGGACGAGCCCAACCGGCGTGTGGTTGCGGGCCTGGAGGCCGAGGTGGTCGCCGCCGGCGTGAGCGAGGCGTCCACCCTGCTCGCCCGCGGCGACGGTGCGGCAGCCCTGGCACGAGCCCGGCACGTCCTCGAGATCGTTCCGGGATCGGACGAAGCGCGCCTGGTCACGGTTCGTGCCGCCCTCGCGGCGGGTCAAACGGCGCAGGCCGCCGAGCTGCTGCCGGCCCTGCCCGACAGCACGAAGGCGTGGGAGGTGAAGGGGAGGGTCGCAGAGGCGCTTGGCCAGTGGGACCTTGCTCTTGACTTCTACGGGCGTCTGCCCGAGGGCTTTCCGGGCCGGTGCGAGCTGATGGCGGGGGCGCGCGAGCAGTCGCGGCTGGCCCTGGCGCCGCCGCAGGTCAGCCGCGCTCTTGCCGCTGCGGCGGTGACTCGACGTCAGGTCGCCGTCATACTCATCTGGGAGGCGCCCTTCCTGACCGAGAAGGCAACCGGGGCGGTGCCCGTCTTCGAGGACGTGGTCGGCTTGCCGGAAGGGCGCGACATCGTGGTGGCGGTGCGAGCCGGGGTCATGACGGGCGATGTCATCGCTCGCCGGTTCGGCCCTAACCGTTCAATTTCGCAACGGGAGCTCCTGGTGTGCCTCGAGCGGCTGGCACAGGTCGCCGCGAAGCCCTCTCCGCGCTGGTGCGCCGAAGGTGAAGCCGCCGCCGAGTGCGTGGAGCGACCTGGTACCCTCGATGGGAAGACCGTGGCCGGTCTGGCGCGTTTGGTCGCGGGGCAGGAGGAGAATCCATGTTTCCGCCAGTGAAGGAGCTTCTCGCCCGCTCGCAGCTCTTTGCCGATCTCGCGGAACACGAAATGGACGCGCTCGCCCGCATGGCCGAGGCAAAGGAGCTTGCTCGCGATCAGGCGATCTTTGCCGTCAACGAGAATCCCGACGGACTCTACGTGGTAGCCGCAGGCCGCGTGAAGGTCTGCCTTTCGTCCGTCGAGGGGAAGGAGCTGATCCTGGCCACGCTCGGCCCCGGTCAGTTCTTCGGCGAGATGGCGCTCCTCGATGACGAGCCCCGCTCGGCGTCGGTCATCGCCCAGGTTCCAACGACGGTGTACCGCATCCGCCGTGACGACTTCCACCGACTCATCGAGACGCACCCCTCGATCGCGCGCAAGCTGCTGCGCGAGCTCTCGTTGCGTCTGCGCCGCGCGAACGCGCAGATGGAGTCGCTCGCCACTCTCGATGTCGTCGGCCGCATGGCGCGGTACTTCATCGACATCGCCAAGCAGCACGGGCAGATCCTCGGCAACGGCTGGGTCGCGGTCCGCCGTCCCACCCACCAGGACATCGCCAGCTCGATCGGCACGTCACGCGAGACGGTGACGCGGCTCATGGCCGACCTCGAGCAGCGCGGACTGGTGGTCAACGAGGGCCGCATGAGCTACCTGCGTGAGGAGGTTCTGCGAGAGGAGAGGGAGTGAAGCCGAGCGGCGAGCGCGACCCCCTGCGGCACTCGGACAGCTCGCAGCGTCTCCGCGACCTCTCTGGTCAGGTGGCCCAACGGGCGGCGCGCGAAGTGCGCGCGGCGTTGCGCCCGTTCACGATCCCCAACGGCATCACGCTCCTGCGCATCGCGTTGACGCCGTTCTTCGTGCTCGCCACCGTGTCCGCGAACTACCCGGTCGCCCTCGGCCTTTTCGTTGTCGCCGGGCTGTCGGATGCGATCGACGGCCTGCTGGCGCGCATGCTGCGGATGCGCTCGCTGCTCGGCACCTACCTCGACCCCATCGCGGACAAGCTCCTCCTCGTCAGTGCCTTCGTGGCCCTGACCGTGCCGGGATCGGGCTCGGTGCGAATCCCGTTGTGGTTGACGGTCATGGCGCTCTCGCGGGACATCCTGATCGTGCTTGTGGCGCTGCTCCTCTATCTGGGCGCCGGCGTGAGGTTGTTCCCGCCGTCGATATGGGGCAAGGCCACGACGTTCGTGGAGGTTCTCGCGGTCGGTCTGGTGCTGGTGACCAACGCTTTCGACATCGCGATTGGCTGGCCGCTGCTGGCCCTGTTCTACGTCGCCCTCGCCCTCATCATCATCTCTGGGCTGGACTACGTGCGGCGCGCTGCGAGTTTCGTCGAAACGCTCCACCGTGAGGACCACCAGTCGGGCGCCGGTTAGCTCGCCGTCAGCCCGCGCCGGATGGGATAGAATCTCGTTCCAGGGGGACGGATCTTGGCTCTCATTTCTCTTCCGGCCTTGGACATACCCAGGGATCCTGCGAGGCTGGGTGAGGAGATCCTCCGCCTCAAGCGCGAGCGCGGAGCCGTGCTGCTGGCGCACTACTACCAGGACGGCGAGATCCAGGACCTGGCCGACTTCGTCGGAGACTCGCTCGAGCTGGCCCGTGCCGCGCAACGGGCCAAGGCAACGACAATCGTGTTCTGCGGTGTGCGGTTCATGGCCGAGGTCGCCAAGATCCTCAACCCCGGTGCCACCGTGCTGATCCCGGACCTCGAGGCGGGCTGCTCGCTGGAGGAGTCATGCCAGCCGGACGACTTTCGCAGGTGGCGTGAGGAACATCCGGGGCACGTTGCCATCACGTACATCAACTGCTCGGCCGCGGTCAAGGCGTTGTCGGACGTCATCGTCACGTCATCGTCGGCCGAGACGATCATTCGCAAGCTGCCGCGGGAGCAGCCGATCCTCTTCGCTCCCGACCGCCATCTCGGCGCGTACCTGGTTCGCCGGACCGGCCGGGAAATGGTGCTCTGGCCAGGAACCTGCATTGTCCACGAGCAGTTCTCCCACAAGGCTCTCGTCGAGCTGAAGCTGGAGCACCCCGACGCTCTCGTGGCGGCCCACCCCGAGTGCCCGGAGGCGATCCTCGCCCTGGCCGATCATGTCGGCTCGACGTCGTCGATCCTGCGCTACGTGCAGATCGCCCCGGCTGCGAAGTTCCTGGTGGCAACCGAGCCGGGGATCATTCACCAGATGAGGAAGGTGGCCCCGAACCGGGAGTTCATCGGGGTGCCGGGAGCGAACGGCGAGTGCTCGTGCAACACCTGCCCGCACATGAGGAGGAACACGCTCGAGAACCTCTACACGTGCCTGCGGGACGGCTCACCGGCTCTCGACCTTTCCGAGGAGCTGCGGCAGGCCGCGCTGCGACCGCTCGAGCGCATGCTCGAGCTGGCCTCGGGGCCGCCGCCTTCAGGCGACTGACACCTGGACGTTGTGACGCGGACCACCGCCGGGGGCGGTGAGGAGCGCTAGCCTGAGCGGCAGGGTAGATCGTGGGGGCGACGGACGACCCTGGGGAGGGCAGGCGCTAACCTGGCAAACTTGGTCGCTGATACCGTCAGAGCCTGGCGAAACTGGACATCGAACCGCGGCGATGTTATGTTGACAAACGAGATGCTCGATGAAAAACGTATAAGGATCGTGGAGGGCGACATGAAATTCCGGCGCTTCGTCGGTGGCGCGTTGTTCGTCCTGGGCGTCTACTTCTTCGGGATGTATCTCACGGCGGCGGACGGCGGGCCGGTCTTGACGGACCACCTGCTCTACGTGCTCTTCGGCAGCAACCGGCGGGCGGGGATCGACTGCTCGCAGGCGTCGCCACCGCTACCGTGCAACCCGGGTGTGCTCAAGGCACCGAACGGCGCCGTGGAGATCGTGGACCTGGGCACCGATCCGCCGACGTTGCGCAAGGCCATTGACCTCGGCGCGTCGAACCCGACGTCCATCGCGGTTGCCCCGGACGGGAAGCGGTTCTACTTCGTCGACGCCCTCAACCGGAACGTCTACTTCGTGGACTCGGCCACCGGGGCGTTCCTCAACACGACTCCGATTCCCGAGGGACCTCTCGACTGTGTGCTCAGCGTCGACGGGCAGTACCTCTACGTGACCACGGAGGAGCCTTCCGTGGTAACCGTGGAGACGAGGTTCGGTACCTTGAAGGGCAAGGCGGTTCCGGGCCAGAGCTACCCCGAGCAGTTCGGCGGCATCGCTCTCGAGCACGGCGACACGGCCGACCAGCTCGCCGTGGCCGCCACCAGCAGCGCGCCGGCGTATTACCTTTTCGGCGCCAACAGGGGCGTGGTGAGCCTGGGCCCCCGCCTCGAGGTCTCCGGCTACTGCACGGATCCGTTCTGTGGTCGCGGCGACGATGTCGGCTATGCGGGCGCGAACAAGTTGATGCTCGCCACCCTGGCGTGCAATCAGCTCTTCACGTTTGGTCTTCCAGGCGGGGCGCAGATTTCGGCGGGCTCGTTCGGCACGGATGCCTGTCTTCCTCTCAACCCACAGAACAGCGTCCTCTACAGCTCCCTCACGCAGTGGGCGTACCTCGTCACCCGGCGGTATTCTCTCGGTTTGGCGCCTGGCCTCGTCGCGGTCAACCCGGCGGACCTCACGTCGTTCTTCATCTCCGGTTTCGGAGGCATTCCGGAAGCGGCTGCGTTCGCGCCTGACGGCCGCAATCTCTACATCGTCAGCCAGGACAGCTTCATCGCGCCGCTGGTCCTCGACCGGTTCGACGCGCTTAGCGGCGGCCTCTCGCACGACATCTACAGCTTCAGCCTGTTGATGGAGAACCGCACGGCCATCGACGCCAAGATCGTCCAGGCCCACGGGGTGTTTTCCATCCTGGCCGGCGGGCTGCCGTTTGTCGGCGCCAAGAGCCTGGCCGGCTCGCTCGGGCAGCTCGCGCTGGTCGTCTTCGGGCTGGTCCTGCTGCGGCTCGACGGCAAGCGGCGCCGCGCCCGCCCCTGACGCCTGCCGCGACGACGATCGCCGACACAGATGAGCGCGGGCGGCCGATGAGGTCGCCCGCTTCGTATTTGCGCGTCAGCGGGTCTGGACGAGCGGCTGCGTTCCGAACCCGAGGACCAGCTCGTGCGGGAGCAGGGCAGCGGCGCGCGCCCGCAGCGATCGCGCCTCGAGATGGCGGCCGGAGGAGGCGGCGGCATCGGCGCCGAGCAGCAACACCAGGCCGTTGCGCGGGGCGGCCGCGCGGGCTCGCTCGAGCAGCGCCTGGCCCTCGACCGGCGAGATCCTCGCCAGGGTCTCGCCTGCGGCCGCGAGGATCAGTGGATCGGACGCACCGGCATCGAGGAGCTTGCGGTACTCCGACTCGGCGCCGGCAAGATCGCCGGCGTCCACGCAGAGCTGCGCTCGTTCGAACGTCGTGAGGGCGTAGCCGCGCTCCTCGGCGTGGGCGAGGCGGTACACGCGGTACCGCTCCCGCCCTATCTGAACGTCCGCGACGCGATGCATTGGCGAGCCGGCGGCCTCCAGCAGGCGTTCCACGTAGGCCAGCTCCGGGACCCAGAGGGTGGCGAGATGCGTGCTCGCGGTGACGTTCTCGGCGAGAGCTTCGGGACTGAGGCGGAAGTCCAGGGCGACACGGTAGCGGGGGTCGAAGGCAAGGTAGTGTGCGGCGTAGCCCATCACCCGAGCGCCGGGGCCAACCATTTCCTCGAACGATCGCCGCGCGGCGAGGTCGTCGAACCGTGTCGGGTGCGTATAGGCCCATAACGCACGGCCATCGGTGAGAAAGACGAATGCGGCGAGAGCGACGGCATAACGTCTGGCCGGGGGGATCACCCCGCGCTCGCCGAGAGTCTCTGCCTGGCCAATCGCAATGGCCGTTGCCGCCGCGGCACTGACTCCGAGCCGCACGGCTGGCAGCCACACCGCTGCGGGCAAGAGATGACGGGCGGCCTCGGGGAGCAGCGCGAGAAGCCACGAGAAGAGCGAGGCCAGACCGATCCACCAGATGACGCAGAGGACGACCGTTCTGGCAACGGGGCCACCGCGCACAGGCGACGGCGTGCCGCCCCAGAGCACGCGGACAGCATGCGCCGCCAGGAGGAAGGTCGGTGCGAACAGTCCGAGCACGTATCGGGTCGGGCGATACGAAAACCCCGCCACGATCACGCACCCGAGCACCAGCCAGACCACCAGGACCCGGCGGAAGACCTGCGCGCGGTCCGGCGACCCGCTGTCGCCTTCGAGCAGCACCGCCGCCGTGCCGATCGCGGCGAGGGCCGCAATGGCGGGGATCCGTCCGATAACGGCGAGCGTCTTCGGTAGGTCACCGAGCGCGATGACCCATCCGCTTGGGAAAGGCATGTCTGCGAACGATGCGCGCGTGCTGACCTTGCGAAGCAGCTCGTGCGCCAGGTCGGGGGCGACCAGCCAAGCGAGCGCGCCGGCGCCGGCTACCGCGGCGGCGATGACACCGGCGGCACGGATGCGCTGCCGCCGGGTGCCGCCGACAAGGAGGACATGGCCGGCGAGAAGAGCCGGGACAGCGAGCAGCACCGTCTCCTTGCCCCAGGCGGCAGTGGCGGCGATGCCGGCCCAGGCGACCACGAGCCAGCGGCGTGAGCGCATTCCCCGCACCCAGACGAGCAAGGAGAGCAGGAAGGCCAGGTTGACGGTCGAGTAGATCAGTGGCTCGCGGTCGTGCACCACGGCCAGCCAGTTGGTGGCCGCGAAGGCGCCCGCCAGCAGCGCAGCTCCGCCGATGCCGCCTTCGTCTCCGATCAGCACGAGCAGGGCGACGCCGATGGCGGCCGCGATGATGGCGGGGAGCGGCAGCGTTCGCTCGGAGATCCCCGTGATCGAAAACAACGCGCGACAGAACAGCGTGTAAAGGGGCCGGTCGAAGGCATCCGACATTCCCACGGAGTGGGCTCCCCGGGTCGTCTCTACCGCCGCTCGTGTGTACCAGTAGGCATCCAGGCGTGGCGCCCGACCGAGGATCTCCTGGACGGTCGGATCGAGATCTGCCCCGGGCGAGACGGCGATCAGCAGGCCCATCGCCGCGCCCGCCAGGGCGATGGGAGCGACCACGCGCAGCACTGGGGCAAGGGCTCTCAACGCCATCGCTGGAAGTCCTCGATCTCGAACGCGAGGTCCTGCACCGGCGGACTGGACGGATCGGTATCGCTTTTGCCGCAGGGGAGCACGACGCCGGATGGGAGGGGGCCACGGGCGTCCCGGCCGGGCCGTGCAAGGTACGCCCAGCCAGCTCGGCTGGCGGCCGCGAAGGCGACCGGATCGACACCGTCCGGGACGATCACCAGTGCCCGCGATCGGGTGAACGGGTTGATCGGGATCGTGTCGATGATGCCCGGGAACGGGCCCTGCTGGTTCGGCGTCCCCCACTCGTCGCGGGGCTGCGTGAGCTGGGCGGCGAACTGCTGCGACGTCGGCGCGCGACCGTCGACTCCGGGAAGGCGGCCGTGCTGCGCCTCGAACAAGGCGATCGCATGGCGGAGAAGGCGCAAGCGTGTGAAACAGTCGCCGCGGGAGACCGCCGGGGTCGGCGCGGGTCCACCGGGCATCGTGAGCGCGCCAACCAAACCGCCGACACCGACGGCGATGGCGATGCGGCCGAGAAGCAGCGACCTAGGAGCCTGTCGGGGAAAGGGGGAGGGTCGCGCGCAGGGGGCTTGCGGATCGCAGGCAAGGAGCGAGGAGG
>Ga0315273_10002582_pt1 | contig 21489 bp, 21 predicted proteins | sample YL17G02_0_MG_FD_205753 | JGI IMG/M metagenome (GOLD analysis project Ga0315273, IMG submission 205753) | Sediment microbial communities from Yellowstone Lake, YNP, Wyoming, USA - YL17G02_0 | ecosystem: Environmental > Aquatic > Freshwater > Lake > Sediment | place: USA: Wyoming | collected... | reverse complement strand
GGACGAGAGGTGTCTCAAAGTCATTGACATATTCCGAAACTGCTTTTCTTAAGTCCATCTCCAAATTTACTTGACACATCCCATCCTAAGCGGCTCATAAGGAGTGTTATGATTTCGTCAAATATGAAGTTTGTCGTTATAAAAGGTGTGGAATTATTGTTGTAAAATTCCTTGGCTTTCAAATGATCGGGGTCTTTTTTGTCAACCAATGCATACCATGCACCTGTATCGACAAATATCCGCTTCATTTCATTCTGCCGTAAAGATACCGATCATGTTTTCTTGCGACCGGTGAGCCATCGCCTTTACCCATACCAATTATCCCCGAAAGAGAGTCTGCTTTCTTGTCGACCGCCTGTTTCAGAAGCTTTTCAGATAATAACTCCCTTATTATCGAAGACAGGCTTTTCCTAGTTTTTTTAGACAGCTCAAGCAAAGCTTGATACTGCCAGTCTTCAAGAGATATTTGAGTTCTGTGTTTTATGTTTCCCATATCTTACTCGCTTTTTTTATCCACCAGTCGCATAAATTTCTTCATTTGAGGAGGCAGATGTGATGAAAAACCCCTGCACTACGAGTCGTAGACCACCGACACCTTACAGCCCTCCCATATGGTCTGCCGGCCTTTTCAAAATACACAAAAGGTAAAATTGTACCAGGATAAAATCTTGTCGATTTGCAGGGGTTTTTAAGCATGTCTGCTGCCTTGTTAATGCAGCGTTTGGTTTAGTTACATCTTACATCAGATGTCATACAGATGTCAACTGAAGTCAAACGGCTTTAAGCCGGATACTCAAACATAAGCAAGTCACAATCTCTTCTCATAAACCCTGTATTTCTTGTACAGCCGTGCTCCAATCATCTCAACGAGCCTCTGGACAGGGATGTTGTCTTCGAGTATCCAAGAGAATTCCACGCGTTTGAATCTCCTGTATTTCTCTCTTATGTTCATGAAGCCCTCCCTGAACATAAGGGCATCAACACCTTTATGCCTGTATTCTGCTTTGATCCCGAGGAGAAGCAGCCTCAGGTCTGTTATTTTCCTTGAATAGTAAGCTGCCTTCACTATGGTTATCGGATTGAGTTTGCCCTTCATCCTTTTCAGAACAAAATTGAAATCAGGTAACATACCCATGAAACCCACAGGCTCTTTGTCTTTCTCTGCAATGAGCGTCAGTGCCGGCAGAACAATCGACTTCAGTTTTTTCGCAATATGGTTCGTCTCTTCTTCTGTGAGGGGTATGAATCCCCAGTTTTTACTCCATGCTGAATTGTAAACCTCCATGAATATCTTCATCTCGCTTTCAAACTTTTGTTTGTTTATCGGCCTGACCCTGATCCCCCTCTTCTCTGCTATCTCTGCCACCCTGAGTATTTTCCCGGGCAATTCTTCCGGGATATCACAAATATATGCGTAGAGGTCTTTTGCCTTTTCCATTCCATATCCCTCCATGAACTCACCATAATAGGGAGGATTATAAGGCGTCATAAGTAACGGGGGCTGGTTAAACCCTTCTATAAGAAAACCGCATTCTTCATTGGTTGAAAAATTCATGGGACCCCGGATGGTATCCATTCCTTCTTTTCGTAGTTCCTGTGATACGGCATCAAGAAGGGACGATGAAACAGCATAACCTTTTGCTGATTCGAAGAACCCAAAGAAACCGACCTTATCGTCATGAAATTCATTGTGTCTGTAGTTAACTATGGAAGCTATCCTGCCGGAGAGTTTTCCCTTGTGTTTTGCGAGGAAATATTTCACCTTTGCATGGAGAAAGAAAGGGTTCTTCTGGGAGAATCCCTCGCGCATATCCATAATGAGGGGGGGAACGAAGAAAAGGTCTTGATAATAGAGAGAGGAAGGTAATGTTATGAAGTCATCGAGGTCCCGAGGAGTTTTAACCTCGATGATTTCCGTCATTTTATGAGGCCCATTCTCTTTCCCACCTTTTCAAAGGCCATAAGAACCTTATCAAGCTGTTCTTCTGTGTGAGTTGCCATATAGCTTGTCCTGATGAGGGCTCTTCCATTCGGTACCGCAGGACTCACAGCCACGTTTGCGAAAATACCCTCTTCCTGAAGCATCATTGCCATGACAAAGGCATTCTCATTGTCATTGACAACGATAGGGATTATAGGTGTCTGGCTTGGCCCTACTTCAAAACCGAGTTCAGTGAAGCCTTTGAACATCTTATTAGTATTCCTCCACAGCGCCTTTCTCCTCTCAGGCTCGTTTTCTATTATGTCGAGGGCTGCACTCACAGAAGCAACCGATGCAGGCGGAGGGCTTGCACTGAAGATCAGCGACCTCGCAGTATGTTTTATATAATGAATTACATCTGTAGAACCTGCAATAAACCCGCCGATAGACGCGAGGGATTTACTGTATGTCCCCATGATCAGGTCAACTTCATCTTCCAGTCCGAAGTGTTCTGCTGTCCCGCGTCCTGTCTGTCCGAGCACACCAATTCCATGGGCATCGTCAACCATAACCCGTGCACCATAACTTTTTGCGAGGGTAATAATCTCAGGCAGACGCGCAATATCTCCCTCCATGCTGAATACACCATCAACAACGATCAGCTTATCCTTGGATTCATATTCCCTGAGCACCCTTTCAAGGTCATTCATATCATTGTGCCTGAACTTCTTAACCTCGCCAAAGGAAAGCCTGCATCCGTCGATGATGCTTGCATGATCCATTTTATCGATGATTATGACATCATCTTTTCCTGCAAGGGCAGAGATAACTCCCAGATTGACCTGAAAGCCAGTCGAAAATACAAGGGCAGCCTCTTTCCTCATAAACCGCGCAAGTTTTTCCTCGAGTTCAACATGAATAGTGAGCGTACCGTTCAGGAACCGTGAACCTGCACAGCCTGTCCCATATTTTTTAATTGCGTCTATTGCAGCCTCTTTGACCTTCGGATGATTGGTGAGACCGAGGTAATTGTTCGAGCCTATCATAATCATGCGGCGCCCGTTCATGATAATCTCAGGGTCCTGAGCACTTTCGATAACCCTGAAATAAGGGTAAATGCCCTTGGAAATGAGTTCTTTTGCCTTGTCAAACCTGGAACACTTCTCAAAGATGTCTGCTGCCTTTTTTACAGCCATCTGTGAATCCTGTACCAATCTGCCGTCCATTTCATCCCTTCCTTTATTCCAACCTTTGGCATAAAACCAAGTTCTTCTCTTGCCTTTTGGACATCACATATCCAGTGGGAATGACTGAGTTCATTCATCTTATCCCTGTTAATTATTCCCGGTCTTTTAATCCATTCTCCTATATATGCAAAAAAGGGCATAATGAACTTTGGAACCCTGAGGCGTATTGCTCTGGTACCAAGAGCAGAGGATATTGCATGCACAATCTCTTCATTCGTATAGAATTTACTGTCTGCCAGAAAATAAAGTTCCCCTTCCGCCCTTTTGTTCTCTGCGGCTAATATTATACCCTCTATAAGGTCATCAACATAAAGTAATGAATAATAACATTTTCCCCAGTAGGGGAAAACACCCTTTTTCAGCATCTTAAAAAATAAAAAGAAGTCTTTATCTCTTGGACCATACACAGCAGACGGTCTGAGAATCGTAACAGGGATTGTGTCTTTATATTTCAAGACTGCCTTCTCACCATCGAGTTTGCTCCTGCCATAATTTGAGACGGGCCGTGGTTCTGTATCTTCTCTGAGAGGAGAACCGTTGTTGCTCGGACCCGCTGCTGCGAGACTGCTGAGATACACGAACCTTATGATCTCCGGATTCTTCTCAGCGACAGCTTTTATCAGGTTTTCCGTGCCCTCTGTATTAGCACAGAAAAAATCATCCCGTGAACAGGCCTTGGTCAACCCTGCAAGATGGAACACATAGTCATTATCAGTAACAGCAGAAAAGAGAGAGTCTATACTTTTGCAATCGCCGGTGATAAGTTTTAGATCGATATGCTCGATCCATTTGAGATCTGATTTTTCTCTTACAAGGCAGGTAACCTGATAACCTCGCCTGGCGAGTTCCTCGCATAAATTGCTACCTATAAAGCCGGTAGCTCATGTCACCAGGGCTTTCATGGGGTACAACTATTTTGAGCAATACAGATGAGAAGAGTCAAGCCCAAATCAAGCCTCCTCAGGCGGATAAATCCACATGAGCAGATTAAAGACTCATCGATTCGAGCCTTGCTATCCTCTCCTCTATCGGAGGATGTGTGCTGAAAAGTTTCAACAGCCCACCACCTGATAACGGGTTAACGATAAACATATGAGATGTTGCCGGATTCGCATGCATTGGTATTTTCTGAGATGCCAGGTGGAGTTTTCTCAGTGCTCCGGCAAGGTATCTCGGGCTACCGGCAAGTCTGGCGCCGCCTTCATCTGCAGCATATTCTCTTGAACGCGAAATAGCCATCTGCACGATGAGCGCAGCTATCGGGCCTACAATCATCATAGCGAGAGCTGCAATGGGGTTCCCCCCTTCCTTATCATCCCCCCTGTGGCCAAAGATCATTGCCCACTGTGCCATCTGCGCAAGATAGCTTATGGCACCAGCGATCGTTGCAGCGATGGTGCTGACAAGTATATCTCTGTGCCTGACATGTGCAAGTTCATGACCTATGACACCCTGGAGTTCTTCATAACTCAGGATACGCATGATCCCTGTGGTAACAGCAACAGCAGCATGTTTGGGATTTCTTCCTGTCGCAAAAGCGTTGGGTTGGTCTTCGTTTATCATGTAAACCTTGGGCATGGGCATTTCGGCTTTCTGGACAAGCCTCCGTACTATGCCGTAAAGTTCGGGCGCCTCTGCCTCTGAAACCTGTTTCGCTCTGTACATTCTGAGTACGATCTTGTCACCGAACCAGTAGGCAAAAAAGTTCATCATGAGCGCAAAAACAAGCGCCATGGTCATTCCCTGCTTTCCGCCCAATGCGCCTCCAGCCCATACGAGGATAAGGGTGAGTGTTACAAGCAAAAATAACGTTTTAATATTATTCATAAATGTTATAGCCTCCCTTGTTTCAAAATTATACCCTGAAGGTGAAACCCTTTTCAAGCGGCGAAGTGCTTAATACAAGCCTGCCGGAAGGAAAGAGGTGTTAGGATAACATAATTCCCATAACCATCTAAAGATCCTGAAAACAAGATACTTTACAACATCGGAATATGGTGATTATAATTATGCTTATGAGAAAGAAACTATTGATCGGAACAGCAATTCTCCTGGTGGGTTTTCTCCTGGGAGGTCTCGCATTCTATTTCATTGGCAAGATGACAGGACAGCAGGGTGGATATTTACCGTATCCTGCACCGAATGTGCCCCGGCAGATAATGGAGACGAGCAAGGCCTTCTCAGAAATCGTGAGTGCAGTTTCACCTGCTGTCGTAAACATTTCAACGACAAAGGTCTTCAAAAGAGACTCGGAACCTTTTTTTGAAGATCCCTTTTTTGACTTGTTCAAACCCTTTCATGACCTGAGAATGCCAAAGAAATGGAAAGAACAGAGCCTCGGATCAGGTGTCATTGTTTCATCAGATGGCTACATCATCACCAATAACCATGTAGTAGAAAAATCAGATGAGATCAAAGTCACCCTTCTTGATAAACGGATGTTCAAAGGCAGGATTGTAGGTGCAGATCCTAAGACAGACATCGCTATAGTAAAAATAGATGCTGCCAATCTCCCTACGATCCCCTGGGGTGACTCTGAAAAGCTGCAGGTTGGCGAATTCGTTCTGGCTATCGGAAATCCGTACGGCCTGAGCCACACGGTCACGATGGGTATCATCAGCGCCGTTGGGAGGGCCAATGTCGGGATTGCAGACTACGAGGACTTTATCCAGACTGATGCCGCCATAAATCCTGGAAACTCAGGTGGTCCCCTTGTAAACATCAAAGGAGAGTTGATCGGTATCAATACCGCAATATTTTCAAAGACAGGTGGATACCAGGGGATAGGTTTTGCTGTGCCCAGCAATATGGTGCGTCCTCTCATGAGCCAACTTATCCAGAAGGGGAAGATTATCAGGGGATGGCTTGGCGTAACGATACAGGAAATGACCCCGGAAATTGCTCAGAAGTTCGGCCTCGAAAAATCGAGGGGTGCCCTCGTCAGTGATGTTACCAAGGGAAGCCCCGCTGAAAAGGCAGGTATCCTGAGGGGAGATATCGTTATTGAGTTTAACAGGAAAGAGGTAAAGGATGTAGCAAGTCTGCGGAACATGGTTTCACAAAGCAAGGTCGGCTCTGATGTATTAATAAAGATAATGCGGTCAGGAAAGGAATATACTGTCAGACTGGTCGTTGCTGAATTACCGAGAGAAGTTGCAGAAGTCGCACCGGACCAGATGCCGGATGATTCAGAAATGGGTGCCTTTACAGGACTGACCGTCATGGGTCTCACAAAAGAAATAGCAAGACAACTCGGTCTTTCCAAAGACGAAAGGGGTGTTGTGGTTGTGAAAGTTGAACCGGCAACTCCTGCTGATGAAGCAGGCATCAAGAAAGGAGATATTATAAAGGAAATAGACAGAAAGCAGATAAGTAACCTTGAGGATTATAACAGGATCGCTTCAATAACGAAAAGAAACGATACAGTGCTTCTCTTCGTTGCCCGGGGTGATAAAAAATTTTACGTCACTCTCAAGGCGTCCTGATCTTCATTACATAAGATACATCAAACAAGGAAACCGGGAGGGGTATCCGGGGTATCTGAAAAAGCTTCCCTTCACCGTTTCTTCCCTTCCCCGATTCTTTGAAAATAACTGATTGGAAAGGAGGTGATAAAAGATATGAATATGATATTAAGAACTGCAATATTATTAATGTTTGTAGTTACAGGGTACTTCATAGATGCAAAATCCAATAATGGTATGTACGGTATTATTCTTGGAGGATCTTTAGGTCTCGTTGCATTAGCCGCAGAGATATTTTTAAAGAAGGTCAGAATCGGGGCAATTATTGGAGGTATTTTGGGAATATCGCTCGGACTTCTGTCAGCCGACCTCCTGTTGCTCCCGTTAAAACCACTCCTCGGTCAAGATATTGCATCAGTCTCATTTGTGCTAATGTCATTGTTTGGTTATGGAGGTCTTCTCCTTGGCGTAAGCAAAGGAAAGGATATCTCCATTACTGATATCTTCAGGTTCTTCAGGGGACAGAGTATTGAAGAGAATCTCAAAATTCTTGACACAAGTGTAATCATAGATGGCCGTATCGTTGATGTTTGCGAATCGGGTTTCCTTGAGGGTGGCTTCATCCTTCCCCAGTTCATCCTGCAGGAATTACAGTATATAGCAGATTCACCTGATTCGATAAAGAGGGCACGGGGAAGACGGGGTCTCGATGTCCTGCACAAGATCCAGAAGATGTCCCAGATAACAGTGAGAATCGTCGATGAAGATTTTCCAAAGATCAAAGAGGTTGATACAAAACTTGTTGCCCTTGCAAAGCTTATGAATGCAAAAGTTATAACAAACGATTTCAATCTTAATAAGATTGCAGAACTTCAGGGGGTCTCAGTCCTCAATATCAATGAGCTTGCGAACTCCTTGAAACCTGTTGTGCTTCCCGGCGAGTCTATGAAGGTCTTTATCCTTAAAGAGGGGAAAGAATACAATCAGGGCGTTGCTTACCTTGATGACGGAACCATGGTCGTCATTGAAAATGCAAGAAAACTCATAGGTAAGAATGCTGATGTAACTGTCACGAGCGTTCTGCAAACAACAGCCGGCAGGATGATATTTTCGAAGACCAAGGAAGAATATGAACGGGAGGAATACAAGGCAGTTAAGTGAAGAACCCTGCGGCAGATACCGCAGGGCGTCTGAAATTGAATATTTGTTTCCAGTGTCATTCCCGCTTGTCGGGTCGCCTCGGGCGACTCGCTGAGGAGAGAATCCTTCCGACTGTTCGGGATCGCAAGAAAGATTCTGGACAAGCCAGAATGACAGAAATAAGGAACTGCGGCAGAGACCACAGGGTGTACAATTTATAAAATTGCACAGTGTGATTAAATGCATTTCACGGTTACAGCAATAGTCCCTGCGGCCGGGCTTGGCAGGAGGTTCGGTACTGGTACGAACAAGCCCTTCCACCTCCTTGGTAGCAAACCCCTTGTTGTCTGGTCACTCGAAACACTCCAGTCTGTTGAGGAGATAGAAGAAATTATCCCTGTGCTCAGGGAAGCAGACAGAGAAAAAGCAGCAGAGGTTTTTGGACAGCATAACCTCTCAAAGGTGAAAAAGATAGCATCCGGGGGTAAAGAGCGGCAGGACTCTGTTTATAACGGCCTCAACCTTATAGAGGACAGAGATGGCATTATCCTTATCCATGATGGGGCAAGACCATTCATTGAAAAAGATTTGATTGAAAAAGCGATAAAAGAATTACTAATCCCCCCTGCCCTCCCTTTAGCAAAGGGGGGTAAAGGGGGATTAAAAGGTTTTGACGGAGTTGTTCTTGGTGTTCCGGTTAAAGATACGATCAAAGAAGTAAAAAGAAACATTGTAAAAAAGACCCTCAGGAGGGATTCTCTCTGGGCTATACAGACACCGCAGGTCTTCCCTTACTCTTCTCTTGCAACAGCATTCGAAAAAGCGATCAGGGAAGGTTTTTACTCAACAGATGACGCAGCTCTCATTGAACACTATGGAGGGAAGATAAAAGTCATCATGGGGTCATACAGGAATATAAAAATCACTACCCCTGAGGATCTTGTAACTGCAGAATTCTTGCTCTCGGGGCCTGTAAAACCTTGAACTTTTTGCACCCTGAAGACACTGCAATAAGAATCGGCATAGGTTACGACTCTCACAGGCTCGTTGAGGGAAGAAAACTCATCATTGGCGGTGTACATATTCCGTTTGCAAAAGGCCTTTTAGGACATTCTGATGCAGATGTTTTATGTCATGCAATAAGTGACGCCATTCTCGGTGCCCTTGGCCTCGGTGACATAGGAAAACATTTCCCTGATACAGATCCGAAATGGAAGGATGCATCAAGCATTGACCTGCTCGAACTCGTCATCAAACTCATGAGGCAGAACGGCTTTGTCCCCCTGTGGTTTGATTCCACAATCATTGCTGAAGAACCGAAGATCTCTCCTTATCTTGAATCAATGAAAAAGGCTTTATCGCAATCAGGGATACATCCGGGATCCATAAACATCAAGGCCAAAACAAATGAGGGTATGGGCTTCATCGGCAGTGGTGAGGGTATTGCAGCATTTGCCGTATGTATGCTGAAAAAGGTTTAATTTCCCTTTAATATATCTGAAAGTCTTGCGAACTCTTCAATACTCAGTGTCTCAGGTCTTCTGTTTGAATCAATCCCCGCTTCTGCAAGTTTCTCCTTTATATCTTCCCTTAAACCCCTGAGCGCATTGGAGATCATCTTCCTCCTCTGTGAGAAGGCCATCTTTACAACCCTGAAGAAAAACTCCTCATCTTTTACCTGGACAGAAGGTTTCTCGAGGATTTTAAAATGCACTAAAGCAGAGTCAACCTTTGGTACTGGTCTGAATGCTCCTTTTGGTATTATGAATTTCAGTTTTGGCTCTGCATAATATTGCACCATCACAGAAAGAACACCGTAATCCTTTCCTCCCGAAGCTGCTACTATCCTCTCTGCAACCTCTTTCTGGATAGTCAAGGTCATTGATTTGAGATTTTTCCTTGTATCAAGAAGTCTGAATATAAGGGGCGTTGTAATATAGTAAGGTATGTTCGCTACAACCTTGAATTCAGGAAGGTTCTCATACGTATACTTGAGGGCATCCCCATGAATTAACTTAACATTATTATAATCAGCAAGTTGAACTTTTAATTCTTCAAAAAGTCCCTCGTCAAGTTCGATGGCTATAACATTCTTCACCCTTTCTGCAAGCATCTTCGTCAACCTGCCCAGCCCCGGCCCTATCTCAACAATAAGATCTTCTTCTGAGATTTGTGCAACCTGAACAATCCTTCTCAGGATCGAAGGATCATAAAGAAAAACCTGTCCTAAATGTCTTTTTGGCATTTATTAAATATATTCAATACAGGAAAGCTGGTAAAGAATTTTTATGCGACACCTCAAAGTAAAACCTTTTGAGCGTAAGCAAATAACCATTAAAATAAGGCTTCTACGACTGCCATAAAAATAATTCTGTCGATTATAAAAATTCTGAGGCAGCTTTTCCTGGATTATCCTATGTCATATTTTTAACTTTGCTGCTAACTTTATCGCCTCAATCATACTCGATGGATTGGCAATACCTTTCCATGCAATATCATACGCTGTCCCATGGTCAGGAGAGGTCCTGATGATAGGCAGTCCTACGGTCATATTCACCCCTTTGTCAAAGGCAACCATCTTTAGCGGGATCAAACCCTGGTCATGATACATGCAGACAACGAGATCAAACTCACCTCTGTATGCCTTGTGGAAAACCACATCTGGGGGGAAAGGACCCTCAACAGGAATCCCCTCTCCCAGAGCTTCTCTGACAGCAGGGTTTATTTCCCTGATTTCCTCGTCACCAAACAATCCCGCTTCACCTGCGTGAGGATTCAGTCCTGCAACAGCTATTTTAGGTGATTTCATCCCAAGCATTTCACAGGCCTTCTTTGCAAGACGAAGGGTCTTTACAACCCTGTCCTTTGAAATTAATGACGGGACTTTTTTCAAGGGTGTATGAATCGTAACAAGGATAATCCTTAATGGGCCGCCAACGAACATCATTGCATAGTCCTTTGTATGCGTCAGCTCAGAGATCATTTCTGTATGACCGGGCCACTTAAATCCAGCCATATGTATAGCTTCTTTTGAGATAGGGGCAGTAACAATTCCATCGACATGTTTATCTAATGCAAGCTCAACAGCTTTTTGTATATAGTGAACAGACGCCTTGCCACCTTCTGCAGTAGGTTTCCCTTTCCTGATTTTTTTTGCCACACCCATATCAATGAGTTCAATCGTTCTTCCTTTTGGGGTTGCTCGATACTCCTCAGGTGATTGAACAACCCGCAATTGTACAGACAATTTCAGGAGGGCTATTGCCTCTTCAAGAGGAGTTCTGTCACCAACAATTATTGGCCTGCAGTAGCCCCGTATTTTTGCATGAACAAGCGCCTTAATGATTATCTCCGGTCCGATCCCTGCCGGATCTCCCATGGTAATAGCAAGTTTTTTCATATCCATATTCTCAGGCTATTATAGTATGGCAGTATATCATCCATAGCGAGCTTTGTTCCACTGGTTGTCATTCCCGTGGAAACGGGAATCCAGGAAGGGAAAAAACTTAAACAACTTTTAAGATCTTTGAAGATTAATGACATAAATTTGTTGATCAATCAGAGTAGATGCAGTATCGGATGGGCTTTACAGAGTGTTCACCGCCCCAAGGCGGCTGACACTCTGTACCTCGGAGGTCGTTGCGAGCGAGAATAAGCGATGATACTGCATCTGCTCTGCTCTCCCAAGTGTTGCACTTCATTGTTGAACTGGCGAGTTTAATAACATAAATAAAACTGGTAAACGTGAAAGAAAATATCAGGGAAGGTTTTTAAGGGCTGAACCGTTAAGATACTCCTCAATTCCGGTCAGGGTCTTGAGTCTTCTGTATATAATATTTGCCATCTCAAAAAGATTTACTGTATCTTCTTTGTTATATCTCATGAGTAAATTGAGAGACCTGCAACAGCCTCTTTCTGCCTTCTGCCATAACAGCACTGCATCATAGCCGTCCATGTCTTTCACCTCATCATGCCTCTGTATCCCGAAGCATGGCTCGATCTTCTTTAATCCACCCCTCAGCCCTATTCTCCTGGCTCCAAAACAAAGGTCAAAGTGAGGAATATCAATCCTGATGCCCCGGAAGCATTTTTTAAGAAAAGGAATGTCAAAAACAGAACCGAAGAAGGTTATAAGGTACTTATATTTTGAGAGTTCTTCATTCAGGGCATCTGTTGTAAGATTCTCTCCTTTTATGAAACACTTATAGTCTCTACCATTATACATACCCACAAGAGTCACATACCCGCCAGAGTTGGAAGGCACGCCATTCGTTTCAATATCGAGGCAGACAGCATCATTTTTGAAGACATCGTAGAGTCTCCAGTGCTCATATCTTTTCACTGCAGAAGCGAAATACTCAGCATTGCCCTCGTTCAATTCAGTGAATGCAAATTCCAGTGTCTCATCAAAAAATCCCTTTCTCTGCGGACTTATGAATGACGGATTTGTATCGAGGAAATGGTTCCAGGTAAGGACGCCTTCTCTCCAGAGCCTCCTTTCAAGCCGCTGGCCTATTCCATCAAGAATTGTAAACGTATTTCTTATCACGGTAGTTATTATACCTCATTCCGATAAATTCTAAAAAGAGACTAAGTGATTCATAGTGCCTTCAAATTAGATAAGATAAAGGCGGAGAGACATAAACAATGCGATCCCAGGAACACCGGTAATATTAAACAGTGCCTTTTTATTTCCGGCACATATAAAGCGTCTGACCCATTGGACATAGGCCGGTGCCCCGGGACCGCCAGATCCCAGCGTCCCTCATAATGGATTATGTCCCGCAGAACGTCGGAATCTTGGCATATTATATACCACAAAGAAAGTCACAGATTGGTTACAGATTTCGAATGAACTTAACATATTGATTTATTTGAATAATTATACCCGAGTTCCGGCCATCCATAAGAATTGTCATTGCGAGTGAAAAGAAGCAATCTTGTCTTTTCAATAGGATTGCCACAGTCGAAACAACCTCGCAATGACTGGTAGTGCGGAAAGGGGAGGAAAATTAATCTCACTCTTAAGACCAAGGGGTTACGGGGGGGAATTAATGTAAAATAGCACAATGAAAAGCTATCGCAAAGAACTATGGTTTGAAGTGCCGACGCGTCGGGCTTTCATAAATATCACTCCTCAAGTGGAGAAATGCCTCAGGGAGAGTGGGATCACCGAGGGCCTGATACTCATAAACGCAATGCACATAACTGCCTCTGTTTTCATTAATGATGATGAACGGGGACTTCATCATGACTATGATGTATGGCTTGAGAAGCTCGCTCCTCATGAACCTGTTTCTCAATACCGCCACAACAATGGTGAGGATAATGCTGATGCTCATTTAAAGCGGCAGATTATGGGAAGAGAAGTAGTTGTTGCTGTTACAAATGGGAAACTGGATTTCGGCACGTGGGAGCAGATTTTCTATGGAGAGTTTGATGGGAGAAGAAAGAAAAGAGTTCTGGTGAAAATTATTGGAGAATGAAGCCATAAAACAAATCTGAGTTGCCAGACGATGTCACGTCCCTTGTTATTTCCTTCACAAAGAAACACCACGATGATCTGTGAACGCGTGTGTGTAACACCTACTTACCTACATTTGGCTCAGTATCAAAAGTAATGACTTCTGGTTGAAAGCACAACTTTTAGGTATAATTTTAAAACGACCGAAGGAGATGTAAAATGCCGTGCTGTAAAGCTGATCTTACTGGCTGGTGCCGAAACCTCCCCGCTGTCGATTACAAAGATAAGGAAGGGAATGAATATTGTCTCTTCCATGCTCCTAAAAACAAAAAGGGAATTTCACTTGAAGAATTTAATGAGCTTGTTTTTAAAAAAATTGAGAACGAAATAGATTGTGACTTATCGGAGACCATTTTTGAGGGGGATATCGATTTTAAAGATAAGACTTTGCCGGCCATAAACTTCTCACAGGCTTATTTCAGCGGGGAAGCATTCTTTATGGCGACTCACTTTAAAGGCGATGCGTACTTCATAGGAACTCTGTTTGGCCAAAATGCTAACTTTTCCCAAGCTAAATTTGAGGGGGCAGCAAATTTTGCACTTGCTCAGTTCGAATCAAGCACAAGGTTTTGGGATGCTCGATTTGGTGGAAGATCAGACTTTGGAGTTTCTAATTTCTCTAAAGGGGCTGATTTTTCGTATGCTAACTTCGGTGGAGAGGCTAATTTCCGAGGCACGGCATTTGGCATTGGCGGAAACACGGTCTTTTATAGAGCCACATTCAGCAGAGGGGCAGACTTCATTGGAAAAACATTTTATAACGAGGTGGTTTTAAGTCAACTAAATATAAAAGAGAAAATAAGATTTGAAGGAACAGACTTTACTAAAGTCTCTTTTTTACATACTGATTTAAGGTTAATTGATTTTATAAACCCGATATGGCGTAAAAAATATGGTCGCAATTTACTCTATGATGAAATTAAACTTTTCAAAAAAAGTGACGGAAGAGATATAGAAACAAAGAATAAGGAAATAATAAAGAATATCTTTCATGGATTGAAACGCTGGGTAAGAAAAGAGTTTAGAGGTTTTCAAAACAATTTTTTCTTCGATGAAGAAGAGAGCGAGAATGTTGAAATCCTCTATCGCAGACTCAAGCAGAAATATAAAGAAGAGCATAATGAGCCGGAAGTCTCAAACTGGCATTATGGAGAGAAGGAGATGTTCAGAAAAAGCAATCTTTGGAGAAGACTCCTTCCGAGCCTTTCAACACTCTACTGGCTTTCAAGTGGCTATGGGGAAAGACCTGTAAGAGCTGGGATTTTTCTTTTTTTGCTAATAGTAAGTATCACTATACTCTTTGGAATCGTTGGCATTGAACAAATATCCCAAGTAGGAGTTTCTGAGGTCGTTGCAATTAAAAAATGGAGTGACATTTCAAATCTCGATAACTTCAAACATCTTCTTTTAAACACACTTCAACAGACAACATTTGACAGAAATCCAGACTATATCCCAAAAACGCTTTTCGGCAAGTACTTGAAAATTTTTACTCAAATATCTATCCCTTTGCAAACTGCTCTTTTTGCTTTTGCTATAAGGAACAGATTCCGAAGATAACAGATTTAATTATTCCAGCATGAAAGTTTGCTGTATGTTCATTTTATAGTTTTTCAATTTCAGGAAGGAGTTCACACTGAAGAGTCCACCTAAAAGAGTGAAAATACCCTTTATTCCAGACTGATAATGGCTGATTAAAAGAGAGAGTCTAACGCTCTTAGTACAAAACAAGCAGGCAGGGTTTGAATGAAAATATTTTGCACCATGTTTAATGCAGTTCGCAAAACATCAAATCTCTACATCTTCTATGTTAAAGGTAAAAAAATAATTTTTGATGACTCCATTTATCTCGAATGGTATAAACACGCTAAAAGATTTACCTTTGTATAATTCAGCCTTAGTAGAATCAGGAAACAGAGGATTACGACTCCATTTTCCATATTTGCCGGATGTGTAAAATACATAATCAGTAGGAAAAATGATGTCTTTTAACTTAGCAGTCGGCGGTAGAACCGTTGGTGCTTGAGGTTTTTCTCTGTCTATATATTTCACACCAGAATGCATCACCTTATGGGATTCGCTTGATACATCAACATATGACACTTGGTCCCAATCAATTCTTATTGGGTTGGATGTCTGATTATGAAGGAGGAATTCAATTTCCATTTCAGATATTGAAAATAAAATCCTCAAAAAATCATCCTCAAAGAGAAGCTCCCTATTCTCCTTGGGCTTAGTCATTACAAAGATATACTTAGCGGGATATTCGCCGTTTCTAAAACGAATTTGATATTTTGAGACAATGGCACCTTCTATCCCGAACATATATTCCATCCCACCAATAGCATCACCAATACGTTTTGTTTCCCCCTTTTTGAGATCAAATATGGCAAACTTAGAAGAGCCGCCATAGGTGTTTTCTATTCTATTTCCAGAAGAGTCATAAAAATCAACTTCAAAAATAACCCTGTTCCAATCCTTGCTCGTATTGTTCAAAACATCACCTTTAAAATATGGACCGATAACATTAGAACTAAACGAGAGATTTTTCAGAATGAAAGAACCTTTTTCCATTGTAATTATAATATCTCCCCAGGCATTGGCTATTAAGTTGAAAAATAGCAAGATGAAAACTCCTGTCACTATCGATATTTTTACCTTTCTCATGCAGTTCTCCTTTTCACAATTTCACTTACCTCAGTTATATTGAATTTCGTTCGCTTATCCTCCCCACATTGTGGGTATAGACGAAATACTTTGGATATAATGAAACATGTATGCAACCGAAATCTCACACGTCATAAGTGCTAATATAAATAGCTCTCGAAATCATTAATGATGTCTGGCCCTCATATCCCTTTTCAATGCTGCCAGAATATGAAAGTCAAGCCCGATGAGGAAATGAACACCTATCACGGAGGTTACCGCTTGAAGCAATACGGGGAGATCTTCCCGATACTCTTGAGGTAAAGCGTCTATCATTTGGTCAATTGGGCCCATATCTTCAAAGAAATTACCATGAAATACTTCATTTCGATATTTTTTTACTATCTTTTTTACTGAGGTCGGATTCAGTGTGAAGTTATTTTGTATCCCGACTACATCCAGAGCCTTTTCAATGTATTGATCGAAGTCATCAGTTTTTTCCGGCTTTAGTTCACTACTGATCAATGCATAGCAGGTTGGGCATAAGGCTTTTGAAAATTTCTTGAGCAAATCTTGCTTTATTTTGTTTTTCAATGGGTTTTTTATGTTGATTTTTTTTAAGTGTGCCAAAGCCTCCATTAGTTGAAAACTAAAGGCGAGTCTTGTTTCTTCATGCAGTGCAGTATAAAGTTCTTTGAAATAAGATAGGATAATGCTTATTTTTTCACGATCACCGTCATTAAAGATTGAATCGATCATTCTCGTAAAGTTGGCCTGGAAATCGTCAAGTGCGCTGTCTACGATATAAGCGTGTCCATTAAAAGAACTGGGACAAACGAAAAGATTGGGATTTGATATGAAGTTTACTCGAATAAATTTGACATCTCTATCTTTGCGTCCGATCAAGGAACTGTATGAAAGAGGAGAGCCTGCAAAAAGAATCAAAGTGGATGTGATTAACCTGATTCTGTCCAACATAGAAGCAACAGTCCAGCTCTGCCTATTCTTGAAATAAATGCTTGGATCAACACCGGCAAAAATTCGAGGCAATTGACGAGAGTCACGTGACCCCTGATGCAAGAGGTTATATAATGGTCTATTTGAATCTTGCGGATAAAAAATAATCCCCCATTCTTCGGGAACACTCTCTTTCCATGCACTTTTCGTGAAATCGATAGCTTCTGCCCGCATAGTGAGCTGGTACCAGTCTTTTTCACGGTACGTCGCAGGTATTGACTCTGTTTGGTTGGCTTTCAAATCGAGAGACTCAGCGAGTTTGCTGAAATCGCAAAATCCTACAGAGGCAATTCTAAGGCAACGTTGAACCTTAATGATCCAGTCTTCAAATTCACCTTCAATTATTGTGGGCAATTCCAAGTTTGCATAGATATGTAAATCGGTCACGAAAACATCCAACTCAAAATTGGTATGCATTCTTACGAGAGTCTGAGGCCGATTATTTCCGAACAGGGCATTACCAATGAAGTTGATCTCTCTACTTAGCTGAAGATTTTTCATGATGTTTTCGAATTATAATTTTCAGTTTTTTAAGTATATCACAGGTGCATGTTACAGGAAGGAGGCATTACCAACGTGATATCCACAAGGCTCGTTACTTTCACACTATAATAAACATCCTTTTCCCTCTCGGCGGAAACATTTCCTTGTTGTTCTTTGCAATAAAGAAGGTCCCCATCAACAAAAAGGGATCTTCTCAATCTAATTACAGTTTAACGACATTGATCGCCTTGGGACCTTTAGGGCCTTTTTCAATATCAAAGCTAACTTTGTCACCTTCAGCAAGGGCCTTAAAACCACTGCCTTGGATTGACGTGTGGTGGACAAAAACATCAGTGCCGTCTTCAGCAGCAATGAATCCGAAACCTTTACTCTCGTTAAACCATTTCACAGTTCCTTGTGCCATTTCATTTACCTCCAAGCAAATATGAATTACCATTGCAAATCAGCATAATTATATCAGGTTTGAGAGGTCTAAAGTTCAGGAAGTAATGAATCGGAGGCGTAATTTTTTTGGGTATATAGTTCTGTGCGTTATAAAATATTTGGAAAGATTAGGACTTGTTCGTCCAAGCCGGTTCTTCACATCATCTGCATCTGTTTCAAAGCTAAAGGATTTCCTATATAAAGAAATATAGCAAACCACGCAGTTATAGCTGCCACAGACAGCAGAATCCACGTAATCCACCTGGCTTTGATTATAAATCCTGCTGCCATTGTAAGCTGCGCGAATGTCAGGAGCACCATCCATATGCCCAAAGTCATCATCCCAAAGAAGCTTGGGATAAAGCTCATGACAGCAGCGATCAGCAGCAGGCCAGCGGATTTCTTTTTTACAGCAGGGACTGTCAGTACTGCGCTTGCAATAAAGTTTCCCCATAATATGTACGCTATTATGTCGTGTATCGATATCATCTCAGTTACTCCTTTTTGTTGCCTCCTTTTGATTTGTTCTTATTTTTATACCATGACAGATGCTTCTTATTGAATCTGCTTTCCGGGGTGAATTAAAAGGACAGGTACTTTTCCAAGTCAAGGGCTTTGATGAGCTTTAATACTTCCTCTGGCTTGCTGTTCCATCCAAACCCTGAAACAAAGATATTCGTGTCAAGGACTACTTTTGCGACCGAGCCCATTTAATCGCTTCTTCGACAACCTCTGGCCCCAAGTTCTCGCTCTTCACGATCGATGAAGCTTCTTTTGTAATCTCTCTGAGTGAAGGTGGTATGAATAGTTTCTGCTTAACCAGGGTATTCAAGATTTTTTTCAATTCTTTGGGTTTAAGTTGAAGTAAGGCATTCACAACCTGTTGTTTGCTGATCTCTATTGTAGGATTAGCCATTCAAAAGCCTCCTTATGCTTCCTGAATCAGAGCTTTCGTCTATTCTTTATTTCTTTTACTATACCCTTAACAGTGAAATCTTTTAACCACCCCTGTCTTTCTTTGGTATAGTTACCTATCCCGCCCTCATACTGCTGGAGAAAACGGACCATTCCTACGGGTCCCAGAGCCTTTGCTAAAGCCTCTAATCCTATTTTCCTTATGGCGATAGGGTCCAATGTTTGAATGCTCATTTTAATTCAAGACGCTCTCTATCTTGCACCAGGTCATCAAACGGTCTGTTCAAACAACAAACATCAAGATAAATCTTCATAAGTAGTTTTATCTTATCATATAATCGGCGTGTTTGCGATGACAAGAGGCTGAGAAGCGGGCTGAAAGGCAGTCAGCTTCCACATACAAGTGTGACAAATTGTGATAGAATTTATCATATTTAAATTAAATAAGTGTGACCAATGCCCGAAGACAGAAATAAGATACTCGGCAATATCAGAACCATTGAGGCATGTCTAGAAGAAATAGATACCGAACGAGAACGGTTAACTAATGACCTTAAAAAATTACGTCTTACACTTTCTGAACTTGAAGTCTCTTCTGTTCAAACTCCTGAAAATATCGCAAAAATAAATGCCTCATCTTCGCTCACCGAAAAGATAACCTTGTTCCGCTCTTTGTTCAGAGGAAGAGAAGATGTTTACCCTAAATTGTGGACGAGCAAGAAAACCGGAAATAAAGGGTATAGTCCAGTTTGTGAAAATGAGTGGCTTAATAAAGTTTGCGGAAAGCCCAGTATAAAATGTGGTGAGTGTGATAATCGCAAGTTTTCACCTGTGACCGATGATGTTATACACAAACATCTTGGAGGAGGTATCACAATTGGTGTCTATCCAATGTTTCCGGATGAGACTTGTTATTTCCTTGCTATCGATTTCGACAAACAAACCTGGCAGGATGATGTAAAGGCATTTATGGAAACCTGCGAACAGATGAACATTCTAACATCTCTTGAACGATCTCGCTCAGGTGCTGGAGGACATATCTGGATATTCTTTTCAGAGCCTGTCTCTGCTGCTCTTGCCAGACAAATGGGGAGCTTCTTGATAACAGAAACCATGTCCCATAGACATGAACTCGATATGAAAAGCTATGATCGCTTATTCCCTAACCAGGATACTATGCCAAAAGGAGGTTTTGGGAGTCTTATTGCCCTCCCTCTTCAAAAGGCTCCAGCAGAAAAAGGTAACAGCCTTTTCTTAGATAGCAATTTAATTCCATATCCTGACCAGTGGGCCTACTTATCAAATGTGAAAAGAATGACGTCCAAGGAGGTTCAAATATTTGTTGCCGAAACTATCAAGACAAAAGACATAATGGGAATAAGCATGAGCCAGACAGAAGAGGATGATAAGCCATGGAAAAGACCTTTATCCAATAAACGAAAAATTGAACGCCTCACATGCAAACTACCGCCAGAAGCAAATGCAGTACTGGCAAACCGAATTTATGTCAAGAAGGACAGTTTGCCTTCTAAACTACTTAATCAGATTAAACGGCTGGCTGCATTTCAAAATCCTGAGTTTTATAAGAAGCAAAGCATGCGTTTCTCCACTGCTCTGACACCCAGGGTGATTTGCTGCGCTGAAGACATACAAAATTATCTTACCATTCCTCGTGGGTGTCTTGAAGACCTCAAAGAGCTTTTAGCGGTAAACAAAATATCACTTAACATTCAAGACAAACGTTTCGATGGAAATAAGGTCGATTTCAATTTCTGTGGCGAGCTTACCGATGAACAGGATAAAGCTTGCAAAAGAATAATTGAAGATGAAATCGGCATATTTGTGGCTCCACCAGGCATTGGTAAGACAGTGGTAGGGATAAGTCTAATCGCATCAAGGGGAATAAATACCCTTGTCCTTGTACATCGCAAGCCGCTTCTTGACCAATGGCGCACACAGATTGCTTCTTTTCTTGCGTTACCAATTGAAGATATAGGGCAGATTGGTGGAGGAAGAGACAGAGCAACCAATATTATTGATGTTGCAATGCTCCAAAGTCTGGATAAAGAAGGTGGAATAGACAGCAGAATTAAGAATTATGGCCAAATTATTGTAGATGAGTGCCACCATATTTCGGCTTTTTCTTTTGAAAGAGTCATGATGGAAGCCAATGCAAAATATATTATTGGGCTGACCGCTACCCTATACAGGCGTGATGGACATCAGCCAATCATTACAATGCAATGTGGCCCTGTACGATATAAAATAACCTCCCAGAAAAACAGCACGGAATCGCTTTTGAGATATAGACTTATAACAAGAACAACTAATTTTTTATGTCCCTGGTCTGATGAAGATAAAATCCATAATCTCTGGCCGCAATTAATTGCAGATGAAGAACGAAATCAAATGATATTTGATGACATCTTGAATGCACTCGAAGAGAAACGATCCCCAATAATCCTGACAGAAAGGAAAGAACATCTTGAAACACTCAAGCAGAAGCTTCAGAACTTTGTTAAGAACATAATTGTTTTGCATGGTGGAATGAAAACAACCGTAAGAAAAGAAATGATTGCTAAGCTTGCTGAGATCCCTGACACGGAAGAACGGTTAATAATTGCAACGGGACAATATATCGGAGAAGGATTTGATGATCCACGACTTGACACCCTCTTTCTTGTTATG
>Ga0315273_10002581_pt1 | contig 21489 bp, 25 predicted proteins | sample YL17G02_0_MG_FD_205753 | JGI IMG/M metagenome (GOLD analysis project Ga0315273, IMG submission 205753) | Sediment microbial communities from Yellowstone Lake, YNP, Wyoming, USA - YL17G02_0 | ecosystem: Environmental > Aquatic > Freshwater > Lake > Sediment | place: USA: Wyoming | collected... | reverse complement strand
CTTGCGGTGTGTGGCAAAATGCTACGTCAACAACACTTGACAGCTTTTCCCGCCACTTTCCACTATTCCACAACCTGTGGTGGCCGGCCACCCGCGCACCCCTACCCCTTGGTCAACAAATCTTGACACTCCATTGGCCTCAATCTTGCACCTCTCACTCGTCTCCCAACCCTTGGCCGTGATCCGGCAGTCTTCGGGCAAAAACACCCAGTAGTCACCTCTCGGAGCAGACCATGCACGATCCGATCAACCTCGGGAATCCCCATGAGCTGACCGTGTTGGAGATTGCACACAAAGTCAAAGAGAAGGTGGGGGCCACGGCCCCGATCGAGTTCAAGCCCCTGCCGGCCGACGATCCCAAAGTCCGTTGTCCTGACATCTCCCCAAGAGCCTTGCTTACAACTATCTGTTGTGTGACGCGAACTGTCCGGGACCTCCGGATGATAGAGGAACGCCTGGCGATCGGTGCGCTGCCCGTCGTGAGGCCGCATCCTTGGACCATAGGTGTTGAAGATACGGATGTGCTACCATCCCCCATGCCCCCACACAAACGCCCCTATCCCGCCATCCCCATTGCCCACCTGCCCACCTCAGGGCCCCCACCCAAAAAATCATCCCAAAAACCCACTTATCCACAGGTTGCTACTCCTACCCCTCAAGCCCTTGAAAAACTGAGTAAAATCAGCCGTGAGGATTGGGCCGACCTCGAAGTCAAACTCAAAGGCGATATCGCGCAAGCTCGTCGTGAAGGGGACAAAAGATCGCTCGTTTCGCTGGTTACTGCGTGTGCCATTGCGCATGATAAGGCTTATAAATCAATCGAGTCGGAGTCACCGGCCCTCATATCCCCACTACGTATGATTGAGCAGCTATTAGCATTGACCGAGCGTCTTGCAAGGGAAGGAAATGCCCTTAGTAGTTCTGCTCAAGTGCCTACGGGAAATACGCACGTATCAACGTAGGTAGTTTCATTCTCGGTCAATCAAATCAATAGGTTGTAGGTTTTCCCAATGTCGGATAACGTGGATTATCCGACGCTAGCCGAGTTATGCACAGGCTTAAGGCACTGATCCATAGCCTGTGGATAACCTGTGGATTGCCTGTGGATTGCCTGTGGATAAGTAGCGAGTAGACGGCTCCGAATTTTGGGTTGGAATTCTCTAACCGGGGGGGGGTAGGCGTGTTTTCGTGGCCTATGCTTGCGGGCCTAGGCATATACGCAGGCGATTACAGGCGAGGTCTGGGAATTTTGGGAAAATGTGAAAAAGGGGTCTGTGGGGCAAGGCTGGAGGGGTGGTTTCTGGCACGTGGATGGGGCAAGGGGGAGGTGTGCTGGGGAGGTGAAGGGGGTAATTAGGGGTGAGGGCTGATCGTGCCTTCTAGGGGCCTTGGTGTGCGAATTGTGGGGGAAGGGGGATGTGGCGGGGTGTTAAGACGGGGGTCGGCGTCGGGTGGCGGGCATGGACACGTGGGCGCCGAGGGACTTGAGGAGGGCGTGCCACTCTGGGGGAGGGCCGTGATCGTCCTGGTCGTCGAGTGAGAGTTGGGCAGGGGTGACGTGGCGGGGTTTGAGGGGGAGGAGGTCGCAGGGTTTGGGAAAGAACCGGCTGGTGCGGAGGTGGGTAGAGATGGCGTGGTGGAAGTCGGCAGAGTCCCACTCACCGAAGAGGTGCCAGTACAGGTCTTTGACGAGGAGCCAGGCGTCGTCGCGTGGGCGGTCGTAGACGGCGGCGAGGGTGGCCATGGCGATGGAGAAGTCACGTGGCAGCATGGGTTAGCCCTGCTCGAAGGAGTGGCGGACGGTGGGGGGTGCCCAGGTGATGTCGTGGAGGAGGGCAGGGAGGGGCACGGTATCTTCCCAGCGTCGTTGGTTGAGCCAGGTCGCGGGGAGGGGAATGAACCGACCGTTGGCGGTGGTCCACTGGTCGCAGAGCAGGTGTTGGCGGACGGATTCGAGGACGGTGTCAACGAGGCTGTTGTGGAGGTGGAGGGAGGTCCATTTGGCCTGCGCGGCGCCGCGTCCGGTTTTGCGTGGATAGAGGGTCCAAAACTGTGCAAATCCGTCACACACGGGAGCCCCCAATTTTGGGGGTTTGGGGGTCTTACTCTCCTCTTTAGTATATGCCTCTTTAGTATATGTCTCTGAGAGAGCATTTTGCTTGCAAGATGCTAGCGTGCTGCTAGCAGGTTTATAGCGAGATGCTAGCAAGAAACCTGAATGAATAAGCGGGGTTACGTCTGGTTCGTGATCGAGTCTCATCACGATGCGAAGAAATGTCGGGTCCGCATCGATCACATTATTTTGGCGACTGGCCACCATCAGCAACGTGAAATAATAGCATCGTGACACGCAATCGAGCCGGATAAATTCAGGATCATCGAGCAGTTGGTAGTACAATTTAATCCAGGTGGGATTGCGATCCTTATAGTGTTGATACAGGCGAAAATTCTTAATGGAATAGGTGAGTCGTTTAGGGGTGTGTGTGGGGGGCATGAGGGCTCCTTTCAGACAGTGTCAGGGGGGTCTGCCTCGCGAGGATCGGACGGGGGCGCTCAGGCCCATCCCCTCTTCAGCGCGGCCGTCAGGATGGGGCGCGTCTCCACCGCCACCCCCTCGATCTTCATGGTCTTGAAGTGCGCACGCAGCGCTTTCGTGCGCGCTTGTGTGTGCTGCATCCAGGCCTTCCGACAGGCCACACATTCGCACGAGATGGTAGAGCGCGGCGCCAGGTGCCCCTGTTTACAGGGTTTGCCGGTGCAGTACTGGGGTTCGTTGGCGTGAAGGGCGTCGACTCGCGTGGTTTTCATAACACCTCCAGACAGGGAAAGCAGAATCAGAGTCAGAGTCAGAGTCTAACTCTACGCTCATGCTTGTCCGTTGTCAAGACGCCATGTGGCCGTCGTCAAGACCGGTCGGGATGGGCACATAGGAGGGGGGGTCTGGGACTTCGGGGGTGGAGTCGATGACAGGAGGCGGAGGGGGAGGGATCGGACGAGCCGGTCGGGGCGGTCGAGGGCCCACCGCAGGCTTGCGCCTGATGACCCAGCTCCCCGTCGTGGGGGGCAGCGTCGTGGGCACCGGCAGACGATCGGTGATGATCCGTCGAATCATGTCGGACCGGGTCCGTCCCTCCGCTTGGGCGGCCAGATCGACCTGCCAGACCATGACCGTCGGCAGGCGGATGGAAAACACGCGATGGGGCTCACGACGCGGATACATCCCTCCACACTACCCTATTGACAAATAGATTACAAGAGACTACACTTTGCCCAGAGAACCTGGAGGGGAAATCATGGAACTCCTGATGGCCTGGATCGTCACACGGCTCTGTCCCTGCAGCGATCTTCGCGTGTGTTTTTGCGTCTGATGAGGGCCGGGACCGGTCTCCGCACGCGCACCCGTGTGACCCTCGTGCAGGCTGTTCCACGTGGCACAGTCCTGACCGCGGAGAGGGTCCGCTAATGGAGTGGCTCCTCGTGCTCCTCCTGGGGTGGATGCTGCTGGCCGGCACGCTCGCGTCAGGGTGGAACGACGCGAATGACCAATGGTCACGCATGACGTGGATCATGCTGGGCTGTGGCGGCCTCCTCGCCTGGCACCTGCCGAACCCCTGGCTCGGGGGCCTCCTGCTCCTGTTCCTCTGGGGGACACTCGCGACCTTTCCCATGAGTCAGACGGTGCGGCACACCGTCCTGCCGACGCTGGTCCTGGCCGGGGCCTATCTCGTCGCGGTGCCCCTGATCCGGCCGTGGATGGTGGCCCCCGTCCTGGCGGCCATGGTGGGCGTCGGACTCCTCCTGTCACTCTATGCCTGGTCTGTGGGGCGGTTTCCGGCAGGGCCGCTGAGCCGCATCGTGTGGGGGTCGTATCCGCTGCTCGAACGGGATACGCGGTATCCCCTGGCGGGACAGGGCAATTGGAATCATGCCCAGGCCATCGGGGCCCTGGCCGTCGCCGCCAATGTGGGGCTCATCCTGGTCGGGGATGTCTGGACCGCGCTCCTCCTCCCGTTGAGCGCCCTGAGTGTGGTCCTCTGCATCCCACACGATCGATTTTGGCCCCAGGGGTTCACCACGCAAGGGGCCGTCCATCTGGGGACCGTCGGGGTCGCCACGACGGGCCTCCTCCTCGGCGGATGGCAGGAATGGGGCGTGTGGGGGGCCTATGTCGCCGTCCTGGTGGCGGTGGGTCAACCCTGGAAGATGGCCCTGGGACGCATGGACAGCGGGCGCCTGTGGAGCTGGCGCTTAGGCCTGAAAGAGATCTGGTGGGCCGCCTATACGAGGGCCGATGCCGAGCGATCCCGGGTGCAGAGCGCCGCGCACGTCGAGTCCCTCTGGGCGTTCGGGCAACGCCTGAACGACGAGCAAGAGGCCATCCTGGCCGGCACCACGCCCCTGCCCCCCGACTGCACACTCCCCGACTACCAACGTGTCTGGCACGTCACCTTTCAGCAATGGTTGCGCACGTATGGGCTGGCGCAACAAGCCTCGGCGTATTGGACCGCCACCGTCGAGAGCCACACCCTGGGTGTGCAGACGTGGACGCAGCGGTGGCCGCGCCTCCGACTCAGCGCCCACAAGTGGACGATCCGCCTGCTGGGCCTGGGCACGCATACCTGGTTTCGGTGGACCCGCGATCCCACCTTGGCGCACACCGCCGTCCTCACGGACGACGGCACGCGGCAAGGGATCGTGTTTCTGTCGGCCCATAATGAATATGTGGAGTGGGTGTTTGAGCATGGCCTGGTGGGGGGGGTCGTCTTGGGCGGCTTTCTGTGGACCACCGTGTCGCCTCTCTGGGCCTCGCCGGGACCCGGCCATGCGGTCTATCTCCTGGCCGTCACCCTCTGCAGTATCGCCATGATGAGCTTTCCGTGGACCCTCTTTCAGGAGGTGCCCGACGTGCCGGCCCATGACGAGATGCAATATATCGGCGCCCCGGGGTTGCTGGTGTGGAGCCTGGTCATTGCCCTGCTGGCAGGAGGCCTCTCATGACCGACCACGACCGCGCCGTCCATGCCGACGTGGCCGAACTCCTCCATCTGTGGAAGGCCGTGGAGCACGTCCACGCGCCCCTGTGGGTCACGGAGCGATGGGTCCAGACCCTGCGGCACCTCACCGCCCTCGTGGCGAGCCCGCCCCCGAACACCCCATGAAGACCGTGCGCGGACTCACGCCCCAGACCCCGCCCTTGACCCTCGACCTGGAGTTGGACAAACTGCCGACGCAGACCGACTTTATGCTGAATTGGCACCAACCCTTTCGCGCCTATGGGGGCGGCTATGCCAACGGCAAAACCAGCGCGGGCGTGTACTGCGCGATCTATCTGTCCTATTTGATTCCTGGCAACCGTGGATTTATTGGCCGATTCGACGGGAAAGAACTGCGGCAGTCCACCATGGCCGAATTCCGACGGCTCTGTCCCGCGTCCATGATCGAGCGGCACAACGAGCAATCCGGCTATATCAAATTCAAGGCGCAATACGGGGGCTCAGAAATCATCTACGGGGATATGAAAGAAGACATGCGCGGGCCGAACCTGGGCTGGTTTTACATCGATCAGGCGGAGGAAGTCGATGAAGACAAGTTCCTCGCCTTGTTGGGTCGCCTCCGCAAGAAGTCGCCGTGGCCCATGGCCGACGGGGGCGTCACGCTCGCCCCAGACGGGACGCCGTGGGTTGCGCCCACGTATGGCTTGGTGACGTTTAATCCCGAAGGGCGCAATTGGGTGTGGAAATACTTTCACGAGCAGTCCCCGGATCACCAACCCGACTATCATCTGTACATGGCCTCCACCTTCGATGGACAGGCCGCCGGGTTTATTTCGAAGGAGTATGTGGAACGGATGCTCCGCGTCTATCCCGAAGCGGCGCGGAAACGCTACCTCGACGGGTCCTGGGATATCTTCGAAGGCCGCGTGTATCCGATGTTTGATCGAGACGACCACGTCCTGGCGCGCATTGATCGACAGCCGACGTGGCTGCTCTATGAGAGTATCGATCATGGCCTCCGCAACCATACCGCCGTGGGATGGTGGGCGCTCGACCATGCGGGGAATATCTACTTGCTGGATGAGCATTACGAAGCCGAAAAGCCCGTGGCCTATCATGCCGCCTGCATCAAGGCGAAACGCGAAGCCCTGGGCCAGGTCATCGCCGTCACCTATCTGGATGCCCACTGTTGGTCGCTCGATCAATCACGCGACAAACATCTCTATTCCATCGCGGACGAATACCGGGATCATGGCATTTATGCCGTGCCGGGACAAAAGGACTGGAATGCGGCGTATAATCGGATCTGTGAACACTTGGCCCTGGACCCCGATCATCCGCATCCCATCACCGGGCAACACGGCGCCCCGCGGTTGTATGTCGCGGCCCATTGCCGCCGGTTTATCGAGGAGATCCTGGCGTATACGTGGAAGCGACGCCGGGGGACCCTCAACCGGAACCAGCCGGATGAACCCGTGGACCACAACGACCACCACATGGACGAATTGGCGTATTTCATAGTGTCCCGACCGTCGCAACCCACGCTGGAGACGCGCACGCTGAGCGATCCGATCGCGGCCTATCGGCGCGCCATCGCGCAACGGAATCCGTTGCGCGCGGACCCGCCGACCGCGTCGTCGTGGATGAGTGTCTAACCGATTAGTCAGGAGGACCGGATGGGGAGACTGCCCAAAGGACAACGCACCAAGGCCCAACACGCCGACGCGACCGAGAAACTGACCACGTTTCGTCAACGGGCCCTCTCCTTTTATGACGCCTCAGCGGTCCTGCGGCAACGCATTGACGAGAATCACCGCTTCAATCGAGGCGGCCTCGATCAATGGGACCCCGGCGACGTGAGCCGCTTACGCGAAGATCGACGGCCCGTCCAAACCTTTAACGTCTGTGCCCCCAACGTCAACTTTCTCGCCGGGTACGAATCGGAGAAACATCAGGACTACCGGTATTTTCCCCGGGGCGCCGAAGATGAGCAGATGAGCCGGGTCATGACGGCGCACGCCAAGTATGCCATGGATGTCGGGCAAGGGGAGGCCCAGTTGCATCGGTTCTTTCGGCGCGGCATCATCGGCGGCCTGTCCACCATGCACCTCTGTTTGAACTATGACTACACCGATGACCTCGTGGAAGGCGACCTCGACTTTGAGGTGCTGCCGGAGAATAGCTGGGCCTGGGATGTCTTTGCGCGCCGGTACGACAAGCAAGACGCGCAGTGGCAAGAGAACTGGTTTTTCATGCCGCTGGAGAAAGTCCGGCAACGCTGGCCCCAACATACCCAGCGACTGGACGAGAGTTGGATCAATAATTGGTTGGAACAGACCGACAATCAGACCGGCGTCCCCGCGCAAACCAAGATTGTGTATTTCAGCCAGAAAACGAACGAAGCCCGCATCGCCCGGCACTATTACCGTGAGCCGGTGGAGATCGTCCTGTTGTGGAACCATACGACCAACGACTCCCAACGATTTGACACGGGCGCGGCGGCGGAGTCGGCCCTGCAACGGATTCGTGATGAGGCCGGCGCCGAGGCGGCCGCCGCCTATCGGATGATCCCCACGCCCAACGAGACCGTCCTGATGCACCAGAATGGCCAGATGCAAACGCACCCGACACCGGACCTGGCCGCGGAGGCGTTGGATCGCCTCACGCGCCTGGCGGGCCTGGCCGCCACCCGCGCCATGACGATTATTACCCGTCCCACGACAATGTTGCGCGTGGCCCACTATTGCGGGTGGGAATTATTGGATGATGCCCCGTCGCCCTATGGCCGGGTGGACGAGCACGGCGCCGTCGTGGAAGTCGATTGGCGCTATCCCTATGTGCCGTTTATGCCCTACCAGGACACCGATGATTTTGCCAGTATCAAAGGCGTGCTCGACGATATTAAAGACCCGCAACGAGAATTGAATTGGGATCATGCGACGATGCTCGACGAGATTGTCCGTGGTCCCAAGGGGGGGTGGTGGATTCCCAAAGATATGCACGTCGATCTGCCACACATCAAGAAACAACTCCCACGTGCGGGATTTGTCCTGGAGTATGCGGGCCAGATGCCCACGTATGCGCCCCCCATCCCCCTGGCGCACACCCTCATCCCGAAAATGCAAGTGGAAATGGAAGCGATCATGCGGATCAGTGGGATCAATGCGGAACTGGCAGGGCAAACCACGCAGAAGACCGTGAGTGGCCGCTCCATCCAAGCCCGGCAGTCCGGGGGCCTCGTGGGCGTCAATTCCCTCTTTGTCAATTGGATGGCCAGTAAACGCTTGGTCGGCGAACTCCTCGTCCGTCGGATTCAGCAATACTATAGCGTGTCCAAGATGCACAGCATTCTGGGACAACGCCAAGCCATGGCCCAGCAGACGGGTCAGATGGGACCCCGTCCCGTGCCCCTGTCGGACGACGCCATGCTGGCCCAGCTCCAACAGGTCAAAGCGCTGGACTTCGATGTCGTCGTGGATTTCCAAGAGACCTCCCCCACGGCGCGGCAAGCCACCGTGACCCTGCTCATGCAATTCATGGCGGCGGGGATGCCCATTCCTCCCGCCCTTCTGCTGGAGGCGTCCGATGTGCCCTTCAAAGAAGAAATCAAAGCCGCCTTAGCGGCCCAGGGCAATCAACTCGGACCCCCGAACGAGGCCCTCGGCAAGATCATTGGGGCGGCACAAGGCTCGGGGGGCAGCACGCAACCGGAGGGGGTCAATATCTCGTAAGTCTTGACAAGTCTTGAAGAAAGGCGTATATGCGAGAAATACGGTGTCCTCGGTGTCATCGACTCGTGTGTAAGGCGGTCTTGAATGGGACCTCGGCGGTGGAAATCCGCTGTCGGTGTAAAACCTTGATGGCCGTGTATGCCCACGAGACCCTCATCGTCAGTGTGGCGGCCAGCCCCACCATCAGTGTCGGGGACCCGTGTGACGTGCGCTGTGCGTTCGGGGGCTAACCCCCGCGCAGACTGAGACAGCTCCGTGAGAGTTCCAGGGACCAGGAGTCCCATGTAGGAGCCGAGTGTGTCACCTGATGCACTCGGCTTTGTCGTATCACCAAGGAGGACGACATGCCAGACGAAACCCTGACCACGGCCCCGGTCGATGCCGGACAACCCGTCCCCCAGGCCGTCGAGACGAGTGCGGTGCAGGAGGGAGTCCCCTCGGACACGCCGGCCGTTCCCGCATCCGACGCGGTAACTGCGGCCCCCGTGGCGCCCGACAAGCTGTGGGCGGGCAAATTCAAGGCCCCCGAAATCTTGGAAGAGTCCTATACCCATCTGCAGTCAGAGGCCAGCCGGATGGCGGCGGAATTGGCCACCCTCAGACGCCAGGCCCTCCCGGTGGCGCCGGTGGCCGCCGCCGCGCCGACCTATACCGCCGACCAGTTGGAAACCATGAAGGAGCAATGGCTGGTCAAGGCGAGCACGGAACCCGACCAAGCGGTCCAGGCGGCGCATCAGATTCGATTGATTGATGCCGAGCTGCGGAAAGGGGAATTCACCCAACACACCGCCCGGCAAACGAGCCAAGAGGCCTATCGCAAGCTCACGGCGGAAGTCCAACCGATCTTGACCCAATATAAGGACGATCTCGTCCCGGGATCACCGGTCTACAACCAGGCGCAGGCCTTATATCAGGATGCCATTACGGCGGGCGCGCCGGAGAATGATGTGACGGCCACATCCGCCGTGCTCTTGGCCCTCGCCAAGTCCGGGAAGTTTAGCCAGAATGCGACCTTGAAGGCGGGCCAGACCGCGACGCACGCCATTAACCAAGCGTTGAAGACAGCCGCCGTGGCGGGAGGGGGATCGTCCAATACCGGACGGTCGGCCACCCCCGACATTGCCTCGATGTCGAAACAGGAATTTGCCGACTTTCGCAAATCCATGGGATTCATGAGGACGTAAGAATAGGAGACCGACGTTATGCCTGACGTAAAATCAACCTCACTCGTCACCTCGCTCGCGACCAATCCAGACATCACGCAGACCTATTTTGACAAACTGCTGCTGTCGCGGGCGGAATACTACAGCTATCACTCACGGTGGGCGACCGCGCGCCCGCTCAAGCAAAAGACCGGCAAGAATGTCGTCTTTCGCCGGTATACCCACATTAACCCCGCGATTTCCGCCCTGGTGGAGGGCGTGCCGCCAGCCGGGCAAATCCCCCCGTTGACGGACTTTACGGCGGTCCTGTCCCAGTTTGGGGATGTCATTGCGACCACCGATTTTGCCGAAATGACGCAGACCGACCCGTTCCTCAACGAATTCTATGAAATCTTGGGGGAACAGGCCGGCTATTCCGTGGACATGATCTACCGCGACGTGGCCGTCAGCGGGACCGGCAATGTGATCTTTGCCAACGGCACGTCGCGCGCCAATATCTCCTCGATCTTGGATAATAATGATCTGGATCGGATCCAGCGGTCCCTGATCGCCGTCGGCGCCCGCATGATGATTGACGGGGCCGGGCCGACGAGTATGAACAGCAACATGATGCCGGTGTTGCCGGGTTTTCCGGTCGTCATCCATCCGTTCATCTACAACGACCTGCAAAACATCTCCGGGTTTCTCTCGGTGGAGAAGTATAAAACGAGTGGCGGCATGATGCCGGGAGAATGTGGGCGCTATCGGAATCTCGTGTTCTTTCTCGCGCCTGACCCGGATTCCCTGGGCGGCGGCGCGAAAGTCGTGTCCGGCGCCGGCGCGGCCTCGACGAGCGTGGATAACAAGGCCGGGCTCGCGAACGTGTATCTCACGTTGGCGTTTGGCCGCGAGGGCTTTACCATCGTCCCGCTGGACGGCACGTCCACGCGCACCATTACGAAAGGTCGGACGGAGGGCGGACCCGCGAACCCGTTGGAACAGGTCGGGACCATGGGCTGGATTACCAGTCTCACCTCGTTACGCACGAATGAGAACTGGCTTGGACGCATCGAATCGGCGGCCAGTTTGTAATGGCCGAACGACCTGACATTTGGATGATTGCGCAAGACGGGATGCCCCTGCTGCGTGGGTTGACCCGGCAGCGGGCTGAGTCGCAAGCGTCCGCCCTCAAAGCCGGTCTCGACCAGCATCGGGCCGGCTCCCGGATCCGGTCGGTCGACATCACGATCCAACGCGACCAGGACGCCATGCAGACGCGAGAGGCGTTATATCGAGAATTCAAGGGCTATCGCAACGGTGGCAATCTCACGAAGACCCACACACAATGGGCCGTGACGAAGGAAAAGGAGCAGGAGTATGGGACAGGAAGGTAACATTCCCTCACATCCGCAGCCCAATGGACCCCCGGTCACGTTCTATCTGGGCAAGGGCATTCGTGGCGCGTCCGTGGTCAGCGACCACGATCAGTTTCTGCCCGTTGGGATCAATGGCTACCAGTACAAGCTGAAAATGGGCGCGCGCAATACGGTCCCGAAGGAGGTCTATCAAGTCCTCATGAATAGTCGGAGTCGCTCGGTCGTCGTCGATGTCGAGAAGGCCTCCCGCCATCCGCGACCCTTTGGCACGCCGCCGACCCAAGACCAGTTACGCTATGAACAATTGGCGGATTATGAAATCGAACTCATCAAAGAGGAGAAATAGCCATGCCTGGAGGATTTGCCACCGTCACGTTTGCAAACAATCCGATCTGTGTCAACTATGTCGGGACTGGCGTCCAGTTCGCGCTCAATCTCCCGTTTGTCCCCTCGGCTGTGGAATTCAACTCAGCCAGCCTGTCCTGGACCTGGTACCGTGGGATGATCTTTGGTGACGCCATCGTCGCCACGGGCACTCGTAGCGTCTCCGCGAACAACCTCGCCGGTGTCCTCGATGTGTTAGACGGCAGCGGGGTCGCCTCGACCAATGTCGGCACCACGACGGCGATCATGGGTCTCCTCATCGGCACCAATACCATTGTGAACAATGGATCTGGGCAAATGTATTTCGGCAAGATCTATCGCTAACCGCGTCGCGCGGCTACGGAGGGATTCGATGGAACACAAAGTCATTCGAGACTGGCACATTGATTGGGTCCTGGAAAAAAGGTTTATTGATGCGTTCACGGTCATGCAGGCCGCCACGTCGTCGCTCGTCACGGGCGTCGGCGCGCTCAGTTTGCACTTCAGTATTGGATCGTCCACGTTGGCCCAAGTGCCCAACACCCGGCATCGGGCGATTGCCCTGGCCGCCACGACCAGTTACATTGACTTTTTGTGGCGGGTCCCGAATACCATTGATAAGGAATACCCCATCTACCTTCGCCACCACTGGACGACCCAGGCCCTCGGGGCCAGTTGTACCGTGACGTTCAAAAACCTGTTTGCCACCCTGTCCAACGCCAGCGCCCTGACCACCAGTCCGACGCAGGTGACGCCAGGCGTGATGGCCGCCAGTAGTCAAAGTTCGGCCACGGTGGTCACGCCGTTGACACTCACCGGACGAGCCATGATCTCGTCACTGGCCACCGGCCCCGGCGCCAATCATGTGCTGCTGGAGGATACCGAATATCTCCACATTGCGATTAACCCGGTGTCCACGAACTTTGCGATTGTGACCCACAACCTCTATTGGTTGGGGATGGACATCGAGTTCACGCCACGGCGCACATTCGGGTCCGGCAATAATCGCCAGGCCCGGAAGATGGAAACGAACCTCGGCAACTCCGAGCTCGGCGCCCTGAACAACTACGGTCTCTAGTCCAGTCCATCAGGGAGTCCCAGAGGGGACTCCCTGGCCACGGAGTACGAGATGCCGATTCCCGCGAGCCCCACCTTTACCGCCACGATCTCAGCGGCCATGATCTCCGCCGGGCGCTATAACGTGTCCGTGGCCGAAGTCGCGGCGATGCAGGCCCGGGGCGCGCAAGATGTCAAAAGCGAACTCTGGATGGCCTCCCGCTATGATGTCTTTCTCAGTGCTGAAACCCTGCTGCTGGCCACGACCGGGACGAGTGTCTTCAGCCTCCCACCTGATTTTGAGGCGGAGACCAGTCTGCGCGTGTATGACAGCACCGCTCGTGGACGGGCACAAGACGGCCGGCCCGCAGCCATCATCCTGCAAGCCTCCGACTCCACAGGGGACAACGGCTATGTGGGCCAGTATATCTTTACGGTGGCAGGAGGAGGTCCGCAGCAATATCGGCAAATCACGAACTATGTCGCCGCGACCAAGGTGGCCAGCGTCACGACGGTCTGGGCGATCCAACCGAACCTGACGACGGATTATCTCATCGGCCAGCGATGGAGCCGTCTGGATCGCACCGAGGATTGGCGGAGTTTTGCCCGCGTCGGCATCCCGATCTCCTACCGGATTGTCGGGTCTCAGATGTCGGTGTGGCCACCTCCTGATAAGACGTACCCGATCCTGATGGTCTACAGCCCCAACTTGATGATGCTGGACGAAGACGGCACCACGTTTCTGGCCTGGCTCAAAACGCGCCTCGCCCTCGTGAAGCAGGGCATTAAAGTCCAGACCATGTGGCTCTACGACGACGACCGGTATGACCAACAACATCAACTGTGGGAGCAGATGAAGGCGCGCTACGCGGCGGAGAATTGTGTCTATGACCAAGCTGACGGATCACGCTAAAGGGGGCCGTATGACCTGGCCGCACCGCGCCGCACGTCTGACGCCCCATCAGACGTGTGCGGCGGCACGGACCGTGGAGTGCGTCCCCCTCCTTGGGAGGGGCGATGCGAGATAGTGAGTTTGCCTCGACGTTAAGCCACTATGTGGGACAGGCGCAGTATGCGGCCAGCCTGGATCCCGCCGGGATGGTCCCCACAGGACAACTCGGCACCGGCGTCACCACGACCGCGACCTTTCTCCGGGGGGATCGGACGTGGAGCGCCGTGGGGACCGTACGCGTGGGGGCGCGCGTCACCATGACGCCCTATACCGTCTCTTCGCTGGCCACCGTCTCCCATGGGCTGACCGTCACCCCGACGAATAGCTGGTCGTATTTACAGTGTTCAATCAGTGAACACGGCTACAGCGTGGGAGAGCGTGTGGATCATGGCAACATCGATAACAACGGGGTCCTGACGGGATGGGTGGTCGTGCAGGGGGCCACCCTCACCGCCATCTATACCGGATCGGGCACGCCCTATGTGGTCAATAAGAACGCCCTCGGCGCGATGGTGCAAGTCACGGCGGCGAATTGGATGGTCAGTGCCGTGTCCACGGTGGAAGGCTAATGCTGAGAAACCGTATTCCCGATGACGTGGCCAAGTGGGCGGATGTCCTGTCCGGCGTCAACCTGCGTGATTCCCTAGAGGATCTCAAGGCCGGGTCGGCCGAGCTGATGCAGAATTGTTATTATGACGGCGGCCTGCGGAAGCGGTTTGGCTCGACGATTCTGACCACGACCACCTTGGGGGCCTTTCGTGGACGCGGGGGCCATCGGGTCTATCCACAAACGGCCTCGAAGTTCCGACTCATCGCCTGGCATACCAACCTCGCCGTCGTCTCCGATACGGGACTCGTGACGACGGTCACCAACAGTCTCACCAGTGATCAAGACGTGCATTTTGAGACCTGGAGCATTACCGATCGGACGTATGTGAGCAATAAGTCGAATGTCCTGTGCCAGATCTCGCCGACGCAGACGTTCAGTTCGGTGACGGGCGTGAACATTCCCGCCTCGCCCACGATGACGGTCGCGTTTCTCGACCGGTTGTTTGCCATTCAGGGGGATGCCGTCTATTCCACGAATCCGCGCGTGGACTCGGTGTGGTCTCCCAATACCTCGACCTGGGCCACCTATCGCCCTGTCGGGGGGAATGGCGTGCCGACGGCCATCCACCGGCACAGTATGACCGGCCAACAAGGCGACCCGAAGGCGCAACTGTTGATCTTTCAAAGCGGGTCGATTACCTCGTTGACCGGGTTGGACTTTGGCAGTGACGTGACCCTCTCGACGCCCCCCACCACCTGGGACGCGAATCTGCTCTTGCTCTCCTCGAACATCGGGACCAGTTCGCCCTATTCGATTGTGACGGTGCCGGGCCTCGGCACCTTCTGGTTTACGCAGGATTTGAACGTGGCCTACCTCAGCTTTAATCAAAACACCCCGCAGTATGTGGCGGATATGCTGTTTTCCAATCGCAGCACCATCCCTGGGGTCAACAACATCGTCCTGGCCCAGATTGGCCAAGTGCGGATGGTGTATCACGACCGGAAACTCAAGTTGTTTCTGCCGGTGCCCATCCAGGACGCCGAGTTCGAAATCGTGCAATATTGGTTGGATATCCGCCTCCTACAAGAGGGCCTGGGCAAGTCAGCACTCCTCGCGGAAATGCCGTCGTGGAGTGGTCCGCATCGCGGGCAATCGGTCTCGGCGCTCTGGATTGAATCGCAAGCGGGTGACCGTGACGCCTTCTATGCGTTGGAAGGGGGTTCCACCCACGGGCTGTTTGTCTATACCATGAACGATACGACCACGTTCAAAGATGCCGTGGCCTTGACGACGACGGATGTGGCCAGCCAGTATCGGACGTTCTACCATGACATGGGGATGCCCACGTATCAGAAGTGGATTCCTGAAGTGCGGATTGATTTTGGAGGGGCCGGCGAACATGCCCTCGTGACCCTCGTCGATCTCCATGGAACCCATGTCGGTCCGTTCGCCCTCCTCAAGAATGATGGGTCGGCATTCAGTTCGAGTTATTACGGCACCGGGCTCTCGTATGGCGCGGGGACCTCGTATAATGGGTTTACGAGCGCACAGTTTATTGGGCATGTCACGGTGGAATCGCAAGGCGCCAGTTCGATGTTAGGAGATGCCATACAAGTGCAAGTCACACACTCAGCCGGCAAGTTCGTGATCAACAATGTGATTCCCCAGGCGCAAATTCGCCGGACGCAACAGGTGGACTAAATGGGACAACTCAACGCCGCGAATACGTCCTATCCCAATATCCTCGATACGGCGACGGCGCTGATGGACGGGGTCGGCATCGATCAGATCGTCGCGCAACATCAGAATGGCCCGGCCAGCGCCATTCTCGCACTGGAAACCACACTCGGCGTGGTCCCCCAAGGCTCGGCGGCCGATGTCGGGACCCGCCTGAACGTCGCCCACAACCTCGCAGGCGCGGTGACCCTGGGCACCGCCGCGTCCACGGTCGGTCTCCTCGCGTTGACACGGGGCGGAGTCGGCCAAACGATCGCCAGCACCACGAACACCACCGACGGGTTTCTCCTGGGCTTTGCCAACGGGGTGTTGCAACCGCTGACCGTGACCAGTGGGACCGGCATCAGTGCCGTCTCCACCAGCGGCACCTGGACCATTAGCCAGTCCCCCAGCGGCACCCTGGTCGCAGGGACGAGCCTCACGATGAATCCCATCGTGTTCAGTAGTGCCGTGACCCAAGCCCACGCCCTCGCCACGACGCCGACCTTCGTCGATGCCAAGCTCCAATGCCTCACCGCTGAGAGAGGGTGGCTCGTGGGCGATGTGATTAAATGCGGGACGGTGATCACGGATTCGGCCTCGTCAATGGGACTCATCATCTCTGCCGATGTGACCACCACGCGCCTCACGATGGGCAACTCCCTGGCGATGCTGGACAAAGGCACGTTTGCCTCAGCCGCCTTCACGGCGGCCAACTGGAAAATCATCGTGACGCCCTATAAGGTCACGTAAGGAACCGGATGCGACACCCACACCTGCCAGCCGCCATCATGTGGAAGTATGGCGCCTATGTGAACGAATTGACGTGCCTGGACGGGGAGATCGAACAATGGCCCACGGAGACACTCGGGGCGATCCCGACGGACACGGAACAACAGCAATGCCTCGACGAGTATCAGGCGTGGCGCGCGACGCCCCCGCCTGAAACGCCCTTGGAACGGGCGATTACGCGGGCCGTCAAAGACGTGACGGTGGGGCAGCCGCTGGCGGATGCGCTCCTCGCGATTCAAGAGGCCTTGCGGACACGATGATGATCCGTCCCGCCACGGCCCCTGATCTTCTGCAGGTGTATGAGCTGCTCGAAGCGCTCCGGCAAGAATCCATTTGGGGGACGATTCCGGTCAGTCCGGTGCAAGCGTATGTGCATGCCAAGCTCCTGACCATCCTGCACGATCCGATGTGTCATCTGAGCGTGGCCGTGGGGGACGAGGCGGTGATCGGGGTCTGTGGGGTGGAGCTGTGTACGCACCGGTTTCTGCCTGGCTTGCTCTATCTGGCCGAATGGGCGTTGTACGTCCTCCCTCGGTATCGGAATTATGGGGTGGGCAAAGTCCTCTGGCACGACGCCCTGCGGTGGGGACAGGCCCAGGGAGCCTACGGCGCCTGTTATGGGCGCATTACCGTCCAGACCGGGCGCAAATGTGTGGAGGAGATCATGTGGCGGGTCTTTGCGGAGGCGCCGGTGCATGGCTAGCTTTGGCAAGGAGCAGTCCCACTCGACGGACTCCACTACCAGTGCGGCGTCCACGGCGTTGCAACGAGGAGATAAGAATGTCCTCTCTGGGTTTCTCTATCCCCAAATCCAGGATTTTGGCGCCTACCTCCAACAGCAACTGGAGACCCCCTTTCAACTGCCGACCCTCAATCGTGCGGGGATGTTTGACACACAGAATACGGCCATCGATCAATTACTCAGGAATGCCACCAGCACGGCGTCGAGTGGGTTGGCACAACGAGGGTTCCTAAATGCCAATGCCACGCCGTTAACGGCCCAGATGGGCGTCCAATCGTTTCTCCCGCAGTATCTGGCACAAGTGGGCGCTAACGTGGAACAACAAGCCACGATCCCTGAACAGGTCCGGTCGCAACGGCTGGGGGATGTGCAGAACGCCTTTCAGCAATTGATTGCCTTGCTCGGTGGACAATCGTCCACGGTCTCCAATGGATCCAGTCGCAGTAGTGGAGGGTCTGGTGGCCTCTCCTCGGCCATCTTACAACTGTAGCGATGCTGGAATATCTCGACATCTCCCTGTTCGTCTTGTTCGGCGTGTCCTTTGGGAGTAGTGGGGGGTCCGGCCAATCCCAACAAACCCAAACGCAGAGCAGTGGCCTCGACCCCGCCTTTTCACGGCAATTGTCGGCGTTTATCCAGCCGGCGTTGCGCAACCTGTACACGTATGCGGCAGGCCACCTCCTGCCACAACCACGCCTGATGCCGGCCTTTGACACCTCCGGCGCGCGCGTGATCAACTCGCTGACCGGTCAAGATAGGGGCAGTACTGCCGATACGTCGTTGAGCGTGTATGGCGACCCGACCTATGGCTCGTTCGTGCCCGATCCCAACAGCCCCGTGACCCCCGCCCACACCTTTCAGTTGCCCTCCGTGGACGCGAACGGCCTGTATGGGGCCCAAACCGGCGCCGTGGACGACTTGTTATCACGTGCCTATGCGAACCTCGACACGACGGGGTCCGGCAACAGCGTCGTGCGCCAGGCGTTGCCGTCGTTGATGTCCATGATTGGGGCCCAAACAGCCAATCAAGTGACGATCCCTGAGACGGTTCGGCAACGGCGCGTGGCGGACCTCAACGCCGTCCTCCAACTCTCGAACGCGGCGCTCGGTTCACAGTCGGCGGGCAGTGGGTTCAACACCAGAGCCAGTAACCAGTTTAATGCGTCGTTGTTCGGTGGGTCGGGCGGCAACACGGGTCCTGATCAAGAGGGTCCCAGCCGGGCGCTCCAGTATCTCCAGAGCTTTAGCAAAGAGTAGGGGACCATGGCACACACCACGGAACATGCCATACTCGAACAGTTGGGGCAACAGTTGTCTCCCGGTTCGCCGGGGGAGACCCCGGCCTCCTTACCGGATCCCGTTGGCAGGTCGGACGCGCAAGACCCGTTGCAAAATCGCTTTTTGCAGGCCATCTTCGGACCACTCCCCAAGCAATTCTCGCCCCAACAGTATGCCAAAGACAATTATGGCGTGGACCTCAGCAAGATGGAGTTGTCGTCGCCGGGCATGTACCGGATACGTCGGTTGATGGGGCTGACGGAGCAAGAGGATCAATATCGGTATCTGTTACCGATCATTGCCGAGGAACACAAAAAGGCGGTGGCGCAGTATCGGTCGGCCCTGATCAAGCAGGCGGAAACGACCCCGCTCGGCGCGTTGTTGCAAGCGGGCACCCCGGGGATTCCCGGATCCGCACCGAGTCTGCACGGGCCCGGCCCCGGCACCACCATCACCTCAAGCCGGAGGCCGCTCATGGACACCCCTCAGATGGGGCAGGTCTCTGGGTTTGCCGAAGATCCGAGGGGGGCCACGACGTTTCCGTATGAGAATCTCATACTCGATACACTCCAACCACCGACCATCAACTATGCCTTTGGGGCCGACACGCCCATCGGGGACCCTCGTGATCAGGACCACCTCCCCCCATCGACCACCTCCCCTCTGGACCCCCGGATACGTCCCCCCGTCCCCGACATTCCGGCTCAACCGGGCACGTATCTGGGCGTCCCTCAAAACGACGCCATGATGACAGCCTTGACGAACGCGGCGAGGCTCGGCGCACGGATCACCTCACCAGAACTCCATGCCACAGCCCTGTCACACCAGGCGGCGTCCCCTGAACTGGTCGCGGCCCTGGACCTGCCGCCGGAGACGCGGATGTCGGTCAAAGAAGCCGAATTCGTGTCCAAAGCCAAAGAGGCGCAATCCAAGGTGAACCCCTATGCGGGATTGCCCATTGAGATCATGGCCTATCTGTCCGGTGGCAACCCCGGTCGCCAACGACTGGAGAATACCCCTGAGAATGTGGGGGCGGCAGTGGCACACCTCAGACAGGAGCATGGGAGGACGAAACTGCAAGAGGCGCGCAACCAGGCGGAGATGGCCGTCGGCACCCAGACGCAAAACGCCGCAGCGCGCCAGTTTGGCTATCCCCTCTTGTCCGACGTGCCCACCGCCGAGGTCCCTGCGGTCTTACGCCTGGCCCAGAAGCTCGGCCACATCGACACCCCCTATGCGAATTTATCGACGGATGTGGCCTCCTATCTGAAAGGGGCCAACCCGGAGAAAAAAGAACTGGAGATTACCCCTGAGAATATCGCTGCGGCCTTCGATGCGGTCCAACAACAGCGCAGCGACAGGAAAGAAGAAGACGCCCGCAACGTCGCACGCGCGCACGTCGGCACCCAGACGCAAAACGCCGCGGCGCTCCAGCATGGCTATGCCTCGTTCGCCGACGTGCCCACCGCCGAGGTCCCTGCGGTCTTAGCGGATGCCAAGAGACTCTCCACCCCCATGTCCTCAATGGAGCCGGTGAAACCAGAGCATGCACATCTCCATGGACAGGCGTATCTCGACACGTTAGACCCGGGGTTGCAAAACATCGTAAGGGCGTTGCACACCTATGACATGCCCATTACCACACTCAGCGCCAGGGCCGGTGAACGCAAACACGCCATGGAACATACCTTGCAAGCCTATCCCGACTTCTCGATCCCGAAGTATGGGATCCGGTACGCCGTGACAAAGGACTTTACCAGCGGGCCAATAGCCGCCAACATCGTGACCATTGACCAAGCGATCAATCATATCGGGACGCTGGTGGAATTAGGGCACGGCCTGCAAAATAAGGACGTACGCGCCTTCAATGCCGTCGTCAACGAGGTCAAGACCGCCACGGGCAACCCCAGCGTCAATAATTATCAAACGGCGATGCAGGCCGTCGCCACAGAATTGATGCGCACGTTCCGCCAAGTGCAGGGATCGGAAAAAGAAGTGGCCGCGTGGGAGAAACGCTTGTCGGTCGATAATTCGCTCCCCATCATTCAGGGCGCTGCGGGGGTCGCGGTCAAATTGCTGGGGGGGCGCATCAATGCGATCAACACACGATGGAACAACGGCATGGAGGTGACGACCGGCTATCCAAACGTGTTGTCGCCACAGGCATTAGAGGTGTTGAAGACGCTGGGGGTGTCCCGCAAATCGATCGGCATCACGGGCCCCGCGCCCTCAGACGCGGACTATTTGCAACACCTCTTGCTAGAAGAAAAGGATAAATTGGGGATGGGTCGGTAATGGCCACCGTCGCTGACATCGATGCCGTCATTGCGTCTGATCCTGACGTGCAAGACGCCATTCGACGCCGTGACGCCCCCACCGTCCGACGCTTAGCGGAGGCCATGTACCGCCGTGCCGGCGTGACCACCCCCCCGACGGGTGGACCGGAGGAAGGGCTGCAATCCACCGTCGGCGCGCCCGTCAATCCTGAGCTGAATCCAGGTGCGCTCCGCGCGTCCCCGCGCTTGCATCCCCTCCTTGGGCTGATAGACAAAGTCAGTCCCGGCACGGGGGGCCGCATTCAGGATGTGATAACGCGCGAAGCCCTGCCGATGGCCGGTATGCTGGTTGGGGGCGCGCCATCGATGGCGGGACGGATCCTGTCACCTGTTGTGAGAATGGCGGGCGAAGCGATCGGGGCCGGCGCGGGTCGCGCGGCCAATCAGGGTCTGGGCATTGAACCGCCGAGTCTCAGCACCATCGCGGCGTCCGCCATCACCCCGCCTGTGGTGCGGGCAGG
>Ga0315273_10002579_pt1 | contig 21490 bp, 17 predicted proteins | sample YL17G02_0_MG_FD_205753 | JGI IMG/M metagenome (GOLD analysis project Ga0315273, IMG submission 205753) | Sediment microbial communities from Yellowstone Lake, YNP, Wyoming, USA - YL17G02_0 | ecosystem: Environmental > Aquatic > Freshwater > Lake > Sediment | place: USA: Wyoming | collected... | reverse complement strand
CGCAGTATGCAACGGGCAAGCGTGCTTGGAGCATCCGGCCTCATCTTCAGTGTTGGAAAGCAGGACAGAGGGCCTTCGGGCAGGATTCTCTAGAGGATTTCCTCGTCCTCTACCACGAACTCCGGCGTTACTGGCAGGTCTTTCGAGGCAAGAAAGCCAGGCGCTGGCCTCCTGAGGAAGCATTCACCCGCCTTAGAGCAATCGACCCGGCGTTCCACTGGAGGAGGGTGTCAGAACTCGGTGACCAGGATGCCTCCGGGTTATACGTCCTTCTACATGGGCTCTCAGAGCTGAAAGTCACGACGAGTGGGCCATCAGTTGTTGCTTTATCGAAGTTCCTCCACTTCAGGAACCCACGGTGCTTCGTAATCGTTGATCGTGACGTGATGTACAACTGGGTCTTTCGTCATTCCTGGCTGGCCGACGAGATCAGGCGCGTGGGAAACAGGGTGGCTCACCTGCTCCCGAGTTCCGCCGGTTTCCACGCCTCAGGCTCGTGTGGCCTTCAGGATTATGTTGCCGTTCTCTTGTGGGCGGGTGAGCTGGCGCGTCGCTATCCTCAGATCACAGCCGAGTTCGCGCGCTACGTCCGCCACCATGCGGGCGAGGAGGGTGTCCCTCCGGATTTGGATCAGTTCGAAGCCCCTGCGATTGAGTGGTTTCTTGAGGGCCTCGTCGAGATACCCCCGGCTGGCGTCACTTCTCCCTAACATGGGCCCAACCAGGGATTGCGGCCCGGACGTTGGACCACAACTGCTTGACGCACTTACCTCTCTTCCATCTACTTTACCCGCACCGTGCAGGGCATGGGGGCGCCGGGCTTGTCGGTGAGGCGGACGACGCCGAACCAGCGGGGGCTCCAGGGATAGCCGTCGTCCGACCAGGACAGGTTGGTCACCTTGCCGTCGGGGCCGGTGTGTGCCCACCCGATGGAGAGGCCCAGATCGCCCGAGGAGGGCCAGTCCTTCGACTCGAGCACTCCATAGGGGATCAGCATCTCGCCCGTGACCCGGTCGCCCTGGGTCTTCCAGGCGGCAGCGATGGGGGCGGGCGGGGACGTGTCGCCGAGGTCGAAGCCGATCTTGCCCCAGGTGCCGAGGACGCCGTGAACCCAATAGGTGCGGCCGGGCGTGCCCAGGCGCTGCGGCGGGCGCGTGTCGAAGAGCAGGGTGAACTGGTCCTTGTCGAGCTTGCCCGTCGCGTCGAAGGCGAGCACGACGCCGCGCTGGGCGGCCTTGAAGGCCCACTTGAGGTAGCACTCGCCCTTGCTCGCGCGGTAGTCCTCGACGCCCCTGGGCGAGCGCGCCTGGCAGGGCTCGCCGACCGGCACCCACGCGTGGGCGGCCCACTCGTCGAGCTTGCCGTCGATCTCGGCCTCTCCCTTCAGGGCAGCCCCGTAGCGGACCCACGCCAGCTCGCCCGCAGCCCACAGCGCGTTGCCCCTGTCCATCATCCTGCACAGCGCGGGAGAGCGGCCCACGAGCGAGTCGACCGGAATGGCGACCTGCCAGTCGGCCGTCTCCTTCTTGCATTGGATCTTGAGGGTGGCCTTGTTCCCCTCGGCGACGAGCCGCTCGCGGACGAACGCGACGAACGGATCGAGCGGGCAGGTGGCCAAGTAGGGGCAGCTCCCTTCGCCATAGAAATCGACGACGGGAATCTGCGGAGTTCCCGGAGCGACGTAGCGGATGGCCGGGTACTTCGTCAGGTCTTCGGGCTTCTCGACCTTCGGCCAGGTGACGTCGAAGTCGATGCTCTCGGTGTGGGCGATGTTGTAGGGGATGGGCGAGGGAGGGACGACGGCCAGGGTGTCGTCGGGGAGCGGATAGACCTCGACGTGGCCTATGCGCCGGACGCCCGAGATGTTCCGCACGCGGACGTGGGCGACGATGGCGCCGCCGACCCACTCGCTGTAGCCCGCCACGTGGAGCGCAGGCAGCTCCTTCTGGCCGCAGATGGCCCGGAGGGCCGCGCGCGCGATGGCCAGGTTGCCGAGCGCGTTGGGGTAGAGCGTGTCGCCCTTGCCGCTGGTCTCCAGCAGGCTCCTCATCTGCTGGTGCGACCCGGGCGGGAAGAGGGGCCACATCGCGCGGACGGACTCCTCCATCGACTTCCCGCCCCGCCCCCAAATGGCGCGGAACGAGTCGGCCACGCCGACGCCCAGGTCGGCGGCGAGCGGGCGGAGGGCTTCGGCAAAGGCCAGCGTGCGGAGGGCGAACTCGGGAGGATGGCTCCCGGGCGTCCGCGCGGCCGCCTCCACGGGCACGTCGATGTCCGGCGTCGGCTGGAGGAACACCGTATCGGCGTTGCACTCCTTCGCCAGGCGCTCGGCGATCGTGCGGCAGGCCGCGACGTAGCCGTCGAGCGGCGCGAATTGCGCCTGGTCCGCCCGGCCGTACATCAGCAGGCCCAGGTCGGGCTTCTTCGGCAGGACGTCGTCCTGGAAGCGCCGCACGGCCGTATCGACCGTTCGCCCGAAGAACGAGCGGTCCTCGAACGTGATCTTCGCGTTGCCCGTCACCCGTTTGAGAAGCATGCCCAGGATGATCTGGTAGTCCGAGGCATCGGTCTCGGTGTCGTTCATGGACACGATCGTATACTTGTCGCCCACGAGGAGTTTGCGGCCTGTCCGCGGCAGGGCCGTGACCAGTCCCACGAAGTCGGTCAACGGCGGCGGCGGCTCGATGGCCAGGAACCGGTACTCCGTCGGAACGCCCTCGACGGCCACGATGTGGATCCCCTCGGCGAGCGGCGTCACCTCGAGGCGCCCCCCAGCCGCGGACAGCGTCTCCTCTTTCGTCGGGCCCCAGCCGGTCGCCGTCAGCGTGCGGATCTTGCACTTCACCTTCCCGATGGCCATCGGGACTCGCAGGGCAGCCTTCTCCGTCGTGAAGACGTAGGGGCTCTCGAGCACCTGCCCGCCCACGGTGCCCGCCAGCGCGCGGCCCGCGTGCAACGCTCCCACACCGTGAAGAATGAAGAGGTTAACCGCGAAAAACGCGAAACAACGCGAAAAAAGACGAGAAACATCGGACCGGATAAGCAGGACGGACACGGTGAGCGGCAGGCGAACTTCCCCGGTTTCCATCCCGCGAATCTTGTTCATCCTGTCCAGACCCTTCTTGGCTTCTTCTTTCGCGTCGTTTCGCGTTTTTCGTGGTTGGCCCTCTTCGGCTTCTCTTCGGCTTCGGGTTCCGCAACCTGGAACCCGAAACCCGGCACCGCCCATTCCCAGGCGCTCATCATTCTTCCCGCCACACCTTCGCCGCGCCTCCCGCCACGCAGAGGCTCTCGATCCTCAGCTCCTGCTCTTCATCGCCCGCGAAGAGCGGCTCGACCTCGAGCGTGTGATCGGCCTTCGGATCGAGACCCTCGGCGATGACCTGGGTCAGGTGGACGTTGCCGCCGAACTGCTTCGAGGAGGCATCGAACGAGTCGAGCACTTTCGGCGGCTGGCCTTCCTTGTGCTCGACGATCTTGCCATCGAGCCAGACGCGGTAGCGGCACGACTTCGGCGTCTTCTCGCCGAAGAGCAGCGCCATCGAGCCGTTGAAACGGACACGGAGCCGCTCGACCTTTTGCGGCGCAGTCGACTCTTTCTTAGTCGCCGGATCGACCGCTTTGCTGCGGTTGGCGGCGATCACCACGTCGTCGAGCCAGCGCGACATCAGGGCGTCGTACCAGGCAGAGGTCAGGTTGGGCGAGCCGACCCGCCAGCCTGCGGGCAGTTTCCCGAGCGTTGAGAGCCGCACCCGCGCGCTCGTCATGTACGTGTCCGCGTGAAGCATCTTCGGCGGGGCGGAGCAGACGCGCTTCTTCTCGACGCCATCCAGGAAGGCGCCCCACGCGGCGTTGGCGAACATCCAGTAACCGCTGTCCCCTGGGTGGACACCGTCCGTCGGCCAGATCTCCGGGATCGCCATCGTGCCTTCCTTGACGCGCCGCTGGCCGAGGGTGATGGCGTCGCCGACGGGCACGTTGTACGCGTCGGCGATCCGCAGGTGGGCGTCCCGCCGCTTCATCCCGTTCGTGTTCCCCTGCGCCACGTTCCACTGGAACGGGAAGATGACCATCACCACGGGCGCCTTTGCCTCCGCGACCAGCCGACGAACGATGGCCTCGTAGGAGGCCAGGGTCTCTGGGGTATCCGAATAGATGTCGTCATTCGCTGAGAAGTCGAGGAACACGAGGTCGGGTTTTCGCCTGAGCACATCTCGCTCGAGCCGGAACACGCCGAGTTGCGACCCCGTGCCGCCGATCGCCGCGTCATAGAACCTGAACCGCGCCCTCGGATACCGCTCTTCCAGCCGCCTGGCGATGACCCCGCGATAGGACGTGAGGTTCGGGTCCGTCGCATTCGCACCCCAGGTGAGCGAGGCCCCAAAGAACACTACGTCCAGGAACCCGCCGGCGGAAGCACAGTGATCGAAGTCGCCGCAGCTCGCGGTTCTTGTGACGGATTCCAGCCACGGAACGGGAAGGACCTTCATGGATCGCAACACGGCATCACGGACCTTGGGGTCTGCCAGGATCTCCTGGAGTTCAGCGTCCGTCTTTGGGGCACCTGAGTATGTCAGCTCATCCTTCACCGCGCTGGCGTCGTCCTGCCGGGCCAGTCGGTCGCGGTCCGACGTGCAGGACGAGAGGACGAGCAGACACGCCAGCAGGAACAGCCAGCCTACCGACGAAAGCCGCACGGTCAATCTCCTGTGAAGCGCAGGGCGACAGGTCATGCCGCCGGCGCGGCGTCTCTGCCCCACGGCCTAAGCCTTCCAGCTATCCATAGCATACCGGACTCTCTGGACTTTACAAGCGCGGAAATTCCGATGGGCCCCTCCTGTGGAAGGTTCCGTGCGCCGGGGGCTATTCGCAGGGTTCTTGCTCCGGGCCTTCTCGTAATCGTAATCCTAATCGTAATCGATCTTCGCGGTTCGGAGGCCAGCGAAGAAGGGAAGAAGGATCGATTACGATTACGAGCGCAGACGGCTTTCAGCGTCACTCCCGGCGCAGTGCCCGGATGGGGTCGACGCGGGCGGCGCGGAGCGCGGGGTAGACGCCGGCCAGAACGCTGATCGCCGCGGCGAACACCACGGTGGCCCCGAGCAGCCAGAACGGGAAGGCGAAGACGTTGAGATGGGCGCTGACGCCGTGGGTGCGGGCGTAGGCGTTGACGGCGATCTCGAGGAGCCAACACATGGCGCGGCCGAGCAGCAGCCCCCCCAGCGCGCCCAGCAGCCCAATGATGCCCGCCTCGGTGAGAAACAGCACCATCAGGTCGCCGTCGGAGGCGCCGATGGCCTTGCAGATGCCGATCTCCTGGTAGCGCTCGAGGACGGAGATGAGCAGCGTGTTGATGATCCCCAGCCCCGCCACGATCAGGGCGACGGTGCCGACGGCGGCGAGCAGGACGTCGATGAAGATGAAGAAGGTCTGCATCTCTTCGAGGCGGCTGAGCAGGGTGCGGGTGGTGAACCCCATGGCCTGGATCGCCTTGTCGACGGGGGCCACGTCGGTGTGGCGTCGGACGCGGACCATGGCTTCGGCGTAGCCGGCCTTCGCGGGGTCGAGTCCGAGCCTCAGGCGGTCGAGGGCCGGCTCGGAGCGGACGGCTGGGATCTGCCGCATGAGGTCGACGGGCAGGAGGATGGCGTGGCTCATGCGCTCCGCCACGAGGGTGGGGAGGTCGTAGACGCCGACGACGGTGACGGCGAGGTCCTTGCGCTCGAAGGTGAAGATCTTCGCCTCGCCCGCCGACAGGCCCGAGGCCGCGACGGTGACGGTCGCGCCGATGGCAGCCTTCGGGGAGTCGAATCCCAGCTCGCGGGTGACCTGCCTGCCGAGGATGGCCTCGGGCGCCGTGCCGGGGCTGAAGTAGTCTCCCGCGACGAGCATGTCGCCCGCGGTGCCCGGGAGCGGCACGTCGCGCGGGAGGCCGAGGGCGAGGGCCTTCGCGGACTTGGCGCCGCGCGTGAGCCGGATGTCGCGGATGCGGAAGTCGGGATAGGCGACTTCGACGCCCGGGAGCCCCTCCATGCGCGCCAGCGCGGCGTCGTCGAGCACCGGCCCGGCGGCCGAGCCGTCGGCCTTCTTGGACATCACGCGGATCACGTTCATCAGCCCGAGCGCCCGGAACGGGGTCTCCGCCTGCTGCTGAATGCCCAGGGCGAAGGCGACCATGGCGACGAGCGCGGCGCTGGCGATCATGACGCCGAGCGTCGTCAGGCCGACGCGAACGGGCGTGCGGCGCAGCCCCCCCAGCGCGAGAAGGATGATTCTCAGGGTCCTCATTCCGGCCCGGCTCCTTCGCCCTGCTCTTGTGCCACGGTCGGCTTGTCCGACCGTGCAGGGTCTCCCGTCTCCGCACGGCTGGGCAAGCCAGCCGTGGCACTGAGCCGGTGTTCATCGGCCAGGCGGCCGTCGCGCAGGTGGACGACGCGGTCGGCGATGCGGGAGGCCGTCTCCTGATCGTGGGTGACCATGACCACGGTGGTGCCCAAGTCGCCATGGATCTGCCGGATGAGCGAGACGACCTCCTCGGCGGTGGCGCGGTCGAGATTGCCGGTGGGCTCGTCGGCGAGGAGCAAGGGGGGCGCGTGGACGATGGCCCGTGCCAGGGCGACCCGTTGCTGCTCGCCGCCGCTGAGCTGGCTGGGCCGGTGCCGCGCGCGGTGTTCCAACCCCACACGGCGGAGCGCCTCGTCCGCACGGCGCCGCCGCTCGTCCCCGAACGTGCCCTGGAACGTGAGCGCCAGGGCGATGTTCTCCTCCGCCGTCAGGCTCGGGACGAGGTAGTACGACTGGAAGACGAACCCGACCACGGTCCGGCGGTAGACGGTTCGCTCGTACGACGTGAAGCTGGCGAGATCGCGTCCGTTGACGAGCACGCTGCCTGCGGTCGGCGTGTCGAGGCCGCCCAGGAGGTGCAGGAGCGTGGACTTGCCCGAGCCGCTGACCCCGAGGACCGCGAGGAACTCGCCCCGCCGCACGTCGAGGTCGAGGTCCGCGAGCGCGCGGACGACGGACGGCCCGACGCGGTACTCGCGGGTGAGGCCGCGCGTCTCGATGAACTTGTCGTGGCTCTCTGCACTACACATGGCCGGAATCTTCTTTTCCGCAAAGAAAAAGAAGGGGAGATCGGCAAGGGAATGGGAGAAGAGAAGATGGATGGAGGGTTGAGACCCAAGAGGCCGACGGTCCTCCAGGCAGTTTCCTGGCCTCAACCCTCATGCCCTTCTGTCTTTTCTTATTCCCTTGCCCCCCATTCCCTTGTCCGCCGTACGGCGGATTGCGGCCCCGCCGCGATGGGGGACTCATGGGCAATGACTGTATGTCTTCATGAAGCTACGTGCCCTCGACGATGCGGATTTCCTCGTCGGTCAGGCCATAGAGTTCGTAGACCAGTCGGTCGATCTGCCCGTCGGTCGCGTCGATCTGCCGCTTCAAGGCCGCTTGGTCGTGAGGCGTCCTGGCGGCTGGGAACTGGCTGTGCAGTGCCCGCATCCGCTCGACGAGTTCCACCAGGCGCCTGTGGCGTTGCCTGTCCGCCGGGTCCGAAAAGTCGACCAGGCGGATCGGAAGCTGCGACAGGAATTGGCGGTTCGCGGAGCGCCATCCGCCGCGAAACGGTGCGCTCACAAAGGGAAAGTACCAGGCCAGCAACCGCGAATTCAGAAGCCCGAGGAGGTACGGCAGCCCCTGCTCCTCGTGATCGGCTTTCAGGGTGATGCCTCCGACATCCACGTTGTCTAGGAAGTGGCTACCGTCCGCGTCGAGAGCCGCGTGGAGGCGTTCCACGAGTCTTGGGACGCAGATCTTCGGATCGGACTGCCTCGCCAGGTTCTTGGGGTAGATGTAGCCGTACCACCGCGGGCCTTTGCCCTTGCCCCTCTCGCGGCGCTCGAGTTGGGTCTTGTTCTGAACCAGGTACCTGGCCGTCCGCGGGTGCGCCGTTGCGATGGCCTCAAAGGGCAGGATCTCGGCCAGGCCCTCGGTGACCCGGTAGGGGAATAGGACGTACTGGCGTTCCGGCAGAGAGCAGTACCGGCGCACGTCGGTGCCGCTGACCAGCGGTTGAAGCAGGCCCTTCTCGAAAGCCCAGTTGGCCTCCATCGCCCTGGATCGCACCGTGAGGAGATGGCGGGTCTCCTTGACCTTCTCCAGGATGAAGACGTCGTCTGCACTGGTCTGTATGCCCACGTAGATGTCGGCGACCTGGCCCAGCTTCGTGGGCATCTGGCTCAAGCGCTTGAAGAGGCGGGCCGCATCCCCAACCACGAAGTTCCATTCCCCCTGGCCGATCGCCCCGGACCGCACGATGCCTTCCGTAGCCTTGCCGCTCTCGGTCCACGCATCGAGGTCCTCCACTCGAGCAAACCGGATGCGGCTCGCACCCGCCTTGTCGAGGAAGAGAAGGCAGGTGTAGGTTGTGGCGCCCGGGAAGACTTGGTTTGCGCCGAAATGCACGACGTGGGCCAGATGTCGACCGGCTGCGATGAGTTCCCGCAAGGGGCCACCGTACTGAGAGTTGAAAAACTTGTTGGGCACGATGCAGCCCCAAAGCCCCCGGCCGTTCAGAAGGCTGAGGCCCTTCTCGACGAAGAGCACGGACACATCGTAGTTTCCGTGGCCGGCAGACCGGTAGTGCCTCTTGTAGTAGGCCATCTCGGCCGGGGGCCGGAACTCGCTGAGCGTCTGGATCCGGACGTAGGGCGGATTCCCGATGACGGCGTCGAAGCCCCCGGCGGCCATGATCTCGGGGAATTCGTCCTGCCACTCGAAGGGGTTGGCCCGGACGATCTCCTCGCGGTCGAAGAGACCCATCTGATGGTTGTTGTACAGGTCCCGCCCGACAAGGGAATTGCCGCACTTGATGTTGCCGGCCAGGTCGGGGAGGGCGCGCTCTTGGAATCGATCGAACTGGCGCTGGAGCAGCTCGCCCGATTGGCCTTCCAGCACCTTCAGGAGCAGCGAGAGCTTGGTGACCTCGACCGCCTGAGGGTCAATGTCAACGCCGTAGAGGTTGCTGAGCAGGATTCGCTTGCGCTCGGAGGTCGTCAGCCGCCAGTCGCCGCCGGGAGCCGCGCAGACGGCGGGCCGGCTCCCCCGGCTGTGCTTTTCCGGCTCGTGGGTGCGATACCAGTCGAGATGCCAGTCGAGGAGATGCTGGTAGGCGCCGAGGAGGAATGAGCCAGAGCCGCAGGCCGGGTCCAGGATGCGCAGCCGAGCGGCCTGCCGCGGCGTCTTCCCCGTCAGGAGCCTCCCCACCGTCTGCTTCACGATGTAGTCCACAATGTGGGTCGGCGTGTAGTAGACGCCGCCCGCCTTGCGAACCTCGGGCTTCTCTTCGACGACTGCGCGATGCCCGGCCGTGAGACGGATGACCTTGCCCAGGAACCGTTCGTAGACCTGGCCCAACATGTCGGCGGGGAGGACGGAGAACTCGTAGGGGCTCTCAGGATAGTAGATACGACGCAGGATGTCCTTGAGGATCCTGTCGTCCACCTCGAGGTTGGGGGTGAGTGTATCGGGAGCTTCTGGCCGTTCGGACTCCCGTTGGAAGTGGAAGAGGCCGGAATTGTACCGCGCGTCCGCGCGCTCGAACAGCTCGAAGAGGCGGCGGTAAACCCCCTCCACATTCAGGAGCGCCTGAAGGCGGCCATAGGGTTCCAGGCCCCGATCCTCGCAGATTCGGAGGAACACCGTGCGGTCAATGGTGGCCTGCACGGCAAAGTTCAGCTCGCCTTGGGAGAGGCCCGGGTTCCGAAGGGCCACGTTGCGCGCCAGGGCGTCGCGCCAGCTCTCGATCTCGGCGAGGAAGGCATCGTCTACCTCCGTCGTGCCCTTCAGCTCCTTGGACTTGGCGTAGCGGTCCAACGAGCCTTTCCATACGGCCTCGCAGGAGAAGACCGATGCGATCTCGTCCCAGCGGGTCAGGTAGTCATCGAGGGTGAGGAACCAGGTGCGGGCGACGGAGGGCCTGTCCGTCCTCCTGGGCATGACGCGTCGATCGTAGACCGCGAACTCCCGGAAATTGGTGAGAATGCCCAGTCGGACCTTCGCGGACCACGCGTAGCGGCGGAGCTGATAGGCAGGCTCCGCGGCCTCCCCGATGGGGATGGACGGGTTCTTGGCTTCGAGGAAGAACATGCGTGTGCCCCCGATCCGGAACGTGTAGTCGGGGGCCTTGGTCGCGCCGCCAACCGTCAGCGACTCCTCGTGGATCACGTACTTCAGCGATTCGGCGATTCCCCGCTCGTTGGCCACATCCCAGTCCAGGGTCTTGAAGAATGGCTCGATGAACTCTTGGCGAAGCTCGGCCTCCTTGTAGTGGCCGGACTCGTAGACACCGGCATTCTGGCGATACCGTTCGACGAGATCAACCACAATCGGAGGCGCGGGCATTGAAAGCCTCCCGGCTACAGTCAGCGAGTCATCACCGAGCGGTAGTATGCCGCCCCAAGAGACAGAAGTCAAGTCCGAGTGCAGGCCCTGGTATGGTGACGAATGCCAAACGCAGCAACTTGCTCCGCGTCACTCCGGGATGACCACCACGGTGGCCCTTTTCTCGGCGGCAAAGTATTCTCCGCGGGCCTTCTCCAAGTCCTCAGCCGTTATCCTGTCCATGGCCATGGAGAGCTGGGCGCCGTCCAGCCCGAGCTGGAGCCTTCTGCCCACAGAGAACGCCACGCTGTACGGCTCCGCCGAGGCGGGCGGGCCTACCATCCCGAGAAAAACCCCGTACATGGCCCTGGCGCTTTGAATCTCTGCTGGCCCGAGGGCCCTGCCCGCCCATTCGTCGATGAAGGCGTTCACCCTCGCAACGGCTTTCTCGGCGCTTTCCCCGGGCTGGAGCGGAACCGAGATGGTGAGGTTCTCCGGGTCATTGAGGACTGCGTAGTTCACCGGGAAATGGCCTGGCATCGCAGAGAGCTTCGCGCCCGACGAGGCGAGCCGCTGCACGAGAAGGAGAAACGCCGGGTAGCCCGCGTCGCTCGGCACAGGCGCCCTGAGCGAGACGGCGGCAAAGGGCTGCGCGCCAGGCTGAAGGGGCTTCACGCGGACCGTCGCCGGAGCGCCTGGAAGGGCGCTGGGGACACCCGCCGGGGTCTGGCAACGCTCCCCGGCCGGAATTCTCCCGAAGCACGCCTCCACCATGGGTTTCGCCGTGGACGGATCCCTTGACGCGCCAGCATGTTAGGGCGTCCGTTGTCGCCATAAGATTTCTTGGAGAATCGCTTTCCGCCCGCTTTGCACTCGCTCGGGCAGGCGGTCGGCCGCGGAGCGAGCCACTTGTCGGGTCGCCTTTCCATTGCAGAAACTCAACCGGATTGCACCCAGCCACGAATCCCGGCTTGACGGTGCTGCCCACGGTGCGCGATACTCACGGCGTCATAAGGGGCGACAGAGCATTCGTGGCGTCCACCTCACCCCTTGTTCTGTCGCCCCTTCGGGGCTCTAAGAATGATGGGGCCGTCGCGATCCGGCGGCTGAAGCCGCCGGCTAAATCCTGGCGTCCCTTCGGGACGAAGAAACGGCGTAGCCCCACGCCATCGACCTGTTGTCCTCTTTCTTGCGGACGGGTGTGCTAAGGAGTTCCAGCCACGGGCTGCTGCGGGCCTGCCCCGGTCTACAGCCAACGGAAGGGTACCGAGCCATGACGGTCATCAGCCAGGCCAACGAAAGCCACGTGCCGCAGATCGTCGAGCTGTGGAAAGAGCTGATGGACTTCCACGCGGAGCGCGACCCGCAGTTTGCCCCGGCCGAGGACGGCGCGGTCCATTTCGAGAAGTACCTGAGGGATCTGCTGGCGAAAGCGGAGTGGCGGGTCTTCGTCGCGCTGGATGGCGAGCGCGTCGTCGGCTACCTGATGGCCCAGGTGGCCAAGAGGCCGCCCGTGATCAAGCACAGGGACTTCGGCTTCATCTCGGACCTGGCGGTGGCGGCGTCGCATCGGCGTCGCGCGATCGGGCAGAAGCTCCTTCGTGCCGCCATCGCGTGGTTTTCCGAGCGAGGGCTTCGCCGCGTCGAGGCCCACGTCGCCGCCCGCAACGAAGTCGCCCGAGGCTTCTGGGCCGCCCAGGGCTTCGAGGACTGCCTGCACACGATGCGCCTCCGCCTCGCGGAGGAGCCCTGACTTGGATTGCGTTTGGAGTCCCGCCTTCAGGCGGTCCTCTCTTCTTCTTGTGCCACGGCTGGCTTGTCCAGCCGTGCTGCCCAGCCCCGCGTCGGACGGCACGGTCGGGCAAGCCGACCGTGGCACGGTGGAGTTCGTAGTGCGGGCTTCAGCCCGTCTCTTCTGCCCGTTCGGAAGCCTCGCCTTCTGAAGGAGCGACGCCATGAAACCCGCTCGCGGCCTCATCCTCGCCCTGGCCCTCTGCCCGCTCTCCCTGGCCTTCGCGGCCGACGCGCCCAAGGTGCTCTGGCAGACCACCCTCAAGGAGCGCCTCGGCCGTGCCTGGACGGGCGAGTTGGTCCATTTCGATCTCCCCGAGGGGCTGGCCCCCGAGCCTGCGCGCCATCGGCTGATCAGGGTCGACGAGAACGCCTCGACGGAGATCCCCCTCCAGGTCGCGCCGTCAGAGAAGGCACGGCGCGCTCTCTGGTGCGTCATAGACCTGCCGCCGTTCGCGGAGTGGACGCTCCGCCTCGAGGAAAGCCCTGCGTCGAAGGAGGAGGCCCCTCCGATAGTCCTCACCGAGAAGGGGGACCGTTGCCAACTGGACGCAGGGGCGCTGCGCGTCGAGGTGCCGCGGGATGTCGAGAAGCCGCTCGCCGAGACGCATGCCCCACCCCCGCTCCTGCGCTTCCAGAACGCCGGCGGCAGCCCGTGGATCGGTTCTGGGCGCTTCACGGGCACGGGGGCGCTCCGCTCGCTGAAGGCCCTATTCGATCTCGGCCCCGTCCGGGCCCATGCCTGGTACCTCTACCGGTTCGAAAAGGGGGCCTACGACGTTCGCCTCACGGTGGTCCGCGGCCAGCCGGAGGTCCTCTGGCTAGAGGGATTCGAATTCGAGGGCAACGCCGCCTTGCTGGAGCTGGACCTGTCCGCCGGCATCGAACTGGCGACGGGCGTGTGGGACTACTATCGGAGCAAGCATCCCTGGCGGAAGACGGGCCTGGGCGTCTCCAAAGCCTATCCTCTCGCCGCCGAAGGCGACGAGGTGACGACGTTCGAGCCGTGGATCCACTGGTGGATTGATGACATTTCGTCCTGGACCGAGCTGTGGGACAAAGACAGGAACTGGGCCCTCGGAATCTTCACGGGCAGCCCTTTGAGTTGGAACCCTGCCGACCGGGAGAGCTACAAGGCGTCAGCATTTCGCCTGACCGTAACGAAGGAGCACAAGGCGACGCTGAGCTTGCCGCTCCGCAAAGGCGTCCGAACCTGGGGCCTCTCGCTCGCGAAGCGGACGCCCGACGAGCGGATCGGGCCGAATACCCAGGTCGGCCCCGCCGACACGGCCCGCCGCCAGATCCGATTCGCGGAGAACCCGCTCAACCAGGTGAAGGACTATGTCCTCGAAGACGCGACGCCGCCCAATTCCTACCCGCTCTTCACGATCACGAAGGACGACCAGAAGAAGCTCCGGGAAGCGGCGGAGAAGGACTTCCCGTTCCTCCAGTCGGTGAAGGCCGCGATCACCTGGGCGAAGGCGGCGAAGCCGCTGGACGACCAGGACGGCTTCTGGCACATCGGCGTCCCGCCCGACAAGCGGCCGTGGCCTCCCCTCCCCCAGCGGGACGTCCTCGCCCGCGCGGCGCTCGCGGGCTACGCGGAACCGATCCAGACCCATCTGCGAGCGGCCGTGATGCGCGAGAGCCTGGGCTGCGTCGAGGCCATCCTCCGCCACGTCACCGGCCCCGGCATGGGCATCGCCCCGCACAATTGGATGTGCAGCGGCCCGACGGAGTACCTCTGGCCGCTCGTGGATATGGCCATGCCCTATCTGACCGAGAAGGAGCGCGAGGTGCTCCGCGCCCGCCTGCTCTTCCTCGCCTACACACTGGCGTCGGACAACTACTGGTCGCCGCGGCTCGGCCTCTCGGCGAACCCGAACATGACGACCCTCGTCTATGCGGAGCTGGCCTTCGACTCGTTCCTCTTCCCGAAGCACCCGATGGCCGAGGGTTGGCGGAAGGCGGCCGTGGACGAGATGTTCCACGAGGTGGAGACCTGGTCGGGGCCGAACGGCGGCTGGCTGGAGGCCCCCCACTATGCGACCGTCGCCCTCGACCACATCGTCGCCATCGGCTATGCGATGAAGAACCTCGGCCTCGGGGACCAGCTCATCGGCCACGAGCGCCTGAAGAAGGCCGTCGAGTGGCTCGCCAAGATCTCGACCCCGCCCGACCCCCGCTTCAAGAACCTCCGCCACTCGCCCCCTATCGGCAACACGTGGCTCTACGAGACGAGTTGCCTCTACAGCTACATGGCCAAGGTCTGGCGCGACCGCGACCCCGAGTACGCCAACGCGATGCGCTGGATGTGGGAGCAGCAGGGTTTCCCCCTTTACCCCGGGATTGGTGGCGCCTATCCGACGACCGACGGCTTCCGCGAGGTGCTCTTCGACCTCACGCCATCGACCCATCCGCCGAAGTGGACGAGCGAGGAGTTTCCCGGCAGCGGCGTCATGCTCCGCTCGGGGTTCCCGAGCGACCGCGAGACCCGCCTCTACCTCATCCAGGGCAGACTCCACGACCACTACGACGACGACCTGGGCAGCTTCGAGCTGTGGGGCAAAGGCCGCCCGCTCTGCGGCGATTTCGGCTACAACGGCTTCGATGCGGCCGAGCACCACAACCGGGTCGACCTCAACGGCGAAGGCAAGATCGCTGCCTTCTCGACCCAGCCCGCGGTGGATTTCCTCCACAACAAGCAGGGCGCCTGGGACCGCCTCATCCTCTTCGTGAAGAGCGAGGACCCGCTTGGCCCGAACTACTTCGTGGTGCGAGACATCGTGGCGAAGGACGCGCCGCGGGCGGGAAACTGGTGGCTCTGGCTGAACACGGACGAAGAAGCGAAGAGATCTCACGCGGAGGGAGCAGAGGAAGCAGAGGTCAGACACGCAGAGAAGAAGGGAGATATGGCCGGGGTGGAAGCCCGAAGCGGAACCCGGGTCAGCGTCAGAGGGCGGGAGGATGTGGATTTGGATCTCTGGTTCGCGCCGGCGGGGGCGCGGCTGCTGCCGGTCGAGGGAGATGTCGTGAAGACGACGCCGCTGAGCGTGAAGACGCACAGCGCCGGCCCGCCGAGCACCGACCAGCGCGGCCTCAAGCTCGTCCTCACCCCGGGCACGAGTCTGACGTGGCTGATGTACCCGCGCCTCCGCGACGAGAAGCCGCCGGCCATCTCGACCCTCGGCCGGGAGGACGCCCTGAAGATCGAGACCCCGGCGGGCACGGACTACGTCTTCCTCGCTCCCGCGCCCATCGAGTTCCGAGCGGGCGAGATCGAGTTCAAGGGCACGGCCGGCCTGATCCGCGTCCGCCCGGGCAAGGCCACCCTCGCCCTCCCCTGCCCCGGCACGCTCCGCTTCGGTCGCTTCGAGTTGGCATCCGATCTGCCGGCCGCCAAGACCTTCGACCGTTGACCACGGATCTGCGGAGGACGCCCACATGCGTTTTGACCTGAATTCGGACACGGACCTCGCCGTCCACGCCCTTTTCGACCCGGCCCTTCTTCTCAACGTCATCAACAATCCCGATCTGACGCAGATCGATGAGGACGCTCTGGAAGGCCGGGTCCGGCGCGGCGACGTCTTGCTCTACTCGAATGCTTGCGACGGGCGCGTGCAGTTCCGCTGTTTCCTGGACGAAGAGCCAGACGGCGGTCTGGCGGCGTTGGCATACGGGCGCAAGGACAATCTTCTGTTGCGGGTGCCCAGCGGGCGCCTCTTCGCCACCGGGATCGAGTACCCATGCCGGCCTGGGCAGCGACCGCTTACGCCGGCCGAGTTCGAGGCCCAGGCGGGCGCGATGGGCCAAGGCGTCGACCTTCTGCCCGGCAACTACGTGGTGGACGCGTTCGAGGTCGCCACGTGGCGCGTGCCCGCCGCCAATCAGTCCCCCTGGCCCGCTAAGCTGTTCCCGCTCGGGGCGGCGATCACCCTGCTCGGCACCGTGGTGGCGGCGACTTTCGTCCTCATCGGGCTGTTTTGCGGGAAGATGGCCTGGGCGGCCACCGGCCTTGTCGCCTGGGGCGTGGGCCTCATTGCTCTCTGGTTCAGCATCCTCCTGGTCACGGCGATCGTGGGCCACGTCCCGCGCCGGCGGGAGAAACGCGAGGCCGGGAGCGCGGGCCGGCCCGAGTTTGACGCCATCCTCGTCTTCCGCCGACTGCCGCCCGACTTCGACCCCTCCCCCCTGCGAGGCGGGCGCTTCGGAAGCGCTTATGAGGAGTCGTAAGACGTGCTTGCCTCCACGGAACCGGACGTCGAGCAACAACCTGCCGGCCCCGGACTTGAAGAACACAACGAAATCGATGTGTTGTGCTTGACATCACAGAAATGATGTGTATGATGGCGCTCAGAGAACCCGCGTTGGGCGGAGGAGATCGATGGGATCGCCTGGTGGTCGCATTCCGTGGTTCGACAAGAACGGGAACCTGCCGCCCGGGGTATACCACGTGACCCTGGAGGACATCGAGAAGCGTTTCACGTGGAACGCGAAACGGCTCTCCCTGTTCCGGAGCCTGAAGCGCGCCCTGGCGAACTTCGCGGCCGCGGGAGTCCGCCGGGTCTGGATCGATGGCAGCTTCGTGACGACGAAGCCAGAACCGAAGGATGTCGACGGGTGCTGGGACTATGATCCAGCGGTCGTGGACATGCGGAAGATCGATCCCGTTCTGCGCGGCTCGCCATATGGGCAGGGCGCGATGAAACGCAAGTACGGCATTGACTTCTTCATCGCGGGCACCCGATTGGTGGACAGGGTTGCGCATGAACTTCCTGTCGAGGAGTTCTTTCAGCGAATCGACGGCGGCGATCGCAAGGGAATCCTGGTGGTCGAGATAGGAGAACCAAGATGATCCTCCAGAACCGTCGGCAGTATGACTTCACCAGGAAACAGATAGCCAGATTGGAGAGAACCGTCGCCGCTGCGTCAAAGGCCAAGGACGAGATGGACCCTCTCGTCTACCAAGCCGCGGTCAACGGTTATCGCTCGCTCATTGCGGAACTCCGGAAGCAGCTTCGCGAGTACGAGTCCCTGGGACGCGCGAAGACGTTGCGCTTGGACTCGTTACGCGAGCTTCCCAGACTGCTGGTCCAGGCCCGAGTGGCGCGGGGGCTCACCCAAGCCCAACTCGCGGGAATGCTGGGGATCCACGCTCAGCAGATCCAGCGCTACGAAGAGACGGGCTACCGCTCCGCCAGCCTGAAGCGGGTGCTGGAAGTGATGGGGACACTAGGGATCGATTTCAAAGCGAGAGTTCCGCTGAGCCCATATCCGAATCCGCGCGAGCCGGTCCCCGCATCTGCGCGCCGTGCGGCGGATCTCGCCCCGACCCTCGACCTCACACCAGCGCATCGATGAGTTCAGCGCCATGGCGGTCGAGCCACTCGACGGGCGCAAGGGCATCGCGGATGGCCACGGCGACGCGCTCCCCCTCCTTCACTTTGCGCATGCCGGCAACCTTGGCGAAGAGCCAGCGCGCGGTGGCGACCAGCGGCAGGGCGCAAAGCTCGGACTCGGCGACGGGACGGTGGGCGCGGTAGGCGTCGAGGAAGAGGCGGGCGCGGGGGATGTCGTAGCGGAGGCCGCGGGTGAGCGAGCGGATGTCCGAGCCGTCGAGGTGGCCCTCGCGGCGGCCGGCGAAGTAGTAGAGCCCATCGCTGAGGTCGCGGACGCGCGGCTGGCGGCTCACCCAGTCGAGATCGAAAATGCCCACCAGGCGATTCCCCCGGTAGAGGACGTTCGCGGGATGGTAGTCGCCGTGGATGAGGCAGTGCGCCAGGGAGTCGTAGAGGGCGTCAGGGAATTCGGCTTCCAGTCGAGCGACGACGGCGAGGACGGCCTCGATCGTCTGGCGTTGCTCCGCGGTGAGCGAGGGATCTTCCGCATCTCGCGCAGGGTTCCCGGGAGGGCGAAGCTCCTGCTGAGCCTGGTCAGCCGCCCCACCCGGGCGGCTCGGCCGGAGCCTCGCCCTCCCAACCAGAGGGAGGAGAGACTCGAAGCCGGCGCGGATGTCGCGGGGGCTGTCGTAGCGCGGGAGGTCTTTGGGGACGGGTGGGGCGAAGTCGTCGAGGGCGGCGTGGAAGGCGGCCAGCCCTTCCCCTGCCGCTCGGAGCTGATCGAGGTTCCCGGGATCGTAAGGCTCTCCCTCCACGAAGTGCTGAACCTCGAAGACGTCGTCGCCGTCGCGCACCGCGGTCTGCCCGTCGCGGGTCTCGATGGGGAGCGGCCCGCCGATCCCTTTCGCGGCGAGATGGCGCATGAGGGCGTGGTCGTAGGCCACGTGTTCTGGGGACGCGTAGCGCGGGTTGCGGCGGCGGACGAAGAGCGTCCCGCGCGGCGCCTGGATGACCAGGTTCGCGTTCGCCGTCCCGCCGCCGGGGCCGAGGGCGCCGAAGGCGCCGCCGAGGGCGTAGCGGGCCAGGACTCGGCCCAGGGTTTCCTCGTCGATGATCGGCACGCGTGGCATTCCAGGCGAATGGGTCGCGTGACTCCGGCTGGACAGCGACGGCACAGCCTGAGGGGCTGTGCCGCACGCCCAAGCAGGAACTTGGGCGTGGCACCCAGAGGACTCCACGGGCTACGGGGGTGCCACGCTCAAGCTCCTGCTTGAGCGTGTCTTGGTGGCCACTTTCGTGGCCGCTCCTTCGCTCGGCCGAAGTGGTACGAGTGCGCTCAGTAGCAGTTGACCTCTTTGACGACTGCGTGGGTCTTGGCGTCGATGACGATGAGGCGGCAGGCGTCGGTGACGCCGACAACGAGGGCGTCGCCGAGCGGGACGAAGCCGCGGAAGTACTCAGGGAAGCCGGGCAGTTGGCTCGCCTCTTTTCTGGCGGCCTCCTTGCCCTCGGGCGACAGGACAAGGTAGGTGCGCAAGGAGCCCACATAGAGATCGCCGGTGGCCGACTGGCCGGAGCCGTAGGCGAACTGCTTGTTCACCTTGGGCTCGTACTTCCCGGCCTCGATGTCCCAGAGGGCGTGGTACTGGTTGTAGACCACGGTCATCACGCCGGCGGGGACCAGGTAGAGCCGGAAGTTGCCCGGCGTGTCGAAGCAGGCGATCTTTTTTGCGACGGTGCCCTGGTCGAGATCGATCGTGAGGAGGCCGGCGATGGCGCCGTCCTTCCGCTCGCGCCAGAGGTCCTTTTCCGTCCAGTCCTTGGGCTCGGGGCCGGGGTCCGCCTTCTTCTCCTCCGCGCTGTCCATGCGGCTCAGGCGGACGTAGGCCGTCTTGCCGTCGGGGGCGATGGCCGTGCCTGCGGCGGCCTGGCCGGGCCCGAGGGGGATCTCCTTCGTCACCTTCCAGTCGGCGAGCGACCAGACTTTGAGGCGGCCCTGGTACTTGCCGCCCACCCACGATTGCTCGGCGGTGACGGCGACGGGGGCCTTGCGTGCGACGGCGAGGAGAGGGATCTTGCCCAGGTCTTTCGCCTTCTCCCACGTGGCCGCGTTGAAGATCCAGGTGAGGCCATCGTCCATGCCGACGATGCACTGGGCGCCGTCGGGGCTGAAGGCCAGGGCCTCGACTCGGGCGCCGAGCCAGATGCGTTTCGCGACCTCCCACTTCTCGGTGTCGAGGACGTAGAGCACCCGCCCTTCGCCGCCCGCCACGAACACCTTGCCGTCGGGACTCGCTGCCCCCGCCTTCAGCGCCCAGGCAGCCGGCGCGAACACGACACCCACCACCCACGCCACTGCGATTGCCCAGCCCAGAGTTCGCATGGTCTCCATCTCCACAGGGTTCCCTCTTCCCCACGCCCGCTCGGACGCGGGCGACTGCCCACGATTATAGGAATCGCGGCGGCGAAGGCAAGCCCAATATCGCCGAGGGTGCCTGAGAACCCCGCCGGGGGTGCATTCGTGGATTTGCGGAAGCCACTCTTCAGGCTGGGGTACGTAGTTCCGCCTTCAGGCGGCGTTTGTGTAGAGCCTTCAGGCGTTCCTCTATCTTGGGCGAGTTGGCGGAGCGGGGCACGGCCAGACCGAGGGAAGACAGGGCCGCCTGAAGGCGGAACTACGAACGCCGCCTAAAGGCGGAACTACAAACGTCGAGGGCTTGGCCGCGGCTTCCGCAATTCCACGAATGCACCCTCGAGCCGGCGCTCGCTTGACTCACCCCATGCCGTGGCCTATGATGGTGGGGACGCCGACTGTGCCTGCGAGGAAAACCTGCTGTGCGGATTGTCTGCCCGAGCTGCGCGGTCACAAACCGATTGCCCGATCAATGGGCCGGCCGGACCTTCGTCTGCCGCAAGTGCCGCACGCTGGTCACCGCGCCGGGGACGCCGGGGGGCCGGCGGGTCCGCTCGTGGGTGACGTCGGGCGGCTGGCTGGCGGTCGTCGTCGGGGAGCTGCTGCTGGCGGCGGCGGCCGTTGTGGTCATCATCCTCTCGCAGGCGAAGCCGCCGGCGGGCCTGCCGCTGGTCGCGGGGCCTGCCGAAGTCCCGCTCCAGATGGCTGCGCCGGGGAAGTCGATCGCCCTCGAATGGCCGACCGAGATCGAATCGCTGGGCGGCCACTACCGCGTCGCCTCCCACAACGTTCATCTCTTCGACTCCCAGGGCCACGCGCAGGTCTTCGAGATTCGTTTCGCGGACGACATGTGGCCCCTCGGTTTCCTGGAGCTGCCCGACCCGCCGCCGCCCAAGCCCGTCACGCTCCGTATCGAGGTCAAGCTGCCGCTCAGCGAAGAGCTTGCGGGCACGACGGTGCGGCTGGCGGGCCCCGCGGCCGTCGACTACGTCGAGGCCGGGAAGGACGGCCGACCCCAGCGGGCGCGGCAGAAGAACGTCGAGCGTGAGGCGACGCTCGCCGTCGCGACGCCCGGCCAGGAGGCGGCGCTCGAACGCTACCTGACGCGCCGCACGGCCACACGCTGGTGGGTTTTTGCCTCGGTGATGGCTTTTCTCTTCCTCGGCGTGGCGGCGTGCGCCTGCGCTCAGAAGCGGGTGATGGTCATCTGCCCCAAGTGCGGCCGCGCCACCGAGTCCATCTACTACTTCGAGGCCGGCGAAGCCTACATCTCGCCCTGCCCCCACACCAACCGCAAGCGGTAGACCCCGGGGGGCCGGACCCGCCGACAGAACGTGCCACGGCAGGCGCAGCATCCCACTGTCACGTCATCGTAGTCCACCCGAAGCGAACGCGCACGGAACATGGCCCTCGTCCCTCGTGCGGCCACCCTCAGCAGAGCAGAGCGATGAGAGCGGACTGCAGGCCCAGCACATCTGAACTGATGTGCGAGCAACTCTCCATCCACCACTTGTTGTACCGGGCCATGAGACCGTCGATCCGCTGGAGAGTTGCTCGCACATCAGTT
>Ga0315273_10002578_pt1 | contig 21495 bp, 21 predicted proteins | sample YL17G02_0_MG_FD_205753 | JGI IMG/M metagenome (GOLD analysis project Ga0315273, IMG submission 205753) | Sediment microbial communities from Yellowstone Lake, YNP, Wyoming, USA - YL17G02_0 | ecosystem: Environmental > Aquatic > Freshwater > Lake > Sediment | place: USA: Wyoming | collected... | reverse complement strand
CAGGGCGGATGAACTATCTGTTATTTTTGTGGATGACAGCCAGATGACCGAGTATAATAAATCCTATCTCGGCAGGGACGATACGACGGATGTCCTCGCTTTTCCTTACAACGAGACGAATGAAGAAGGAAAATTTAATCTCGGAGATATAATCATTTCGGCAGAAACAGCTGAAAGGCAGGCGAAGGAATTCGGTCATGATTTCAATTATGAAACAGATATACTTATGACCCATGCGATGCTTCATCTCGCTGGCTACGATCACACGCGCGACAAAGGCCAGATGATGAAGGAACAGAAAAGAATCGTTAAACTTTTATATGGAAATTAGGCTCACAATATGGAGGTTAACAGTTATTTTTTAGCAGCATCCTTTTTGATTTACCTTGTGTATTTATTTATTACGGCAGCAGAACATTTTCTTGCTATCTCGGACAGCTTGATCCTGCGGCAATACCTCGAAGGCACAAGGTGGAATAAAATATCGAGGGTTTATGACCTTGAAAACCTCCAAAGGCTCGCCCGCACAACCGCCTTCATTCAGATCGCGGCATTCATCGGTTGTCCGTTAATGGCGGCTGCCGCTTTCCATTTGGATGGGAGGGGTTTTCATAGTCTCGGTATTTGGACGCTCGCGGAACTTTTTCTCTACATTTACATTGGAGGTTATTTCCTGCCACATTTGTTAACCAAGACCTCGAACAGGAGTTTAATCGTATTTCTGCTCAGATTCTCTGCCCGGTTTTACTATTTGGTGCGGCCTTTGCTCCTCCCTGCGGATTACATTACGCACGTTCTGAGGAAAAGCTCATCGGCTTCGGAAAATCCCGATCCGGGATATCGCTCGGAAAGCGCAAGAAAATACATCGAGCACGGAAAAGCGAAGGGTTTCTTCGAAAGCGACGAGGAGGAACTGCTTCACTCTGTTGTTGAATTCGGGGACACGATCGCAAAAGAAGTGATGATCCCCCGCGTGGATATGATCTATGTTCCCAAAGATATTACGTTCGAGGAAATGGTGAAAACCGTCGAGGAGCACAATCATTCCCGATATCCGGTTTACGACAAGAATATAGACGATATAGTGGGAATCATTAATATCCAGGATCTTTTCAAATATTGGGGAAAAGAAAATAAGATTAAAACCATAAGTGAACTCATCAGGGAACCTTATTTCGTTCCCGAGAGCAAAAAAGTGGACGAGCTCTTTAGGGAAATGCAACAGAGACATATCCATATGTCCATCGTTGTTGACGAGTACGGCGGAACCGCAGGGCTGGTCACCCTTGAAGACCTTCTTGAAGAGATCGTCGGAGAGATTCAGGATGAATATGAAACCGAAGGGGCGGATATCGAAAAAACCCCGGATGGAGAATTCATAGCCCTCGGAAAAGCGGATATAGACGAACTCGAGGAAATGCTCGGCATGAAATTGTCCGGTGAAGGATTTGAATCAATCGGCGGGATGATCTTGAGCGTACTCGGAAAAGTCCCCAGGAAAGGTGATATAATCAAAGTCAAAGGACTGGCTATTACCGTTCTCGAAGTTGAAGGCAGAAAGATAGAAAAAGTAAAAATCAGGAAAATAAAGTGACGTTCAAATCGGGCTTCATATCCATAGTCGGGCGGCCGAATGTAGGCAAATCCACGCTTTTAAATAAGATCATCGGAAGCAAAATCGCAATTGTGTCGGACAAGCCCCAAACTACCAGAAACCGCATCCAGGCGATTAAAAACTACCCCGATGCACAGGCGATTTTTATTGATACTCCTGGCATTCACAAGCCTCTTTATAAAATGAACCAATATATGTTGAAAACCGCGATGAGCGCCCTTGCCGGCATGGATATCATTCTTGCTATGATGGATGCCACAGAAGAACCGGGGAAGGGAGATCAATTCGTGATTGAAGCGTTGCCGAACGGAAATGAGAAGAAATATCTTGTTTTGAATAAAACCGACCTGCTGAAAAAGCATGATATTATGCTCGCCATCTCTCGATATGGGGAAATAGGCAAATTCGCGGAGATATTTCCCGTCTCAGCGCTTGATGGCTATAATGTGGATGAACTCGAGAGGACAATTCTCGAAAACCTGCCAGAGGGTCCGAAATACTTCGAATCCGACCGAACCACCAATATCAGCGATTCATTTCTGGCCGCGGAAATCATAAGGGAGAAGGTTCTCATGGCAACGCGGGAGGAACTCCCTTATGCCACCGCCGTTGCAATCGAGATGTGGGAGGAGGCGGCAAACCACCAGAGGATACATGCCATAATTTATGTCGAAAAAAATTCTCAGAAGGGGATTATCATAGGAGCCCAGGGCGAACGTCTGAAAAAAATCGGAACCGAGGCGCGCCTGGAGCTTGAAAAAATCTTCGCATCCAAAATCTATTTGAACCTTTGGGTGAAGGTCAGGCCCGGGTGGAGGGATGACGACCGGCTGCTGCGGGAAATGGGGATCTCGACGGAGGAATGAGAGCATTATTTCCATTTCAAATCGTATCGAAATAAGACAGTATTATGTCAAGCTACGGAAAGGAGAGGTTGGTCATAATCGGCGGCGGAACTGTCGCGATAATCGCTGCTGGCAGCAGCTCCTACAAGACGTTCTCTGTTGAAGCAGGTCCTACCGCCTATCGTATAGCATTGCATAACCCAGGATCTGTCATACCGGTCGAAGAGCTGCAAATCCGAAGGATTCTGTTATCTATAAATATGCTTATTATCAATGAGATTCCATCTCCCTTCGGCAAGCTCATGGCAGGCAAGTTCGGCATGACAAGCCTCGAAACAATGGGTTTGCAACATCCTCAATATCAAAACCATTAGCACCGTTTGGGCAGCATATCAACGAATTTAAAATTATATCGGAGGTTTACTGCCCTCTTAATTCCAATACTGAAAAAGAATAAAAGATTGAAGAATTGATATTTTATATTAGAATTTAAGAATCCTTACGGGATATATTTGGAGACATCTTATGTCAGACGAAGAACGAAACGGAAAGAATGACGACGAAAAAACGGGAAGAGAGGAATTCCAGTTTGATACGATAGAGGACGCGGTGGAATCTTACCGCCGCGGAGAAATGATAATAATAGCTGACGATGAAGACCGCGAAAACGAGGGCGATCTCGCCATTGCCGCAGAATTCATTACGCCGGAAGCCATAAATTTCATGTCGAAATTCGGCAGGGGGTTGATCTGCCTTTCAATGACGGACAAGCGTCTCGATGAACTCCAGATCCCGCTTATGGTCGAAAAAAATACAGCCAGTTTTGGAACCGCTTTCTGCGTTTCGATTGAAGCAAAGAAGGGAACGACCACGGGCATTTCCGCTGCTGACAGAGCTACAACCGTTCTCGCGGCGATAGATCCTTCCACTCAGCCCTCGGACCTGAACCGCCCGGGCCATATGTTCCCTCTGCGCGCGCAGGATGGAGGAGTCCTGAAGAGAACCGGTCAGACCGAGGCGTCAGTGGATATTGCTAAAGCCGCTGGTCTCTATCCGGCCGCCGTCATCTGCGAGATAATGAAAGATGATGGGGCTATGGCGCGTATCCCGGACCTGATCGAATTTAGAAAGAAGCATAATCTGAAGCTGATCACTGTCGCGGATATCGTAAGATACAGGTTGCGAAAAGAACGGTTGGTGGAAAAAATTGCGGCTCCTGAGCTTCCAACCAGGTTCGGTAAATTCATCGCTCATACATATCGTTCTTTGCTTGATGATACTACCCATATCGCTCTCGTTATGGGAGAGATCAGGCCTGAAAACCAGATTTTGGTTCGCGTTCATTCGGAATGCCTGACAGGGGATGTCTTCGGTTCGCTCCGCTGCGATTGCGGCGATCAACTTGAAAAGGCGCTTGAAATGATAGCAACGGAAGAAAAAGGGATACTCGTTTACCTGAGACAAGAGGGAAGAGGCATAGGGCTTCATAATAAAATGCGTGCTTATGAACTTCAGCAGTTGGGATGCGACACCGTCGAGGCGAACGAAAGGCTTGGATTCAAAGCCGATCAGAGGGACTTCGGAATCGGGGCACAGATACTGGTTGATCTCGGAGCAAAGCTGATAAAAGTGATGAGCAATAACCCCAGGAAATTCATCGCTCTGAAAGGTTATGGGCTCAATATCGTGGAGAGAATACCGATCGAGATAGAGCCCAACGAAACGAGCAAGCGTTACTTGAAAACGAAAAAAGAAAAACTTGGCCACATGTTGACTAAGGTATAAAAAGTGCCGTTCAGCAAGACGAATTCCATCCTTCACAATCTCTTTCATTACATCCTGATATTCCTCACAATTTTCTCCGCGGACGTCCTTATAAACATTATCCTCGCGCCGGAATCAAACAAGGGACTTCTGCTTCTTGGTTATCCGCTCTATTTTTTGATTATTGCCCCGATGTTTCTCCTGCTATTGCATATTATCAAGCTTGTGAGCCAGTTCTCGCCTTCTGACGATAGTTCATTTTTCGCATTCTGGTCTTTCCTGTTGATCTTTGCCCAGGTTTTTCCTCTTTTATATGAATACCTGCCGAAAAAGGTTTCGGGATTTTCGCTCCTTGGGGCTCTTTTAATTTCGATTTCATATGGCATTTTCTGGACATTTTATGCCAAAAAAACATCGGAAGCGGAAAGAAAGGTACTGTTCCTTTTAAATCAAATTCTAATCCTTTCACTGGTTCAATTCGGAACATATCTTAATGTAAAATACGTTCGTGAACTATTCACAAAAAACGGCTTAATCCTGAACCTTACTCTTGTAACTATTTTTATAATCTCGATATTGTTTGGAAGAAAAGTATCCGCCTATATTATCGGGAAGAATTCGAAAGATGAACGTCTCGATACCGATGATTTTACCGATATCGTGAACAAGATTAAAAGCGGAACTCTTCCTGCCCGCGATTGGAGAGAAGATAAAAGGGCACACACAAAGGCTAGCAAGAGAGCGTGGGTTTTCACGATCTTCCTGTTTGTCTTCAATCTGGCAATCTTTATTTTCGTATTGATATTTCCGGAGAAACCGGTTGTTTCCCTTGTCCAACCTAACGGCTTTTCAAAAAAACAGGGAGAGCTGAAGCTGAATGACAAGCCGAACATTGTGCTAATCGTCCTCGATTCAGTCAGAGCGAAAAGTATGGACCTCTATGGATTTGAAAAAGCTACAATGCCGAAACTGACGAAATGGGCATCTAAAACGACGAATTATAGCCGGGCATACTCGAACTCTTCATGGTCGCTCGCCACCCATGCTTCGATTTTTACCGGTCTTTATCCTTCAAGGCACAAGGCTCAATATCACTATTCGAAGGTCTTCGATGAGCTCGATCGCCCGATTACGGCCGAAGACATCTTTCAACCTCTTGCAGAAAGCAACAAGACCCTTGCGGAAAGACTTTCGAAGGACGGTTACTATACAGCAGCTTTTTCCGCCAACAGCTCCGAACTCGATCCTGAATTCGGACTATCTCAAGGTTTTCACCTCTACGATGCGCGTGGAATCAATACCCCTGAACTTCTGCCTTACAGGCTGCTCAGACCCGCCGGACGATTCTTCGCGCCGCTGACCAGATTGTATAAAGGTTACAGGACAGCGGACACAATAACGGACGAAGCGGCAAAATGGTGCTCGGAGAATCAGGATAAAAAATTCTTCCTCTTTTTAAACTATATGGAAGGAAATCTGCCCCTTCTGTCGATTCCGAAATACAAAAAAATGTATTATGATGATGAAAAGGTTCGGGATGCGCGTTACCCAGAACAATTGAAGCAAATAATGTGCTACTATGCTGAACTTCGATATATAGATGACCAGCTGGGCAACTTTCTTAAGAGCATCGAAAAATATAAATGGTATGATAATGCCCTGATCATTATAACATCAGCTCACGGCATTTCACTCGGTGAATGGGGCCATTGGGGGCATTCTATAACAGTCAACGAGCAGGAGGTTAAAATCCCTATGCTCGTGAAATATCCCGGGCAGAAATCCGGCGCCGTTATCGAATACCCGGTTCAAACAGCCGACATTTTCCCAACAGTATTGGAGGCAACGGGCTTCGCTGCCCCAAAGGGAATAGATGGTATAAATTTGAAAAATGACGATCAAAACCGCTTTATAGCGATTGTCCAAAAACCTTCCGCCTGGGTTGTTGATGAATATGACAATCAATATATAAGAACCCTGCGCGCATTCATCATCGGAGACGAGAAAATCATCCTTTCTTCCAACGGACCAGCGCAGGTTTATAACCTGAAAGAGGACCCTGAGGAGAAGCATAATATCGCTACGTCAAGAATGCAAATAGTGCGAAAAGCGTCCGCCGAGTTCAACAAGCGTTCAGCTGTAAAACTGCCTTAGTAAGATCCATTGGAAAATCTTTTTCCCGCCGGCCTGTATCCGTTTATAAACGCAGTCGCGGTTAACGCGCATTTGCTCTCCGGTTTAATCTCTTGAATTTCGATCAGCTTTCCGTCACCCGCGGCAACAAGAAGTTTTCCGCCTACGGCGAAAATCGATCCAGGATCTTTATCGGATTCCGATACTTCGTCCGACAGTTGAAGCCTGTTGAAAATAAAACGCTTCGACTCCAAAAACGAATAAACCCCGGGTTTCGGGGTAAAACCCCTCCAGCGGTTGAATATTTGGCTTGCTGAATCATTCCAATCAATCAATCCCTCTTCCTTTTCAATTGCCGGCGCAAATGTAACGCGGTTATGATCCTGGGGTTCCTGAACAACTGCGCCGTTTTCCAAATCCGTTAACAGCTTCGGCAGCAGCCTTCCGCCGAGCTCTGCCGCTTTCGCCAACAGCTCGCCCGCGGTTTCTTCCGGTAGTACATCAAGGTCCTCCTGCAGAAGTATATCCCCAGCGTCCATTTCTCTCGACATTCGGATAAATGTAACAGCTGTTTTCGTGCATCCATCCATCAATGCCCTTTGAACAGGGGCTGCGCCGCGATAAAGAGGTAGTTTTGAAGGATGTAAATTTATAGCGCCGAAGGGCATCACAGCGAGAATCCTCTCGGGAAGATACTTCCCGTAGGCTGCGCAAAAAATGACATCCGCTTTCATCTCTGATAACAGATCATAAATATTTTCCGAGGATAATTTACCGGTCTGTATTACTGGGATGTTGGCTTGAAGAGCGGCGGATTTAACCGGCGGCGGGCAGACCTTTAAACCCCTTCCCTGATGCGAATCGGGTTGGGTTATGACGACATTTATTTGATGATCCTTCGACAACATCAGGGAGTTAAGCGAGGGGATCGCGAACTCTGAGGTCCCGATGAAGATAACGCGCATAGATTCATGAAGCCTTATTCCACAGCTCTGTGTTCATGGATTTTTTAATTTTTCTCATTAATAGCTGTTTTTCGAGCCCTTGAATATGATCTATAAAAAGCACGCCGTTCAGATGATCTATTTCGTGTTCGTAAATCCTTGCGAGGTTGCCTTCGCCAACCGTTTCGACGGTTTCTCCCTCGAGATTTTTATGCTGCACCTTGATTTTCGTGGGTCTTTTAACGTAAGCCGTTATTCCGGGAAAGGAGAGGCACCCCTCTTCTTCATACTGCTCGCCAATACTTTCGATAATTTGAGGATTAATCAGCACTATTTTTGCCGACGGGTCTTCTCCGAGCGATGGGTCTATAACGATGATATTCACTGATTTCCCTATCTGCGGAGCGGCAAGTCCCACACCGTCGCTTATATACATTTTATTAAACATCTCTTCAATAAGGTTTTTAATCTCCGGCGTAATTTCTTCCACCGGTTCACCCTTTTTTCTGAGCGTTTCGTCTCCATAGAATACTAAGCCCAACATTTCTCACCATCCATTCATTGGCCGATAAGCGTTTCGATGGTATGCATCGTCCGCTTATGATAAAAGTCCTCAAGCTTTTTCCTTATATGAGGACAGTTGGTTTCAATTTCCGGCAGTGATGTCCGTTTCAATTCGAGAACCTCGGTATATGATATCGCATATATTGTCGCGGTTCTCGGTTTGCCAGTCAGCAACGAGACCTCGCCGAAGAAATCGCCTTCGCTGAGGTCCGCGAGCTGAACATCCTTGCCTGATTTGTCTTGTGTCATCACGCTGACATCTCCGTCGCATATGATAAACATCGAGTCGCCAGGACTCCCTTCTCTTACTACGATCTCCCCGGGTTGAAAAGTCCTGATTTCCATAAGGTCAATAAGTTTTAAATACTCGCTCTCAGACAATTCTCCAAACAACAGGTCTTTCGCTTTGAGTATCCTGAACTCCTGGGTTTGTGTTCGTTTTGAAGTGGCCGCGGGAACACCGGTTTTCGACGGTGCCGTGCTTTCCCAATGGGAAGGAATGTAATCGAAAGAGGATGCGCCGCTTGCTTTTTTCTGTTCGGAGCTGGTCTCTTCGGGAGTCAGCACCACAAAACCTCCGGTCAACGAATCCGGCAGCTCGATCCTGTCCTCCGCTGGCGGTTGATGAGGTCTGGAAGTATCCTGAGCCTTCGGCATAGTCACTGTCTCTTTATATGATATGTTGCCCGTCAGTTTCTCTGATGCGGAATCCTCGTAAACCGCCTGAAGACCGAAAATGGATATCTCGCTTGTGTCCGTTCCCTTCATATCCGCGGCGAAGACGGGAAGAAAAACCGGTTCTTCCTTTTTTTGCGGTTTTTCTTCGCTGGGAGATTCCGGGACAGCACGGAAACTTGATGTGAGTATTTTTGAAGATTCTTCCTCGCTAGATTTATCCTTATAAAGATTTTGCATTAAATCTTTGGCATAAAAATTTCCCGCATCCAGGTTAAAAATTCTCTTGCATACGGCTACGGATTTCATAATAAAGCCCTTCGACCTCAGATGCTCCGCAACCTGCAAATATTGTTTAATGGCGATCTGGATGTCTCCGTTCAGGACATGCGCATCCGCAAGCGAGTATAGAACCTTTTTATCATCCTGAACAATAGCAAGGTAATCGTCGAAATATTTTATCGCCCTGGAATAATTTCGTTTATTCATCGCAATCTGCGCTTCTTCCAGGTATTTTTCAGCTTTGCCGGACATAAGGACAACCTTCGGGTTTATTTGCTCTTCTCATTTTAAATATATATTAGAAACATAAAATGTCAAATTGGACTGATTTATGCAAAAATACATCTTCTTCATCCAATACTTTACAGGTTATAATAGACGCCGGAAGAACTTTAACGTCCTGATTAATTGTGGAACACTTTGGGGAAAACGCGGATAAAACAGAATTGCAAAACCGAATCGTTTGACCGGCGTTTCACTCTGATTTTTGAAAAAGAGAAAAAAGCAGTTTTCTCCACAGCCTATTATATCCTCGGGCGCAGAGAAGATTCCGAGGAGATCGTTCAGGCCGTCTTCCTGAAGCTATGGGAAAAGAGAAAAACCCTGGATGATATCGAAAATGTCGGCGCATGGCTGAGAAAGATTGCGGCGAACCTTTGTATAGACAGATTGAGGGCGGCGAGGAGAGTGAAAAGAACCCCCGTATTCGAGCTGCAATCCGATTTTCCGGAATATCGGAGCTCCGCTGAAACACTTGTGCAAAAGGAGATGCTGGACGCTGTGATGGAAGCGGTGAAGCTCCTGCCCCCGGTCGAGCGGACCGTCATCCTGCTCTATACACTTGGCGGGTTGACGGCAAATGAGATCGCAGAACAATTGGGCACAGCATCTTCCACTGTAAGGAACCAGGTTTTGCAGGCACGGAAAAAAATAAATAAAATAGTTCGGGAAAAATATGAAAAAAGCTGAACTACGCAAAACTATAGACAATCTCTGGAGCAATGATACCGCTACCGAAGATATAAAATTTGCTCGAGATTGTTTTCGGGAAAACCGTGATGCTCTGCAAAAAATTTATAATGAAGATCCTGCTGCCCTATTGTTCCTTTACGGAAGTGAAGTAAGACGTGCCCTTGAGGTGTCGGATGTATCTCCGGCTTTGCCGCTACTGGAATCCGATGCGGTTTTAAAAAGGCAAACTGCGGGTAGGCTTAAAGACTCACGGCGCCACCCGGTTACAGCGCGGATCTCATTTTTCGTAAACAACAGGAGATTGGCAATGTCGGCTGCCGCAATACTTATGCTTCTCGGCTCAGTTTTCATCTATAGATCGCTCACGCTTCGTCAGGAATCCACCCCAAACTCAGAGCGGGGAACAACTATCGCCGATGGTTTGAAGAGAAACCAAATTTATGATAAAGATATTCGCCGGGAGACGGCGACAAACACTGACATTCGAGTTGATTATGAACCCGTCGGCGCGGACGGGAAAAAGTCCAGTGCTTTCAGGAATGCGATCGCAACGAACCTTGTTGCCGACGGAGATAAAATTATCCACTATAGAATGGAGAGCGGAACGGAGTTAATATTTGTCACAGAGTTGGATTGAAATGAGATTAAGCAAATTGATTATCTTCATCGCCACTGCACTTCTTTTATCATCCTTTCTGAGTATTCTTTGTGACGCAAAACCTGATGAAAAGTCTCAGAAAATTTTTCCGATTAAATTCAGAAAACTGAACGATGTCGTTCTCAAGATCAAGCCTTTTATAAGCAAGGAGGCAAGGCTTAATCTGAACTATGCAGACAATTCACTGCAGGTGGAGGACTTTCCGGCGAATCTCAACCTCGTAGAGAGGGAGGTCAGGGCATTCGACAGGCCTCCCTACAAGATCGGCATTCATATTACAGTGATCTCGGCAAGCAAGATAAGTTTGATCAAGCAATCCGGAAAAGACGAAGCGGAGCAAATCGAAAATATATCCTTTTTTCCTGATGAGCTGAACAAGATTTTGAACTACAATATGTACAAGCAGCTCGATGCGCTGTCCATCGTCTCAAAAGAGGGAGAGAACTACACCATGTCGGAGAACGACAGGTATAACCTGCAATTCTATCCGGACTATATTGATGCCGGTTCCGGCGCGGTCGTTCTCAAGGATTTCACGTTGTTTTTAAAAAACAAGCTTCCTTCCGGGATAACAGTCAGCAAAAGGTTGCTGAGAACGGACATCAACCTTATACCCGGGCAGAAGCTGATCCTCGGAGGGGCGAAAACCGAAGAATCGCCGGAAGCTATTTTCTTTATTATCGAAACGGAGACCGCAAAATAATGCAATTCTCTTGCAGATACGGCACCGAGAGCGGGAAGGTGGGAAAAAAAGTCATAACCGCCGATACGCGCGAAGCAGCCGTCAACATTCTTAAAAAAGAGAATGTCATTATATACGAAATCAAGAGGCAATGGACTCTGCCCTTTCCAATCAGCGGAAAAAAAGGCAGGATAAAAAAGGAGGAATTTCTCGTCTTCCTGAGGGAGCTTATTGCACTTCTCGATGCCGGACTGCCCCTTGTCCATTCCTTTGACATCCTGATAAAGCGCAGAAAAGAGGGGCGGTTCCTGGATGTTCTTATAGATATAAGGGAGCAGGTTCAATCCGGTTCGTCCCTCGCCGACGCTTTCCGCATCCACAAGGAATTCAACCAGATGTTCACTTCTCTCGTGGAAACAGGCGAGAAGAGCGGCGAACTCCCGCGCGTGATGGAAAGGTACCTCCATTATGCCGAAAAATTCGACGAACTCCGCAGAAAAGTTGTCTCAGCTCTCATATACCCCTCGATCCTGATAATCCTTTCAATCGGTTTGATTACAATCATGCTGACTTATGTAATACCCAAATTCACCGTATTCTATGCGGACTCGGAGCGCTCGCTGCCGCTTGTCACAAGGATATTGATAGGATTCTCGAATTTCGTAACGTCCAATATCCTCTTTATTTTTGCAGCGGCCGTTATTGCCGCCTGGATGTTTTACAGATGGAAAGACACAAAGAGCGGAAGGCTGGCGCTGGACAAATTCAAATTGAGCCTTCCATTCGCCGGAGGAGTTTGGCTTAAATTTTCTCTGAACCAATTCAGCCAGTCGCTTGCCGTTATGCTGAATGCCGGAATACCGCTCCTCTCCGCACTGGAGGTATCCATAAAAACTATCACAAACCGGTGGATCGTCAAACGCCTGGATAAAGTGATTCACGAAGTGAACGAGGGGGATTCGCTTTACGCATCGCTCGAGCGGTCGCAAGCCTTCCCTGAAATGGCGGTGGAGATGATTCAGGTGGGGGAACAAACAGCCTCTCTCGACAAGATGCTCAATATGCTTGCCGGATATTACGAGCGGGATATAGATTTGGCGATAGACAGGGCGCTGCGAATCATGGAACCGATTTTTCTCATTATGATGGGAATCGTGATTGCCGGAATGCTCCTCGCCATGTACCTCCCGATTTTCCGGGCGGGAGCGCTGATCCATTGATACGGGGAAAATATTCATTATGACTGTCGAACCGGCGGGCATAATGATAGAATATTAATAATATTTTTAACGCGATTTATTATAGCTGAAAGCGATAAGATGGAAGAAAGAGAAAACAAACCAACAGCGGATGAAAGAAGCGCGGCAAAGGCATTGGCGCAGCGGTACTCGCTGAAGTTCGTCGAGCTGGACGAGGTCAAGGTGGATACGAGCCTTTTTCAGCTGATACCCGTTGACCTGATGTTCAAATACAACTTCGTTCCTTTGAGCCGGGATGATGAATCTATCCGAATCGCCATGGCGGATCCATCCGATCTGCGCGTCAAAGACGAACTGGAAGTGATTCTCGGAAAGATTATAGATGTTGATGTGGCAACCCCTGGCGCGATCCAGGAGATACTAAAAAAAAGTGAATCGTCTCAAAGGATTCTCGAGGAAGCGACCGAGGATTTCAGACTCAAGCCGGTTGTTGACGAAGAGGATGAAGATGCTGCCCTTATGTCCTCTTCGGACGACGCATCGAGCCCGATGATAAAACTCGTGGATACGACCATCTTCAACGCCATCCAACGGAGAGCGAGCGACGTTCACATAGAATCCAGGGAGAACGAAGTCATTATCAAATACCGCATAGACGGCATACTATACCCGGCGATGGACCCCATAGATAAAAAACATCATTCGACAATCGTGTCGAGAATCAAGGTAATGTCCGATCTGGACATAACCGAACGCCGGGTTCCGCAGGACGGCCGTTTCCAGATGAAATTCAAGAACAGGCCGGTTGATTTCCGCGTCTCCATAATGCCGAATATTCACGGTGAAAACGTCGTCCTTAGAATCCTGGATAAAGAACTGATAAACCGGAAATTCAAAAACCTCAATCTGGAAGTGCTCGGCTTCGAAAAGAAGAATCTCGAGATAATCCGAAAATATATACGCGAACCTTACGGGATGCTTCTGGTCACGGGTCCAACAGGCAGCGGAAAAACAACAACCCTCTACGCCGCTTTAAGCGAAATAAAAAGCGAAGAAGACAAAATCATCACAATCGAAGACCCGGTGGAATACCAGATCGAGGGGATCACGCAGGTGCCCGTCAACGAAAAGAAAGGGTTGACGTTTTCGCGAGGCTTACGCTCCATTTTGAGGCATGATCCGGATAAAATAATGGTCGGCGAGATACGCGATGAAGAGACCGCCGCAATTGCAATCCAGTCTGCTCTGACCGGCCATTTGGTCTTCACGACGGTGCATGCCAATAATGTCGTGGACGTCATCGGCCGTTTTCTCAATATGAAAGTTGAAACGTATAATTTCGTCTCCGCGCTTAACTGCGTCCTTGCCCAGCGCCTCGTCCGGGTTCTCTGCAAATGCAAAAAAAAATACAGGGTCACGGCGTCCATAGCCAAAGAAAACGCCTTTCCATATGCCAAATATAAAGATGTTCCGTTTTATAAAAACGAGGGTTGTCTCGAATGCGGTGGAACTGGCTATGTGGGAAGAACCGTCATCGCCGAGATTATGGTTATGAGCGACAAACTTCGCGAGATGATATCCGACAAACTCCCCAGCGCGGAAATAAGAAATGAGGCGATTAAAGAGGGGATGCGCGACCTGCGCAGCGCAGCCCTTGACAAAGTCATCCAGGGGATCACATCCCTTGAAGAGATCAATAAAGTGACATTCATAGGATAACAGGATGTTCAGGTTGAAGAAACAGTACCCGGAGCTTGCGGCAGGATTGGATAGATCGGGCCTGGTGATGGCAAAAATTTCCGCCCGGCAGGGAAACACGATAGACGTAAAAGTCTTCTTCGAGCCTTTTCCTGAAGGGTATTTCGAACCCGAATTCACCCGGAGGACCCTCCCGGACAAGGATGCTTTCCAGAAAGCTGTCCGCAAAGGCCTTTCAGCCTTGAAAGCGGAAAAGGCGAAAAGGATGTCACTCGTTCTTCCCGACAGCGTATCGAGGGTCTTCCTGCTCGATTTCGAGGATATCCCCTCGAAACGTTCCGACTTGGATTCTCTTTTACGGCATAAGGTTAAAAAAATTCTGCCGTTCGATACGGATTTTGCGGCTCTTTCATACAGGCTGGCTTATAAAAAAGACGACAAATATTCTTTCCTCGCGGGTTTTATGTATAAACCGGCAGCCGCCCAATGTGAAGATTATCTTCAGGAAATCGGCCTTCATTGCGGGTTGATAGACACGAGAAGTAACAACCTTATCAATCTCTACAATCTTTTAAGTCCGGAGGAAAAGCAAGATTGCCTCTACCTGATTCTCGATTCGGACTACCTGACCCTCGTAGCAGAAAAGGACCAGGATATTTATCTATACAGAGGAAAGCCCCTGACCTCAACCAAAAGGAAAGACTTTATACAAAGGGAAATCCTTCAATCAATAATGTTTCTGTTCGACAGGCTCGGTGAATCCGTGATACCGAACGCGGTTCTCCTCTCTAACCGTTCGGGCGTTGTCATTGATAAAATTGCAATTGAAAAAGGCGACATATATCTTTCGCCCGCCAGTCGCTTCCACGATGATATCCACATCGGTTTCGTGAACAACGGCGGCGAAGAACTTGACAGGGATCTGATCATGCCGGTAATCGGCGCGGCGGCAAGGAGTTTGGAATGACAATCAATTTCAATTATTCGGGCAAACCGTTCGAGGACGTGAACAAATACTATCGGGCGGCCGTTATCCTTTGTGTCCTCGTTCTTTTCACAATTGCGCTGAACGCCTATCTCTATTTTGATTACAGAAAGGCATCATCCGAGCTCATCCCTGAGCGGGATTTCCTCGAGAAGAAACGCGATGACCTCGAGTTTCAGCTTTCACGGGACAGGGCCGCGTTGAAAAGAAACGAGAATAAAGCTCTTTTTAAAAAAATTGATGAATTGAACCAACTGATCGAATCGAGAATCTTCAGCTGGACACGGCTTCTCGACGCGCTTGAAAAAACAATCCCTCCCGACGTGATGGTCACATCTATCAACCCCAGGATCGGCGGAGACGGCATCTCGATCACTATAAGCGTCAAGACATATGATTACAGGGGAATCCTGAAACTTATCACGAATATGGACACATCCACCGCTTTTTCAGGCCTCTACCCTGTCTTCGAGAATACGGAAAACAAGGGTGGAAGGAAAGAAGTCTTCGCTGATTTCGTTTTCAAATACAACCCGCAAAAAGAAAAAGAGAAAACCCTGGAGACTCCCGATGAAAAATAGGCATAAACTCATCGTCATAATCCTCTCAGTAGTTCTTGCGGTAAACGCGGCGTTGCTTTTCTTCGTGCTCTTTCCGAAAAGATCGGATATCGCAAACTGGAGCGGAATCGTAATCAAATTGCAGAAAGACATTTATGAATTATCGCGGCAGAATCGCGAAGTAGCGAGCAGACAGAAGATGCTTCAGGAAGCTCATGAGCAGATCTTGGACTTCAAGCAGAACAGGCTCGGCCGCCGGACATCGCAAATGAAAAAGATTATGGAGACGATAGATGACCTTGTCTATCGTTTCAATCTCAGGCGCGGCAGAACAACCTACAACCCCGCGCCGATCAAGAGCGCCGATTTCGAAAAGATGCGGATACAGTTCACCGTCCAGGGCAGCTACCAGTCAGTAAGATATTTCATCAATTCCCTGGAACGCTCGCCGCTCTTTTTCGTTCTCACGACACTCACCTTGATGAGCAACCAGTCCGAAGAGCTGATCCAGCTGAACATCGGAATCGAAACATATTTTATGAAAGCAGGGTCATAGCATGGCATTGACGGAAAAAACGAAAAATTTGCTTGCGGCCGGATTGTTCGCTCTGTTCGTCATCTCGATAGCTTATAACCTCAGCCGCGATCCGCGCTCTATATATGAACCAGGGGAAAGCCCCAGGAACGCCCTGCTGGAGCAACAACACCGCCGGATCAATCCGGTTGGGGGAAACGGAGAGGAATCTCTCCTCAAGATCAACATCCTGGACAGCTCATCTGTAAAATATCACAGCGAAAGGGGACGGAACATCTTTTCGCTTGCCGCCCAGCCAGTGCCCGTCGTCAAGCCGAAAACAACACCTGCCACGGCAGTTGCTGCACCTGTTGTTCAGGAACCTGTCCGTGTGGAAAAACCGTTCCTCTACGTCGGTTTCGCCCAAACGGAGGGCAGGAGTTTTGCCGTTCTTTTTGAAAAAAATACGTCAAAAATGTTCATTGCCTATCCTGGAATGGACCTCGGGAACGGTTACAAGGTCAAACTTGTGGATAGAAAAAAAGTTCTGATTCTGGAGAATAATTCCAACCAGGAAATCGAATTAATCATAACGGAATAGGATGAAAATGATGAAAGTAACACGAATCAAGCGCACTCTGCTGCTTTTTTCACTCTTATTTTTAACCTCCTGTGCAGCCCGACAGGCTTACAAAGCCGGCGTAGAAGCTGAGCAAATGAAGGACTGGGATAAAGCGATTTTTCAATATACAGTCGCACTTAAAAACGATCCCACCAATGTCCAATACCGTATTCGCCTGGATTCCGCGCGCAGGATGTCCTCGCGCTCTCACCTCAACAACGCTGAGCTTTTATTCAAAGAAGGAAAAGCGATAGAGGCTTTCCAGGAATATAAGCTTGCGATTGACGTTGATCCCCAGAACAAGAACGCCTCTTTCCTTTACCAGGAAGCGCGGAATAAATATCGCGGGGCATTGGAAAAAGAGCGGGTTGAGAAGAGGAAAACAGCTGCCGAAAGATCATCCCAGGGAGTGCCGAAGCTCCAGCTGAAATCCGATGCGCGACTCACGCTCGATTTCCAGAACAAACGAGTGCGTGACATCTACACTGCGATGGGCAAACTCGCCGGTCTTAACATATTTTTCGAGGAATCCCTAAAGAACAATCTTGCAAGTTTTACGGTAAAAGACGTTTCGTTTCTCGAAGCCCTCGAAACCTTCGCTATGGCTAACCGGCATTTCTTTAAAATTATAAACGATACCTCGATTTTCGTAATTCCCGATAATGCGCAGTTGAGAAAGGATTATGAAACGGTCGTGATGAGGGTATTCTTCCTCGAAAACCTCCAGGCGAAGCTCGCCCGCGACTATATCCGCACAATCGTCGGGATCACCCGCTTCATTCACAGCGACGAGCTGAATGCGGTCATCATTCGCGGCACACCGGGACAGATCGCCGCCACTGAAAAACTGGTGGAGATCCTCGACCGTCCCAGGGGAGAGGTCATTCTTGACGTAGAGGTCCTCGAGGTAAGCCGCTCCAATTTAAATAACGTCGGCCTGCTCATGGGAGATTACTCGACGACGCAATCCACTCAGAGGATTTTGACAACGAGTGCTACTGATACATCCACGACATCTACAACGACCGCTGCTTCGACTCTTGCGGCGAATAATCTCAGTTTCCTCGAGTTGTCGAACCTCGGCAGTCAAAACATGTTCCTCACCATCCCATCGTTCACGATGAATTTCCTGCGCCAGGACAGCGACACGCGTCTCATCGCAAAGCCGCAGATCAAGATACTCGACAAGGAAAAAGCCCAGCTCCATGTCGGCGAATCCGTCCCGGTGAGGAGTACTACATATAATGTGGCATCCACCACCGCAGTCACTCCGATAGATAACTATCAATATCGTGATATAGGCATCAAGCTCGAATTCGAGCCGACCATAAACAATAACAATGAAATGACGCTTAAGCTCTCCGTGGAAATAAGCACAAAACTTGCCGAAAATTCGGCCGGCATGCCGACATTCGGACAGAAGAAAATCACATCCGCCATAAGCCTCAGGGATGGAGAAACCAATATGCTCGCCGGCCTGATCAAGGAGGAAAATAAGGGAACTCTTACCGGTATAGAAGGGCTCAGCCGGATACCGCTCCTCGGACGGCTTTTCTCGAACGACGATGTCGAAGTGACAAAGCTCGATACGATAATCACCATTACCGGCTATATCATCCGTTCCCCGGAAATCTCCGAGGCGGACTTGCGGGCCGTAACGATCGGAACGGAAAGCAATATCGGACTGTCTCTCTCGGATATGCTGAACAACAAGCCGAAAGGCGAGGAATCCATCCTGGTGGATAATAAAAAGATTGAAGAGCTGATGCAGGATGAAAGGCCGAGCGCCGGTCCCGCTCCGGCCACGATAATTCCGCCGCAGACCGGCGTGCCCGCAGGGCAGATACCGGAGCAGCGCAAGGAACCGCAACCTGATGAGAGGATGCCCGAGGAGCAGCCGGAGAATTCGAAGACCGCCGCTCCGCCGGTGATCGAGAGCGAACAGGTTACCCTCGAACCTCCGCCGGAGTCCCTTCCGGCTGACCTTACGGAAGTAACCATTCAGCCGTCCACCGTAACCACGGCGACCGGTCAGGCGTTCAGTGTGCAGATTGTTATTGATAACGGAAAAGACGTCGGCCATACGCCGTTCTATTTGATATTCGATCCCAATTATCTCGAAGTATTGGATGTATCGCAGGGAGGCTACCTCGCGCAGGACGGCAGGCAGGTCAGTTTCCTTCACTCGGAAAACAACGCCACCGGGGAGATCCGCATCGGCCTCTCACGCCTCGGAGCAACCGAGGGTGTGAACGGCAGCGGGGTTCTTGCCGTGTTCACTTTTAAAGCCAAAGAACGCGGCAAGAGCTATCTGACATTCACAAATTGCAGCGTGAAGAATCCGCGCGCGGAGAATCTGCCCGTGGAGTTCCTTCCGGCTGAGGTCAACGTCGAATAATCAGGAAATGAAGGGCGCTTTTTCATAAAATGACGAAATTCTGCGACAGACAGAACAGGAACGATAATAGCAGCGGCGTGATGCGCAAACCGGATTCGGAACGCCGCTTCACAGACCGCCCGGGTTTACGCGGCACAAAGCCTGCGCGCCCAGGCAGCGGAAGCCTTTTTTCGCACCTTATCGGGAACGAAAGCGGTCTGACCCTCGCAGAGATGGTCGTCGCGGCGATCATTATCGCCATCCTCGCCTCCGCCACGATGCCGATGGCAAGGGTATCCGAGAAGCGGGCGAAGGAGATAGAGCTGCAGGAGACGCTCCGGGTCATCAGAAACGCCATAGACAAGTACAAGGATATGGCAGACGCGCAGAAGATCGAGACGAAACTGGACGAGCAGGGTTATCCGCCCACCCTCGAAATCCTCGTGAAGGGTGTGCCGCTAAAGGATGATCAGCAGAACAAAAAGCAGAAATTCCTCCGCCGCATCCCGCGCAACCCGTTCACGAACGAGGCGAAATGGGGCCTGCGCTCCGTGCAGGACGACCCCGATTCAGAGGTCTGGGACGGTGAAAACGTCTTCGACGTATATTCGCTCTACAACAGCACCGCCCTCGATGGTTCGGAATACAAGGACTGGTAATCGGTTTTCCGCTGGTTGGAGCTCTTTGAATGTTGCTAAATGATGATGATATGGACTTGGTGAAGATACTTTCATGAGAACAGTAGCCTTGGACTATGTCAAATTAATATGATTGACATTCTCCGGGATGTTTCGAAGGTATGCGACGGGAAATCCGAAGGATTCTGTAAATCCGAAGGATTCTGTAAATCCGAAGGATTCTGTAAATCCGAAGGAGTCTGTAAATCCGAAGGATTCTGTAAAATGCGGAGCATTCTGCAATCTTCATTATAGTTTTCCTTTTACGATGGATTAGTAATATTTGTTGAGATTACGAGAAAGCATAAATCAGTATGAGTGATAGTTAAGATGATACTGCTGTTGGGAATAAATTTTTGATAAACAAGCGCTATAATAATTACAGAATCATAAAGAGGTCGTTAAAAATGACAGAAGAAGAAAGAAAAAGACGAACCGCAGGGTTCACCCTGATAGAAATGATAATCGTCCTCTCCATCATCGGCATACTGGCCTCGATGGCGATCCCGAACTACCGCTATTCCCTCATCAAGGCGAAGGAATCCGTCCTGCGCGACACCCTCTTCCATATGCGCGACGTCATAGACCAGTACTACGCCGACAAGGGGCACTACCCATATGAACTGAACGACCTCGTCGTGGAAGGATACCTCCGCCGCCTGCCTGTGGACCCGGTCACCAGCTCCTCCGCGACATGGCGGGTGGAGTTGGCGCAGTTCGGCCAGGTGGACGAAGAAGAACAGCCGGGCATATGGGACCTCCGCTCCGGTTCCGACCTCAAATCCTTAGACGGCTCCCTCTACAGCACTTGGTGACCACTTGGCGAACCCCCGATTTCTGGACTGTTTTGTTGTTAGTTTCTTTCTTATAAACGGCAACACCCGAAGGCGATAAAATCCCGCATCGTAGCGAGGAGACAGGACGGAAGGATTCTGGGAATTATCTCTTAGTTCCTGGGATATGGCAGCGGGAGCGCTCTTTGTGCGCGAAGCCGGAGGCGTCGTCTCCGACATACACGGAGACCCCGACCATTTCATGCAAACCGGAAACATCACCGCCGGGAATCCAGCTATCCATTCAGAAATCCTCCGCATAACGAAAGAAATCGCCTCCGCCCTGCCGTAATGCGGCCTCAAACAGTTGGGGTCAAACAATATGAGCTCTTTGAAAAACCACTATTCTGTCATTCCGGCCGAAGAGCCGGAAATCCGTAGGATTCTGTAACCTAGAAAAAAGAGCTGGCTTTCCAAAGGTCTCAATATGCTCGGGTCCTGCATAGCGAGAAAAAATACCGGACGAGAATAGCGAGGTTCTTTCCCAAGGAAGAAGCGTTAACTAATTTGATCAGCTCGATCCTGATGGAACCTCCGAGGATTAGGAAACAGGCAGAGTCTATTTGATACTTCAAAAGAAAAAAATGGATATAAAAGTGACTCATCTCAAATGTACAAAGGAAATGTTGCAAATAACTAATCTTTTTCGATTTTCACTCAAATAATATTATATTATGTAATAAGCTTTCTGTTTATGTAATCAGTTGAGGTGACCCATTTATCCACCCATACTATTGTATGTTTTTTACACCTGCTTTCAATTCTCTCTTCTTCCGCCTTGACACATGTGAATCTCATGTCACTTGCTGAATGATATTCATTTTCCTCATCAATATCTTGTAGAGCGCAAATATCACAATGAACCTTGATTTCTTGTTTACTATTAATTTTTGGCA